>OIFD01000065.1_pt1 | contig 104200 bp, 94 predicted proteins | sample 1582021 | NCBI WGS metagenome assembly OIFD01 (sample SAMN07501059, study PRJEB24779) | human gut metagenome | isolation source: stool | host: human infant | place: USA: Pittsburgh, PA | reverse complement strand
ACGCCGCCAGCGTTTATCCTGAGCCAGGATCAAACTCTCAATTATTGTTTGATCTTGACTTTTGTCATTTTTCGTTTGTCTCAAAGTATTAACTTTGTAATTTTATTTTGTTTTAAAGGTTCATCCGCCAGTTTTAACTGACTATTTTAGTCTACCATCTTTTTTTTAGCTTGTCAAGTTTTTTTCTTTCTTTTTTTGTATTTTTTTACTTTTCTCGACTGCTTTTTTTGATGTCGACTTTTTTATTATATCGCGTTTATTTTTCTTGTCAAGACTTTTTTTCTTGCTTTTTTAAACGTGATAAAAAAATATAGCTGTTTTTAACAGCTATATCAGTATATTATTATTTTTTTCTATTGTCAAATATTTTTTTATTTATTTATTAGATTTCTGCTATTGCTTCGATTTCTAATAATCCATTTTTTGGAAGTTTTCCAACTTCTACGCAGCTTCTTGCTGGTTTGTGATCTCCAAAAAATTCTGCATAAGCTTCGTTTACTGCTGCAAAGTCGTTTACATCATCTAAGAAAATATTTACTTTTACAATTTTTTCTACTGATGAGCCACCTGCTTCTACGATAGCTTTTACATTTTCTAATGATTGTCTTGTTGCTTTTTTAACGTCATCTGAAATTAATTCACCTGTTTCTGGAACTAATGGTAGTTGTCCTGATGAATATACAAATCCGTTTGATACTATTCCTTGTGAATATGCTCCTACTGCACCTGGTGCATTTTTTGTTTCAATTATTTTCATAATTTCCTCCTATTTAAGTAAACGTAATTACATTATAAACATACTTTTTTTCTGTTTTTATTCAACTGCAATAAAAAAAATCTCAAAATTTAATTTGAGATTAATTTATTTTATATTGTTCTTTAATTATTTGTAAGTTTGTTGATAATTCGTCGCTAAGGTCGTCATAGCTTTCTAAATTTTCTATATCTTCTTTGGCTTTGTTAATATTATTTAGTGATAAATTTATTTGCAACCTATTGTAGATCATTCTAGGATCTTCTGGGTATTTTTTTAATCCTTGATTTATTATTTCTATTGCATCTATTGGTTTTTCTGTTGCGTATAAGCTTATTGAGTAATCGTTATAAAGCTCTCTAAATTCTCCGCCCTTTTCTAGGGAATTTTCAAAGGCTAGGATGGAATTTTCGTATTGTCCTATATTTTGATAGGCCACTCCTAAATAATAATAAGCGTCTGCTCTTTTTGTTTTTGATAAAAGCCTTGTTAGAATTTGTATTGCTTTATCGAAGTTTCCTTTTCCTATATAATATAGTCCTTCTTCGATTTCGGCATTGTCAAAAATCATTTTGATTTTGTCTCTTATTTCGTTTTGAGCTTCTATATCTTTTGTTCTTTGTAGAGCATTTTCATAATAGGATCTTGCTTTTATATATTCTCCAAGATTTGCGTATATATTTCCTAATTCATAATATGAAAGTGGAAAATCTTCGTCTTGGCTTATTATATCTTGCAAAATTCTAAGGGATTCTTTGATAAATTCGTCCTTATATTCTGTATCTTCGTAGGCTTTTGGCCACAAAATTCTTGCATAATTATAGGCGTTATATTTATCAAAAGGATTTATTATATAGGCTCCTCTCAATAAAAGCAAGGATTTTTCTGTTTTGTTTTCCAAATTTTTTAGGGCCTTTTGTGTGGCGTAGGCTCCTATATTTTTTATATAATTTTCTATTATTTTTATATAGGAATCTTTGTATTTAAAATCCTTATCTATGGCAAGGTTCATTATTAATCCATCTAAAATAATATCTAAATTTATTTTATTTTCAAATTCCCCATTTATTACATTTTCTGATAAGTCTTGTGTGTAAAGAGCTAGTGGAGTTTTGTTTAATAAATCGTATGATGATTCTTTTTTTAGGTCAATATATCCAAGCTTATCTGTAAAATTCAAAAAATATTGGTCAATTTTTGCCATCTTATCCTCTCATAAATTTTCTTTGTCTGTAGGAATGATTTGATAATGTTTTAAATAAATGTCCTTTAAATAATAAAGATATTGTATTCCAAAGGGCAAGCAATATTACATATATAAATTCATTTCCAAAGGCTGATGTATTTACTACAATCTTATTTATTAAAAATGAATCTACCAAAATAAATATTAGGGCATAAATTCCCCAAACAAAAAAATTGTTTTTTACAAAATTAAATGAGTCTATAAGTATACTAAATCCATAAACGCTATCTATATAGACAAACTCTATTACAGCTGATGTGAATAATTTAAATACAATTTTAAGCAAATTAGAAATTGCAGGATCAAGTCCGCTCAATAAATTATCAAATATAAGCTCAATTATATAAATTGAAAACATTGCTGCCATTATTAAATAGAAAAAATTCGATATGGAATTTTCTATGGATTTTTTGCCTGTATTATTGTAAAGAACAATTGATCTTAAAGCTTGAGCAACAAAACACAAAATTAATATTTCTATAAAATAATTTATTAATGATGATAGGTATGAAGAGTTTAAAATTGATAAACCCTTCATGCCTTCAAATATCGACCTAACTACCAAAGATATGAAAAGAATATAGGATTTTTTTATTTTTTTTACACTTTCTGAAAATGCGTATTTAGAACATTCTAAAAAATCTATAATTCTTTCACTCATTACATTTGTTCCACTGTTTTGATTCCTAATATTCCTAAACCATTTTTAATTACTATTGATGTAGCTTTAGTTAGTGCAAGTCTTTCTTCTTTTAATTTTTCATCATCCACCAAGATTTGTGTAGAATTGTAAAATTTATTAAATTTTTGAGCAATTTCCATTACTTTTCTTGCAACAACTGATGGTTCAAGTCTATTTTTAGCAAGTACTATTGCATCTTGGAAACTTTCTAACGCTTTAATCAAGCTGTATTCTTCATCTGTATTTAATTTTTCAAATTTAATTTGTCCAAATTCTTCTTTTCCAGCTTTTCTTAAAACAGATTTTGCTCTTGCATAAGTGTAGTGTACGTATGGACCTGTTTCTCCTTCGAAGTTTAATAATTCATCCCAATCAAATACATAATCTTTGATTCTTGAATTGTATAATTCTTGGAATTTAACTGCACCAATACCTACAATTTTTGCTGCCTCATCTAGATTTTCAATTTGGTTATCTCTATCTTTCATTATTGAATATGTTTTTTCTATTGTTTTATTTAAAACATCTTCTAAGAATACAACGTGTCCTTTTCTTGTTGAAAGAACTTGGTCTTTTAATGAAACCATACCAAATTGTACGTGTAAAACTTCTTCACTTACATCTTCGTGTCCCATTAAGTATAAAATTTTCTTTAATTGTTGGAAATGTAATTTTTGTTGGCTTCCTACAATATATATATTTTTATCTAGTCCGTAAGTTCTATGTCTATAAAGTGCTGTAGCAACGTCTCTTGTAATATATGCTGATGAACCATTTGATTTAATTAACATTGATGGTGGCAAATTAAATTCGCTCAAATCTACAATATAAGCTCCATCAGATTCTACTAAAAGATTTTTTTCTTTTAATTCTTCAAGTGCTGCTGGCATCCATTTTGAATGGTAGCTTTCTCCGTGATAATTATCATATTTTATATCAAGCATTCCATAAACTCTATCAAATTCTCTCAAAGATAAGTCTTTAAACCATTGCCATAATTTCATAGCTTCTTCTTCGCCATCTTCAAGATTTTTAAATTCTTGTCTAGCTTTTTCTTGATATTCTTCGTTATCTTCTTCTTCTTTTGTGTATCTTACATATAAATTTAAAAGTTCATTAATAGGATCTTTATCGATTGCTTCTTTGTCGCCCCAAAGTTTGTAAGCTGCAATCATTACACCAAATTGTGTACCATAATCTCCAATATAGTTTGATGCTGTTACATTGTATCCAAGATATTCATAAATATTTCTAATAACATCTCCGATTACTGTTGATCTAATGTGGCCAATGTGGAAAGGCTTAGCGATATTTACAGATGAGAACTCAACAAGTTCGTTGATTCCCTTACCCATATCACTTTTACCATAGTCATCTTCTTTTTCTATAACTTCATTAATTACATCATTTGTTACTTTTTGTCTATCTAGATAAAAGTTTACATAAGCATTTTCATTTACAATTTTTTCAACGCCATCAATTTCCAAACTACTTACAACTTCTTCTGCTATAAGTTTAGGATTTTTTCTCATAGTTTTTGCTAATGTAAAGCAAGGGAAAGCAAAATCTCCCATATTTTCTTGAGGTGGAATTTCAATTAAATCATAAATTTCTTTGTAACCCAACCCTAGTTCTTTTTCTTCTAATTTTTTAGCTATAATTTCTTTAAAATCTTTCATATTCCCTCCAAGTCCTATTTGAATTTTACAATTGTTACTCCGTATCCACCTTCTTTTTCATTTCCAGGTCTATAGGAGTCGATCATCTTATTATTTTTTAAATAATCATTTATACCATTTCTCAAAGCACCAGTTCCCTTGCCGTGGATTATTTTTGCTTGGTCAAGTCCTGAGAGCATAGCATCATCTAGGTATTTGTCAAAATTTCTCAAAGCCTCGTCATATCTTTGACCTCTCAAATCAAGAGTTGGAGAAATGTGCATGGCTTTTTTTGCCTTATAAATTCTGTTAGTATTTTCTTTAGTCTTATTATTTGACTTTATCTTGGTAACATTTTTAATATTGGAATCCATTTTCAAAATACCCATTTGTACTTTTATATTACCCTTTTCGTCGGGATTTTCAATTACTTGAGCCTTTTCATTTAATCCTTCAATTAAAACTACATCTCCAACTTTTAAATTTTGTGGAGCGTTTTTGCTTATTTTTTCTTTAAATACTTCTTCTTGCCTGTCAATTTTTGAATCTTTATATTTATTTCTAATATCATTTAAAGACCTATCAATATCAGAAGTATTTGCGTTTTTTGATTTTTTTGCAATTTTTAACATATCTTGGCTTGCTTTATTTGCTTCTTCCAAAATTTTATTTGCCTTATCTTCTGCCTTTTCAATAATTTCTTTTTCTTGTTTTTTAATATTTTCAGACAAAGCCAAAAGATCATTTCTTGCTTTTTTGATTTTTTTCTTGTAATCTTCTATCTCTTGATTTTTTATTTCCATTTCTTTTTTATTTTGATCAAGCTGTTCAAGAATTGTATTGAAATTTTTATTATCATCTGAAAGAATTGATTTTGCATTTGCTAATATTTTTTTATCTAAGCCAAGTCTTTTTGAAATTTCAAAAGCATTTGATTTTCCTGGAGTTCCTATAATTAATTTGTAGGTTGGAGATAAGCTTTCAACATCAAACTCCACGCTTGCATTCATTACTCCTTCTTTTTCCAAAGCATAATATTTTAATTCTGAATAATGGGTTGTTGCAAAGGTCATTACATTTTTATTTTTCAAAAATTCCAAAATAGAAATTGCAAGGGCAGCTCCTTCTGTTGGATCTGTACCACTTCCGACTTCATCCAATAAAACCAAAGAATTTTCGCTGACATTTTCTGTAATTTTTACAATATTTGTAAGTGATGCCGAAAAAGTCGAAAGGCTCATTTCAATTGATTGGGTATCGCCAATATCCAAAAATATATCATCAAAAACATTTACTACACTATCATGATCGCAAGGAATATAAAAACCTGCTTGGGCCATTAAAGAAACAAGGCCAACAGTTTTAAGCGATACAGTTTTTCCTCCTGTATTTGGTCCTGTAATTATTAAAGTTTTGTATCCATCTCCGATTTTTACATCGATTGGAACAACATTTCCTTTTAATAAAGGATGACAAGCATTTTTTAAATTAATTATTTTTTTGTCGGTAAGTTTTGGAATGGTATATTCGTGTGCCAAAAAATATTTTACTTTTGCTTGTAAAAAATCTATTCTTTGAATTAATTTTTGGTTTTCTAAAATTTCTAGGTCAAAGCCTTCTACAAATCTTGAAAGCCTATCCAAAATTCTTCTAATCTCATCACTTTCTTCAATTTGCAAATTTGAAAGATCATTGTTTAATTCTACAATGGCATTTGGTTCAATAAAAAGTGTATTTCCAGATTGGGACCTGTCGTGGATTATTCCATTTAAAACTGATTTTTTATTTGTTTTTACTGGAAGAACATATCTTCCGTCCCTAATTGAAACAACCTTATCTTGGAGAGATTCGTCAAATTTTGGAGATGAAATATAAAAGGATAATTTATTTTTAATTTCAGCTTCTTTTTTGCCCATTTTTTTTCTAATAGATCTTAGATTTGCTGACGCATTATCTGCTATTTCATCTTCTGAAATAATTGATCTTTCGATTTCATCTTTTATAAAATCATTTACTGAAATCCTATCAAATAAATCTTTTATGTAAGGATTTTCAATATTTTCCCCATATTCTTTCAAATAATTACTAACCCTAAGTAGGTCAAGAACTTTTAAAAGCTCAAAGGGTTCTAATATTCCTTTTTTTCTTACATAGCCAATAATTTCTTTTAAATCGTAAAGACCAAAAATATCTATATTTCCATTTTCTACAATGACCTCTTCCATGGCCTTGGTTTTGTCGAGTTCATCCTTTATTTCTTTTATATTATTTTTAGGTTTTATTTTTGAAATTTCTTTTTTAACAAGCTCACTTCTTGCATAAGTTTGGAGTTTTTCAAGAATTTTTCCAAACTCCAAAACTTCTAAGGTTTTTTCCTGCATTAAATAACACCCCTGTCATATCCAAGATTGTTAATCTTATTTTTTCTTATATTTTTTAAATCTTCATCTTCTATTACAAGATACAATAAAGATACTGATTTTTCAATTTTTTCAAGGTCGATGTTGGCACTTTCATTTGAATAAATTCTAGAAAGTCCATCACGTCTTTTTATATCAAAAATATTTCCATCTTCATCTTTTATTTTTGAATCTGAAAATTTACAAGACTCACACCCATTAAGCCCGCATTTTTTTATGGTAGAAAATGGACAATGACGCATATTCATAAGCTCAATTGGACCATAAGCCAAAATCTCTGTAGGATATATTTTTGAATTTTTGTTTATATTTTCAAAATAATTTTCAACTGAAGATGAAATCATTGAAGAAAAATCACTATAAAAATCAAAAGCATAAGAATTAAAAACATTTAAGTATCTACCGATCCTAATTTCAAATCCATTTTTTAAAAGTTCATCTTTTAGGACAAAATCTTTGTAATTATTAAAAACTACTCCCTTAAAATTTTTCTCTTTCAAATAAGAAATAAAATCAAGGTCATATTTTTGATCAGCATCCATAATATAGAAAATATTTAGCCCATCAAATTTTTTGTCGTATTTTCTCAAATAAATATTATCAAAATCTTTTAATAAAGAAATATCTATATCATTTGACAAAAGTTCTATATTTTTTTCTCTTTTAAAATTCTTCTTCTCTTTTAATTTTCTTTTTTTAATTTTTACTGGTGTATTTTTGTAATTAGAAAGTCTTTTTTCATTTAAAATTTCTATCGCTCTTCTTCTCATAGAATTTATATCTTTTTTTCTCAAAAATATATTTGAGTCAATTTCAATTTCAACCTTACCAGCTTCATAAATTGTATTTCCAAGTTTTGTAAGATTTTCTGAAATATCTTTTTTAGTTAAGGAAATATTTTTTCCTTCTTCAACCAAATTTTCTCCCTCATAGGAAATTTTTGTATCTTTATATTTAAGAATGATTTTTGGATATTTTCCAATTTTCGCTTCAAATTTTATGTCCAAAGGCAAATTTTTGTAAGAATTTAAAGCTTGGTCTAGGTTGTCCTTTAATATTTTTGAAGAAAGAAGATAAATTTTAGAGCCTATTTTTGCATCATTAAAATCTTTTAATTCCAATTCTTGATCTTTTTTCAAATCTTCTGTCAAGGTCAAAGGAAGTTTTCTATTTTTTTCGGTTGTTACTTGAAGGATTGACTCTTTTATCAAATTTGAATTTGATTTGAAAAATCTCTTGCCATTTTTTTCATAAACTTCGCCGATTTGTCTGTGTTTATTTTCATTTTCAAGAGCAAGATATGAAGATTTTTGTCCAAAAATAAAACCATTTGTGTAGGACCTGTTTGAAATATCTCTTAATTGGTCCTTATCATAAGAGTTTTCCTCTAACTTTTGCTTGTAATTTTTTACAGTGTTATAAACGTACTCATCAGTTTTCATTCGTCCTTCAATTTTTAATGAATCAACGCCTGCCTTTATCAAATCATCAGTAAAATCTATGGTTGATAAATCTTTCATTGAAAGATAGTAATCTTCTCCCAAAATTTTTCCATCATTTATAAGCTGATATTTTTTTCTACAAATTCCTGCACACCTGCCCCTGTTCGCAGATCTTTTTCCAAGATACGAAGACATCAAACATTCTCCAGAAAAAGATACACAAAGAGAGCCATGAACAAAAACTTCTGTGTCAATATCTAATTTGCAAATTTTTTCTATCTCATCAATTTCGCTTTCTCTTGCAACAACCACCCTGTCAAAACCTAGTTTTTTTGCAGTGAGTGCTCCCTCATAATCTTTTATTGCCATTTGAGTTGAGGCGTGAAATTCTAACTTGTGCTTTGCATTTTCATTTATATTTTTAACCAAAGAATAAAGACCAATATCTTGGATCAAAATCGCATCCGCCCCATATTCAAAAAGTTTTTCAATATAAAAAATAGCCTTGTCAATTTCTTCATCTTTAATAAGAGTGTTTATGGTTATAAAAACTTTTTTATCAAACAAATGGACATAATCAATTACTTCTTCAATATTTTCCAAAGAAAAATTTTTAGCATAGGCCCTTGCTCCAAAATCGTCAAGTGCCAAATAAAAACTGCAAGCCCCTGCAGAAAGCCCAGCATAAAGCATGGACATTTTCCCAACAGGAGCTAATATTTCAACTTCTCTCATTATAAATCTCTTTTCAAATCTTCATTTTCTTTTTGTAAATCTAAATTTTCTTCTTGCAAAGACATAAGATTTTCTCTTAATTTTTGAAGATTTTCATCTTTGGATTTATTTATTTTATTTTTCTTGTCAATTTCATCATTTAACCTATTGATTGTAGAATTTAATTCATCAATTTTTTTCATAGATTCCATAAAATCTTTTTTGGATTTTTCAAAATCATCTTTTATAAGTTGATTTTCTTCTTCCAAATCTTCATAGGCTTCTTTTATTTTTGGATAATTTTCGATTGGCTCTTCGGCTTCTTTTCTTAAATTTTTATGCTTAATCAAAAGTTTATACATTTCATCAGCAATATTTAAAGATGCCAAAACCAATTGGTTTTCACGAGTTAGCTTGTCATTGTCGATTTCTCTTATTTTTTTGTCGACATAATCAGCTATTTGTTCAATTTGATTTTCATCTTGATCACTTATCAAAGTGTAGTCCATGCCAGCAATATTAACAACAATTTTATTATCTGCCACTTTAACTCCTAACTACGCAAGTTTATATTTTCCTTACTTAAATCTTCTAAAAATTCTTTTTCAATTTTTTCTACTTCTTCATCTTTTAATGTAGCATCATTTTTTCCATAAGCTACTTTGTAAGAAATGGATTTTTGTCCATGATCAATTTGACTTCCAGTATAAATATCAAAAATTTCGATATTACGAACAAGTCCTTTTGCTTTTTCAATAATTATATCTTCAATTTTTTGACTTTCTACATTCCTGTCACAAGTAAATGAATAATCACGTAAAATTGATGGGAATTTTGAAAGAGCTTTGTATTTAATTTGATCGATTTTTTTATCTTTAATCATAGAAAGATCAATTTCAAGTGCCAAAGCTGGATTTTTGATTTTAAATTCTTCCATAACTTCATAGGAAATTTGTCCAATAATACCAATTTTTTCTCCATCAAGATAAATATTTGCACATCTTCCTGGGTGGAAAGTTTTGATATTTTCTTCAGTTTCAAATCTAAATCCATAAAAACCAGTTTTTTTCATAGTTTTAATAAAGAAATCTTTCAAATCATAGAAAGAATAATCCCCATAAAGGCCCATAGTCAAATATTGTTTTTCTTCTGGAAGATCAGCTCCATCTTTAATAAAAGCTGTTCCAATTTCATAAAATCTCAAATCGTTTTGTTTTTTGGAAATATTTTTATAAAAAGTATCTAACATATTTGAAAGAAGACTTGTCCTCATTACAGAATAATCTTCTCCCAAAGGATTTATAATTTTTATATAATCTCTTAATTTTGAATCTTCATCAACCAATAATTTGTCATAATCTCTTGGCGAAATAAATGAATAGGTTGTAATTTCTGAGAATTTTTGTCCAAATAAATTATTTTTCAATTCATCTTTCAATAATCTCGTTGGAGTCTTTTCTCCTCTTTGCAAAGATGAATAAAGTGGTTTTGACTCAACTTTTCCCATTCCATAAAGTCTTGCAACTTCTTCAATTAAATCTGCCTCAATTGAAATATCCATTCTGAAATTTGGAATATTTGCTTCAATTGTATCATCATCAATATCTTTAATTTCAAATTCCAAAGATTTTAAATAAGAAATCGCCTCATCTTTTGAAAAATCTTTTCCAATTAAAGAATTTAATCTGGAAATTCTAAGTTTCACTTTATTTTCTGGACTTTCTTTTATTCCTTCATCAAAATGATCTTCTAAAACTTCCCCAATTCCAAGATCAGTAATAAGTTTCATAACTCTTTTTGATGCAAATTCTGCATTTTCTACAGAAATTTCTTTTTCAAATCTTGATGAAGCCTCGCTTCTTAAATTTAAAAATTTAGAAGATTTTCTAATATTATCTGAATCAAAATTTGCTGATTCAAGAAAAATAGTTTTTGTATTTTCTGTGATTTCGCTATCCATTGATCCCATAATTCCCGCAAGACCAATTGCTTCTTTTCCATCAGAAATTACCAAAACTTCTTCATTTAATTTTCTTTCTTCTCCATCAAGAGTTTTAATTATTTCTCCATCATTAGCATCTCTTACAATAATTTTTCTATCATGTAAAGTTTCAAGATCGTAAGCGTGAAGAGGTTGACCTGTTTCAAGCATTACAAAATTTGTAATATCTACAACATTATTTACAGGTCTCATTCCAGCAAGCATCAAACAATTTTTAAGCCATTGAGGAGATTCGCCAACTTTTACATTTTTAATAATTCTTCCTGTAAATCTTTTACAATTTTTAGATTTGATTTCAATCCCATTAAAGTAATCTTCTTTTTTATCAGAAACTGTTGGGTATTCTAATGATGGATAAGTAATTTTTTTATCAAAAGATGCAGCAGATTCTCTTGCCATTCCAATAATTGAAAGACAATCAGGTCTATTTGGGGTAATTTCATATTCAACTACTGGAGTATTTGAAAATAAAACTTCAACAGCAGGAGTTCCTGGTTCAAATTCTCCAGATAAAACTATAACTCCATCTTTTGATTTTTTTTCAATAACTGAATCATCGTAACCAATTTCTTTGTATGATGTAAGCATGCCTTGGCTTATAATTCCAAAAAATTCGTGGTCATCAATTTTTTGTCCATTAATTTCTGATCCTGATCTAATTACTATAAGATAGTCGCCTTCTTTTGTATTTTTTGCAGAAGTTACTATAGTAATTTCTTCTCCAACATCAATTGTAAGAACAAATAATTTGTCAGCATTTGGATGTTTTTCTTGTTTTAAAACTTTTCCTACAACAAGGCCATCAAGTTTATCAGAAATAAAATTTACACTTTCAACGTGTGATCCTGTCTCTGATAATCTATCTGTAATTGTTTTTAAATCTTCGTCTAATTTTATATAATCATTTTGCCAAATTAAAGGTACTAACATAATCCCTCCTAGAATTGCTCAATAAATCTTTTATCATTATCAAATAGTAATCTAATATCATCTAGTCCGTACTTAACCATGGCAATTCTATCAACTCCAAGACCAAAGGCAAAACCAGTATATTTTTCACTATCTATTCCACAATTTTCTAATACATTTGGATGAACCATTCCTCCACCCAAAAGTTCCATTGACCAACCTGTATTTGAACAAGCAGGACATCCCTTGCCACCACAAATCGGACAAGTTACATCAACTTCTAAAGATGGTTCTGTAAATGGAAAATGATGAGGACGATAACGCATTTTCATTTCATCGCCAAACATTTCTTTTATAAAAGTTTCAAGAGTTGCTTTTAAATTTGCAAGTGATACATTCTCATCAACAACTAAACATTCCAATTGATGAAACATTGGAGAGTGAGTTGCATCTACTTCATCATTTCTAAAAACTCTTCCAGCTGAAACCATTTTTATTGGAAGTTTCCCTTCATTCATCACACGAATTTGCATACTTGATGTGTGAGGACGAAGAAGTGTATTTTCATTTATATAAAAAGTATCAGAAAGTGATCTTGATGGGTGATTTTTTGGAGAATTTAAATCATCAAAAACATTTTTCACCGTATCAATTTCTGGTCCTTCAACAACGTCAAAGCCCATATTTTGAAAAATTTCTTCAAGCTCTGCCATTGTTTGATTTATAACTGAAAAATGTCCGCTAGAATAAAGGTCAAAATTTGCAGTTACATCGATTTTTTCTTCTTTTATTTTTTTATAAAGAAGAATTTTTTTAATTTCTTCTTTTCTTTTTTCTAATTTTTCTTCAACTTCTTTTGATATTTCATTTATTAACTTACCAGCCATAGGTTTTTCTTCGTTAGGTAATTTTGAAATATTTTTCTTTAGTGAAGTTATTTCTCCTTTTTTTCCTAAATATTTAACTCTTAATTCTTCCAGATTTTTTAATCCATCTGTACTTTCAATAGCCTTTTTTGCATCTTTGACTAAGGCTTGTAATTGTTCTTTCATTTTTTCTCCTTTAATTTTTGGTACAAAAAAACTGCCCTGTAAAAGGACAGACTTATCTGCGGTACCACCTAATTTGATTGTAATAATCCACTCAATAATTATAACGCATTACCGTCTCAACTACTTAATTCGTATCAAAGCTAGGCGGGGAATTACCATACCGTTACAAGGTGGCCTTTCATCATCTACCACTTGCTTTGCTTGGATAGTATAGCTTTTATCCGCTTTGGCTAAAATTATTCATCAATATTGATGCAGCAATTGCCGCATTTAATGATTCGATTTTTCCATCCATTTTTATGGATACAAAATCATTTGATAAATCTTTTAAAGATTTACTAATTCCATTAGCCTCGTTTCCTATTGCTAATATTATTTTATCACAAGATTTGTAATAATCTACTGATTTTCCATTCATATCTGCCAAAATCAGTTTGTAATTTTTATCTAACAATTTTTTTAAATCATTTATTTCAAATTCGATAAAATTTAACCTAAATAGAGAACCCATACTTGCTCTAATTGTTTTTTCGTTGTATATATCTACACAAGAATTTAATAAAATTATATCCTTAAAAGAAAATGCCTCGGCACTTCTTATAATCGTGCCAAGATTTCCTGGATCTTGTATATGGTCTAAAAGTAAAATTTTATCAGAAGAAATTTCTTTTTGATTTTTTATTTTCAAACAAGCTGAAACACCTTCAGGATTTTCCAGTAAAGATAGCTTATCAAATAATTTATTTGAAAAAACTATCTTTTTAAAATTAGTTTCATAATCTTTCATATCTTCATTTACAAAAACAAATTCACATTCAAAATCATCTGGAATTTGTTCTACAATTTTTATTGATTCGACTATGAAAGAATTAAACTTTCTCCTGTATTTCTTCTTTTTTAATTTATTTAAATACTTATATTTTTCGTTAGATTCTGATTTTATTATCATTAAGCTGCTTGGTTAGCTAATTCTACTAATTTTGTAAATTCTTCTGGATTTGATACAGCAATTTCTGCAAGCATTTTTCTGTTTATATCAATGTTTGCTTTTTTAAGATTTCCCATTAATTTAGAATAGCTTGTTCCATTTGCTCTTGCTGCTGCATTTATTCTTGCAATCCATAATTTTCTAAAATCTCTTTTTCTTCTTTTTCTTCCAATGAATGCATATTGTAAAGATTTCATTACTGCTTGGTTTGCAGTTTTGAAAAGTAATGATTTTGAACCGTAATAACCTTTAGCTTGTTTAAGAACTTTTTTATGTCTTTTTTTAGCGTTTAATGCTCTTTTTACTCTTGCCATTGTTTCCTCCTATTAGATATTTAATAATCTTTTGATATTTTTTGTATCGCCTTTAGATGCCATTGTAGATTTTCTTAATCTTCTTTTTCTTGCTGGTGTTTTTTTAGCTGTAAGGTGTCCCTTATAAGCTTTGTGTCTTTTTATTTTTCCACTGCCTGTAACTTTAAATCTTTTTGCAGCTGCTCTTTTTGTTTTGATTTTATTCTTAGCCATATTTTCCTCCTATTTTTCTTCTGTCTTTGGTGAAATGAATAGTACAAGTGATCTTCCCTCCATTGCTGGTTTCTTATCAACTTGTGCACAATCTCCAACAAATTCCATAAATTTATCTAATACATCATAGCCTAAGTTTTTATGACCCAATTCTCTACCTTTAAATCTTAATGAGACTTTTACCTTGTCTCCGTTGTTAAGAAATTTCTTTGTTTGATTAGCCTTGGTTGCTAGGTCATGATCTTCGATATTTAAGCTAAATCTTGTTTCTTTTGTTTGAGTTGTTTTTTGTTTTTTCTTATTTTCTTTAGCTTTTTTCTCTTGGTCGTATTTAAACTTTCCATAATCCATAATTCTTGCAACTGGTGGCTTAGCATTTGGTGACATTAATACTAGATCCAATTGTTTATCATAAGCCATATCCAAAGCTTCATCTTTTGATACAACTCCAATTTGTGATCCGTCTTCGTCTATAAGTCTAAGCTTATTGTCTCTAATTTCGTCATTAATTTTTAAATCTTTTATAATGTTACCTCCAAAATATTCAAATAAAAAAATGGGCACTCAAAGTACCCATATAAAATACAAAATATAATTAGAAAATTATTCTAACAAGAGATTGTAACCTGAAAACAAATTGTCGGCAGGTGAGTTGTGGGTACTTCTTTAACTCTCTTTTGTTATGATACAAGAATTTGTATTTTTTGTCAAATATTTTTATTTGAAAATTTAATTTTAAAAATCAAAAATTTTTAAATGAAAATTTAAAATTATTAAGCTCTTTCATTTAAAATTCTTGCCATTTCAACTCCTGATGCTGAAGCTTGTGATAAAGAATGTGTTACTCCTGATCCATCGCCTAGACAAAATAGATTTTTTTGGCTTGTTTCAAATTCTTCATTAACTTCTACAACTGAATTATAAAATTTAACTTCTATTCCGTATAAAAGTGTATCGTCGTTTGCCATTCCTGGAGCAATTTTATCAAGAGCATAAATCATTTCTATTATGTCATCTAATTGCCTTTTTGGCATAACTAATGACAAATCTCCAGCTGTTGCATTTAAGGTTGGTCTTAGGAAAGATTTTTTCATTCTTCTTTCTGATGATCTTCTTCCCTTTACAAGATCTCCAAATCTTTGCATCAATACTCCGCCACCTAGCATATTTGAAACTCTTGCTATTGATTCGCCATATTCATTTGAATCTTTAAATGGCTCTGTAAATTTATTTGTAACTAAAAGAGCAAAATTTGTATTTTCTGTTCTAAGCTCTGGGTTTGCATAAGAGTGACCGTTCACAGTCATAATTCCATTTGTATTTTCTGTTACAACTTCTCCATAAGGATTCATACAAAATGTTCTTACAAGATCGTTATATTGTTTTGTTTGGTAAACAATTTTTGCTTCATAAACTTTATCTGTTATGTGTTTGAAAATTTCTGCTGGAACTTCTACACGAACTCCAATATCAACCCTATTTTTTTTCATTTCTACATCAAATTCTTGGCAAGTATCTGAAATCCATTTTGAACCAGATCTTCCTGCAGCAAGAACTAAATATTTACATTTTATTATTTCATTCTTGTCAGTTTTTACAAAATAATATCCATCTTCAAAATCTACACTTATAACTTTTGTCATAAATTCAAAATCTACAGTATCTTTTACATAATCGTATATTTTTTGTAAAATTTCTCTGTTTCTTTCTGTACCAAAATGACGAACTTTTGCTGTTAATAAATGCAAATCATTTTTTAGACATTCACTTTTTAATCCTGTATTTTCTGTTGAATAAAGTGTAGCATCTCCCTTATCAAAATCCATAAGAACAGAATCTACATACTCCATCAATTTAAGAGCCTTATCTTCTCCAATATAATTATGTAAATCTCCACCAAAATTGGTTGTTATATTATATTTTCCGTCTGATAAAGTTCCTGCTCCTCCAAATCCATACATTATATTACAAGGATTGCATCCTATACAAGAATTAACTTTTCCTTCTGATATAGGACATTTTCTAGCTTTTACTTTTCTTCCTGCATCTATTACACAAACTTTTTTTTCTGAATTTAATTTAGTAAATTCGTAGGCCATAAAAGATCCGCTAGCGCCGCTGCCTACTACAACAACATCATATTCTTTCATAATATTCCTTTCTTGTTTCGCATACATAGTTATTATAGCATTTAAAAATAAAAAAACGAAATGATTTTATTTTTAAATTTTCAAACTTATATACTTTTACAAGCAAATTTAATATAATGATATTAATTAAAGTAGAAAGGTAGGTGGATTTTTTGAAAGAAAATAAAAAAAATTTAATTTTTGCAACGATTATTTTTATTTTATCTATAATAATAGCAATTATTTTTTATGATAGACTTCCGGTAAGAATTCCAATTCATTATGATTTGTATGCAAATTCTAATTTTTATACAAATAAAACTAATGCTTTGTTGTTTGTGATTACTTTTATGATTTTGCTTTATATAGCATTTTTTCTTATCATTAGCCTTGATCCAAAATCTGACAAACACGACAAAAATTATAAGCACATTTTTTTATTATTTATACCAATTTTAAATTTTCTTATCGTAAGTTTGACTGTTTGGAAAACTTTTAATGATAATATTGATGTTGGCAGAATTTTACTTGGACTTTTTTCTTTGCTTGTAGCAATTAGCGGAATTTTTATGCCAAAAATAAAAAGAAATTATACCATGGGATTTAGGACATCTTGGGCTATGGAAGATGATTTAGTGTGGAAAAAAACTCAAAAGTTTGCAGGGATTTTATTTTTCTTTAGCGGAATTATTTCGCTTACATCCTTGTCATTTTCTTTAAATATTTGCTTTTATATTTTTATAGCTAGTCTAGTAATTTCAACTTTATTTTCCTTTATTTATTCTTATTATATTTATAGGAAAATAAAAAAATAAATTTGTAATTTTAAAATGAGATTTTTTGTAAGAACCTATTAAATGTTTTTGATGAATGTTCTTACAAAGAATCTTTTTTTCTTGTTTTAGATGGGGATTTGATATATAATTAATAAAAATTATTAATAAAAATAGAAAAGAGTAAAGAAAGAGAGATAAAATGAGCAAAGAATTTTCGATTACAGGCAACAAAGCCATACTAAATTTATCCGAACAATTTTTTAATGATGTAAATGAACTTTTAAATAGTGAATCCTTTCTTGATTTGACAAAATGTTTTATAAATTATCACAAAAAGGATTCGACAAGAGTATATGCTTATATTGAACAGTTTTTTATAAATTCATCTGTTGATTCTCTTGCAAGAGAGCTAACTGATATTTTAAAACTTTTAACAGTAATGAATATTGATGAAGTTTCATCAAAAATTAATAAATATCACAATTTGAATAAAGAAAAAGATGGCTTACTGAAAATCGTTGAGGAATTTTATAATTACTGGAGAAATCTTGAAAGATATTCAATAATAAAACAAAATGAAAATTCTAGAGGAGTTGGAGTTGTAAATTTTGTTGAAATAAATGAAAAATTAAAAAATATGATTCTTCAAGCCTACAGGCGAATTGAAATGTCAATTCTTGGAGAATGGCCAAAGGTTTATAGGCAAGTTCCAGCAGCTGCCGATGCGTCTATTATGATTAGGCAATTTAATAAAAATTATCCAGAAATTTATAAAGATTTAAATAAAATTCCTTTTATAACTCAAGTTATGATTGAAACTCCTTATATAACTTATACAAAATCAAACAAGAGAGATGGGTTTTTTGAAGAAGTTTATGAAAATCCAATTTTGAATACAAATATAAATTATCCACACTTTTTCTGTTATCCAGCAAAAGTTGGCGACAATTTGATTTTTATATATTTTCATAGAGATTTATTAACACATGGGGTTTCTGCATCAAACCTTTTTGAATTAGCTGATGTTAAAGAAATCGAAAACAAAACACCAGATGCAATTTATATTTATGGGCCAAAAGATCAAGGCGAAAGAAAAAATTCTTTTTACTATGATAAGGAAAATAAATTATATGTAGGCTACATTGCTTACTCTGATAAAATTGATTATTTTGGTTATTTGAAAAAAATGGTCCTTACTTTAAACAACGTAATAAATATTAAAAAAGAATATTTGCCAATTCATGGTGCAGGACTTTCTGTAGTTTTGCAAAATAATAAAACTGTAAATATTGTAATTCTTGGAGATAGCGGAGCAGGAAAAAGCGAATCAATAGAAGCTTTCAGATCACTTGCCAAAGATTATATAAAAGAAATGACAATAGTCTTTGACGATATGGGTTCGTTTAGAATTCAAAATAATAAAGTTTATGCTTATGGAACAGAAATTGGAGCCTTTGTAAGACTTGATGACCTTGATGCAGGTTACGCATTTAAACAAATCGACAGGTCGATTTTTATGAATCCTGACAAAGTAAATTCAAGATTAATAATGCCAGTTGCATCTTTTGACGAAATAAATTTAGGATATGAAGTTGATTTTTTCCTATACGCTGACAATTATTCAGCAGTTCTTGACGGATGTGATTCGATAGAAATTTTCGATAAAAAAGAAGAAGCCCTAAGAGTTTTCAAAAGAGGTGCAAGACTTGCCAAAGGAACAACAACCGAAACAGGACTTGTTCAAACATATTTTGCAAATCCATTTGGTCCAGTTCAAAAAAGAGAAGAATGTGATAAATTATTAGATAAATATTTTGATAACTTATTTGAAAATAATATAAAAGTAGGAACAATAAAAACTCAACTAGGACTTAACAACATGCAATTTGAAGGCCCAAGATCCGCAGCCATTGAGCTTTTTGAATTAATTAAAAATATGTAAAAAATAGACCCCGCGGTCTATTTTTTTTGCATAAATCATTTTATTTTTCTAAGTTTTTTTAATTATTTATCTCATCCATTGCATCTTTTATAAGTTTTGGAGAAATTTTGCATTTTTCTTCGCTTACTGCACATACTGCAAATCTTAATCCTTCTTTATTTGCAACTATATACATATCTTTTTCTTTTAATTTTTCTGCGATTTTTTTAGAATTTTTGCAAGGTATTGATATGAAAAATCCTCCAAAATATGGAAGGGTAACAAGTCCTACTTTTTTTGAATTTTCTGTGAAGGCTTTGGCTCTTTTTTCAAGCATTATTCTGTAAAATTCTAATTCTTTTTCGTAGGATTTTTTCTTTTTTTCATCTTTTTCTAAATCTACCAAGATATTCATTCCTGCATGAGTTATGTTTGACCAAATCGCCCTGTTTGAGTGTTTCATTGAATCAAAAACTTGATTTGCAATTTCTTCATTTGATGAAACAATTATACAAGCTCCTGACCTTAGTCCATAAGCTGTGTAAGACTTACTCATTGAATAGGCAACTGTTGTTATAATATTTTCTGGCAATTCTCCAAATTTTTGAAAAAATTTCTTTTGCCTTCCATCTCCTGCAAATTCAATGTAGGCAACGTCTAATAAAATCGTAATATATTTTCCATAAGTCGCTCTATCTTTTATAATTTCTAAAATTTTATCCCACATAGAATCTTCAATTGAAAATCCTGTTGGATTATTTGCAGGCGAATTAAAAACGCACACTACCCTATCTTTTTTTTCTAAAGAAAAATCCAAGGCTTTTGTAAATTCTTTTAAATTAAATTCAAAATTTTCATCCAAAAATTCATAAGTTAAAAATTTTCTATTGTATTCTTCGCACATTGTGGCGTAAGCTGGCCAATACCAATTTGGACAAATTACATAATCGCCCACACCTGACAAAGTCCAAATCGTATGTCTTACTGCTCCACTTCCCCCAGCTGTTGAAACTGATTTTATAAATCCATTTGGTTTGTAAGCTCCAAAACATTTTTCAATTACTAGATCCAAAAATTCTTTGTCACCCTCTATTGCTCCATAGCTTGCTATGTCTTTTTTGTCCATATTTTTTAAAGTATCATAAACGCTATCAAATGCAATAATATTTCCATCATCATCGATTAAAGTTCCCAAAGTGGAATTTATAATTTTATCTTTTCCTTTTTTTGCTATTGCTTTTTTACACTCTCCGCTAATTTTAAAGATTGCATCTTCAAGTCTAGGCCATTTCGCATGGTCTGCTATAATATTTTTCCCCATAATTTATCTCCATTTTTCATTATTATTGAAAATATTGTATCACTAATTAATTCATTTTGAAAGTAAATAAAAATTATTGCCTAAATTATTATAAATTAGTAAAATATTTGTAAGGAGGATATTATGGATGAGAAAATAAAAAAAGATAAACTCAATAAGATTTCTAAATTATCTTATGAGGTTACTCAAAAATCTTACACAGAAAAACCTTTTTCTAGTATCTACAATGATTTTTATAAGGATGGAATTTATGTAGATATAATTAGCGGAGAGGTTTTATTTTCATCTTTAGATAAGTTTGATTCAGGTTGTGGCTGGCCTTCTTTTACAAAGCCACTAGAAAATAATATAAAAGAAAATGAGGACTTATCTCATGGAATGATAAGAACAGAAGTAAAATCCAAAAATGCAAATTCACATCTGGGCCACGTTTTTCCTGACGGACCAAAAGAAAAAGGCGGACTAAGATATTGCATAAATGGCGCAAGCCTTAGATTTATACCAAAAAAGAAATTAAAAGAAGAAGGATACGAAAAATATCTGGATTTGTTTGAAAATTAAAAATAAATTTTCAAATAAAATTTTTTTATTTTGATAGACGAAAAAATGAGCCTTAAATTTTTTGTTAGAAATTTTTGGCTCATTTTATAATTTTTTTATTCATTTATAGCTTCTGGCATTTCTCCTAATTTTGCATTTTTGCCGTATTTATTTATGGCGTAAATAAAGGCATCCAAATTTTCTATTGGCGTTTTTACAGGAGAACCACAACCAGTTGCTGCTATATATCCGCATTTTGCATCAGCTGCTTTTTTTATGCAAGTTTTTACTGATTCTATTACATCATCAACCTTCCCATATCTCATTACTTCTACTGGAGGAATATTTCCTACAACAATTAATTTATCTTCAATTTCTTTTTTACATTCTTCTAAGTCTTCACAATTATCTACGCTGAAAAAATCAATATCCAAATCTTTTAAATATTTCCATTGTTTTTTTGTATGACCGCAAATATGTAAGTTTGCCTTAATTCCATTTAATTTGTAATAAGCACTCAATTGTTTTTTCAAATATGGCATAGAAAATTCTTCAACTTGTTTTGGGCTTAAAATATCATCACATCCAACTGGATCTACAACCATGACACTTGTTGGTCCAAATTCTTTTTTGAAAGCTTTCGCCCATTTCATATTTGCTTCAAAACAAAAATCTAATAATTCTTTTACTCCTTGGGGATTTTTTCTCAAATCTCTCAAAAGTTTTTCGATCGGTCTAATAGCGGCTGCTGTTGTTATTGGTCCAGGAATTTCTGTTTCGATTGCCATATTTGGAAATCTTTCTTTTTGGATTCTCGCTCTTTCTAATTTCGGAGCTAAAATTTTATTTGTAAAGGGATCTGGCAAATCGATCAAATCCATATCAAGCTTATCATCCATTACAAATTCTTCTATATAATCAATGTCATCTTCTGGAAAAATTAATTTTGAACCGACAGCATGGCCCATAGTCCTAAGACTTAATTCTTCTGTTAATCCCACAATCTTATACTTATCGTATTTGTATTGAATAATGTCAGATAATTTGTCCACATCTTCCATATCACTAATTGTATAATTTAGATGATTTGCAATAATTCTATTTGTACTCATAATTGCAAATGGAATGTGATCAACTCTTTCTCCGCTCAAATATTTAGATATTCTTTCTGACGAATTGATTTCTGGTCTATAATTTTTCATCTCTTCTTTAAGTTCTTCTTTGTTCATAAATCCTCCAATTAATCTTTAAAAACTGCTTGTGGAATTTCTCCAATTTTTGCATCTTTTCCGTATTTTTGTACTGCATAGACAAAGGCATCCAAATTTTCTTTTGGAGTTTTTGCAGGAGTTGCACAACCTGTTGCACAAATAAATCCCATTTTATTATCTGCACCTTTTTTTATACAAGATTTTACAGAATTTATTACATCATCCACACTACCATTTCTCATTACATCAACCGGCGGAACATTTCCCATTAAGGACAATTTATCTTGAATTATTTCTTTACATTCACTAAGGTCATGACAATTATCAACACTAAATGATCCAATTTGTAAATTTGTAAGATTTTCCCATTGCCTTTTTGTGTGACCGCAAATATGAAGATTTGCCTTTATATTATTTATCTTATAAATCCTATCGGTCAATTCTTTTAAATATGGAAAGGAAAATTCCTTTACTTGTTTTGGACTTAAAATATCGTCACAAGAAACTGGATCTGCAATCATCACTCCCACATCTCCAAATTCCTTGTTAAAAACTTCAATCCATTTCATATTTGCTTCCAGAACAAAATCCAACAAGTCCTTTACTCCTTGAGGATTTTTTCTCAAATCTCTCAAAAGTTTTTCAATCGGTCTAAGGGCTGAAAGAACTGTCATAGGTCCTGCTACAAAAGTAGAAATTTTATGGTCTTGGAAATTTTCTTTGAGCCTTCTTGCATTATCAATTTTTCTTTTTAAAAATTTATTTTTGCAGGGATCTGGCATTTCTAATAAATCCATATCAATTTCATCTTCTAACAAATATTTTTCGACATGGTCTATATCATTTTCTGGAAAAATTCCACTTGAACCAAGGGCATAGCCCATAGCTCTGAGATTTAAACCTTCAGAAATTCCATAAACTTTATATTCTTGGCATCTTTTTTTAATAATTTCTATTAAATTTTCAATTTGGTCTGTTTCTTTTAATGTATATCCCAAATTCATTCCATAAGCCATATCAAGACTCATTAAATTAAATGGCAAGTGGTCAACTCGCTCTCCTTTAAAATAAGCTTTTAATCTTTCATCTGATGTCATTTCTGGTTTATAATTTGAAATTTCTTTTTGAAGTTTTATTTTATCCATCATCTCTCCTTAATTTTTAAAATGCTTTTCTCCCGTAATATATTTTTCAAGCCTAAAGATAAGAAAAATATATATTACAATATTTCCAACCATGTGATTAATATCAAAAGGAATTGAGCCAGCATAAAGTCCAAAAAAAGTAAAAATATTTCCACTCATAAATAAGACTTGCATTATAGTAATCAAAAATCCATAAATAAATCCAGATAACCCCAGAGCAATTACCTTATTTATTTTTGTTTTTTTAATTTTTATTTTATTAAATATCATATAATTTAAAATTCCCAAAATTCCAAAATCCAAAACTTGAAATATAACCCAATAGCCAAAACCAAGAAAAAAACTTGTTATTATCATCGTGCTTGCATTTACAATCAAAGATTCGTCAAGCTTTCCATTTATTGCAAGAATTAAAATTATATCTGAAAGAATTTGGACATTTGGAATTAGTTTTAAATATATTCTTGTGATTACACAAATTGCACAAAGACCTGCAAGTCTTGTAAGTTTTTTTGTATCCATCTACATTTGTTCAAATCTAAATTCTATTTGGTCATTTTCTTTTGGAAGGTAATCTCCAATTCCAACTTCAGCCATTTCTCCATTTACATAATACATCCAGTATTGATTTTTTTCTTTGTCTTGTTTTATTCCTTCAAGTTCTGTCATCATTCCGTCTTCAAATTTTGCCTTGTGATTTTCTTCAAGGTATTTTTGAAGACCATCTTTGTCAATTTTTCCATCTTCTTTTAAAATTTCTTTGTCATTTACTGTATCTTTGATTAAAATACTTACGCTTGTAACTTCTTCTTTTTCGCTAGATTGACTACTTACTATGCTTGTCGGATTAGAATTATTAGAATTTTTTTCTTCATTTTTATTTGCACATGAAGTAAGAGTTAAAGTTGTTAGGGTAAGAACTGTTAATAATTTTTTGTAATTTTTCATTTTTTTCTCCTCAAAATTGCATTGCCTTCGCAAATTTTCTTTCATAATTTTTACTTGTTGCAAGGTCAAGATAAGTAATATTTTTGGCTAAATTTTCCATTTTTTTAATAATATTTTCATTCATAAGGGCCATATAGGCTCCAATTAGGGAAGAATTCCCAACATATCTTATCTTTTTTTCTATATTTTTTGGCAAGATGCCAACGCCTGTCAAATCTTCTTTTTTAAGATGACTTCCAAAACCACCAGCAATTATTACAGAATTTAAATCTTTAATTTCTATATTTTCTTTTTCAAGAAGAATCAAAAATCCTGATAAAATTGCCCCTTTTGCAAGTTGAACCTGCCTAATGTCTTTTTGGCTGATATAAATATTTTCCTTTGAATCTAAAATTATAATTCTTTTTTTATTTTCATCTTCTCTTATAAAATTTTTCCTATAATCATCTTTTTCTAATTTTTCTGGATCTAAAATCCTTCCTCTTTTATTTACAAAATCTTTTTCAATTATTTGAGATACTGAACTTAAAAGTCCACTTCCACAAATTCCTCTGGGATTTTTATTGTCTATTGTAGAAAAATTTATATTTTCATCTTGAATTTTTACCGAGTCAATCGCCCCACTTTCTGCTCGCATTCCACAAGAAATATTCATTCCCTCAAGGGCAGGTCCTGCTGCAGTTGACGTTGCATAAAGTTTATCCTTTGTTTTTAAAACTATTTCTCCATTTGTTCCAATGTCAATAAAAAGTGTATTTTTTTGATTTTTTAAATCCGTCAAATATGCCCCTGCTACAATATCACTTCCAACAAAAGCTGAAACATTTGGAAGAGTATAGATTTTTGCAGAAATATTAAGGCCAAGGTCTTTGGAATTAATTTTTAAAGAATTTAAAAATTTTGCCTTGTAGGGAAATTTCCCCAAAGATTTTGCGTCAACGCCAACTAGCATATGAAGCATGGTAGTATTTGCCCCAATTACAAGTTTTTTAATTTGACTTCTTTCAATTTCGTTTTTATTTACAAGATCATCAATCAAATTATTGATACTTTTTATGATTTCATCTTGGAGTAAATTTTTACCATTTTCATTTTCATATTCAAAGCTAATTCTTGTCATTACATCAAGGCCATATTTGACCTGAGAATTTATGGATGAGATTTTATCGATTATTTTTCCATTTGATAAATCAACCAAGTACATGGCAAGACTTGTTGTGCCAATATCAAGACAAAGACCATAGCCTTTATCAAATTTCATTTCAAAATCAGAAATTTCTCCATAATCTAAAATTTTAAAATCTAAATCATTGTTTATAGTTTTAATTCTAAGGTCAGATTTTGGAAAAGTTAAGCAAGCTAGTCTAATGCCATTTTTTATTTCATCATCAGTGAGCAAAGATTTTTCCAATAAACTTATAGGATTAAGCTTTCCTTTTAAAACTTTAATTTTGCATTTTCCACAAGTCCCCTTGCCGTTACAAAAATTATCGATTTTTATATTATTTGCAAGTAGACTTTCTAGGATATTTTTTCTTTTTGAATCAATAATTTTATTCAAATTTTCAATTTCAATTTTCATGATTTTTAATTAAACTTTTTGCAACCTTTACTGCCTCGTTTGCATTTTCACTGTAGGCATCAGCTCCAATATCTTTTGCAAAACTTTCAGAAACTGGACCGCCACCAACCATTACAATAAATTGGTCGCGAATATTTCTTTCATTTAAAATATCAATTACTTTTTTCATATTTGCCATAGTCGTTGTCATAAGTGTTGACATCATAATAAATTGAGCCTTATTTTTAATTGCCTCATCAACAAATTTTTCTGCTGGAACGTCTTTGCCCAAATCAATCATATTAAAACCGTTGACTTCAAGCATCAATTTCACAAGGTTTTTCCCAATATCATGAGTATCCCCCTCAACAACTCCAATTACAGCTGTGGCAAGATTATTTTCCCCGTAACTTTCAATATTTTCTTTCAAAACATCAATGCCGTTATACATGGCATCCGAACAAATTAATAAGTCTGAAATAAAATATTCTTCCTCTTCAAAAAGTTTGCCAACTTCATTCATTCCCTTAATTAGTCCATTAAAAATCGCTTCCTCTGGATCATAACCTTCTTTTAAATACTCACGGCACAAATCTCCTATTTCCTCATCTTCCATTTCAACAACCATCTTTGCCATTTTTTCTAAATATTCTTCTTTACTTGCCACTTATTCCTCCTTCAAAATTATTTTATTTACACTTTTAAATTTTTTATCCGCCAAATTCAAACACCTATCTCCAAGCAATGTCTTATTTTCATATAAAATATCTATATATTTTTTAGGACTTTCATATTCAATAGGAAAAAATTCCGCCTTTTCTAAATCAACAAGGATAAGGCTTGATTTTGGACAAAGATGAAAGGTAAAGGGATTTTCTTTTTGCAAAATTCTTATTTCTCTTAAAAATTTAAGCAAAAAATCATCCACATAATTTTCTACTTCTCTTGGTCCAAATAATTTTACATCCAAGATACTTTCAGCAAAACTAAAAATTGTAATTCCCACATCTTGCATTTTCTTAATATAGTCAAGATAAATCCCAATAAATTCATCGTAGAGAAAAATTAAATTTTCCCTATTTTTTCTCATAGCCCTCATTATCTTTTCTATTCCCAAAAGATTATCCAAAATAGCAAGAGGCCCTCTCATTTCAATTACAGTTTTTTTATTATCAATAATTTCTATGGCTTTAACCATTGCCTTGTATTCTTCTTTTTCATAATCCATTTCAAGTTTTACATCTTGAATTTTTTCAAAAATCGGCTTTGCCTTGATTCCATTTTCAAATTCAACTCCCAAACAAAGAGAAATCATAGGAAGAAGTGGCAAGGAAATAAATTTTTCTCCACAAGCATAATCTGCCATTTTATTTGGATTTAATAAAATATCATAGCTAATAGGTTTTTGCGGATTGTCGATACATTTATAAGATCTAATCATAAAATCCCTCTCCAAAAACTGCACAAATTATTAAAAACAAAAAAATTAATGCCTAAAATAGTTTCAAAATTTGATTTTAACTAAAATAATCATTAATCACATACTACATACCTAAATTTAGATATTATTTATATCAATTTATCATTTAGGAAAACAATTGTCAAGTTGATGGCTTTAAATTAATTTTTAAAAAATAAATTTTCACAAAAAAATTCTCCCTCTTAATTTTAATAGGGAGAATTTAATTCATTTTTGCTTAAATTTTTATTTTTGAGAAAGCCCTTCTTCCACTGCACATTTTGCTACAGCTTCTGCAACAACATCAGCAACTCCTAAATCAAATGCTGATGGAATTACATAATCTTCTGAAATTTTTTCATCAGGAATTAAACTTGCAATAGCTTCTGCTGCTGCAACTTTCATTTTTTCTGTAATTTTTGTTGCATGAACTGACAAAGCTCCTTTAAAAAGTCCTGGAAAAGCTAAAACATTATTTACTTGATTTGGATAATCGCTTCTTCCTGTTCCAACAACTCTTGCTCCTGCTTCTTTTGCATCTTCATAAGTAATTTCTGGATCTGGATTTGCCATAGCTAATACTATTGGATCACGTCTCATAGATTTTACCATTTCCTTACTTACTTTATTTGGTACAGAAACTCCTACAAAAATATCAGCGTCTGCCATCGCTTCTTCTAATGTTAAATTTTTATTTTCTTTGTTTGTTTCTTTTGCAAGTTTGTTGTATAAATCTTTTGAATATTTTTCGTCTTCTCTTAAAATTCCTCTAGAATTAAAAGCATAAATATCATTAATTCCAAAATCATTTAACATTCTTACAATTGAAGATCCTGCAGCACCTACTCCTGAAATTACCACATTACATTCTTCTGGTTTTTTATTTACAAGTTTTAAAGAATTAATTAAAGCTGCAATTGTAACTATTGCTGTTCCGTGTTGGTCGTCGTGAAAAACCGGAATATCTAATTCTTCTTTTAATCTTGTTTCGATTTCTATACATCTTGGAGATGAAATATCTTCAAGATTTACTCCGCCAAAAGTTGGAGAAACTTGTTTTACAAATTTTATAATTTCTTCAGTATCTGTTGTATCAATTACAAGTGGAACTGCATTAAGTCCACCAAATTTTTTAAACAAACAAGCTTTTCCTTCCATTACAGGAAGTGCTGCTTTTGGTCCAATATTTCCAAGCCCCAACACAGCTGTTCCATCAGAAATAACTGCAATTGTATTTGCTTTTCCAGTATAAACGTAAGCATCGTCTTCATTTTCGTGAATTTTTTTACAAGGTTCAGCAACTCCTGGAGAATATACTAAAGATAAATCATCTTTGTTTTCCAATTTTGTTTTTAATTCTGTTGAAATTTTTCCTTGAATCTCTTTGTGTAAGTCAAGTGCTTTTTCTTTTAGATTTTCCATCATTTTCTCCTTATACCATTTTTTCTGGTTTTACTATTTCATCAAATTCTTCATCGCTTAAATATTCTAATTCGTGACAAGCTTTTTTTAATGTTAAATTATTTTTATAAGCATATTTTGCAATTTTGCTTGCCTTATCGTATCCAATATGTGGAGATAAACTTGTTACAAGCATAAGAGAATTTTCTAAATTTTTTGCAATATTTTTTTCATTTGCGACAAGTCCTTCTAATAATTTTTCCCTAAAACATTTTAATGATTTAGACAAAAGTGTAATTGAATTGTCCATTGAATGAATTATCAAAGGCATATAAGTATTTAATTGCAATTGACCTTGAGTGTTTGCCATTGAAATTGCAAAATCATTTGCCATTATTTTTATACAAACCATAGTAATTGATTCAACTTGAGTTGGATTTACTTTTCCCGGCATAATTGATGAGCCTGGTTCGTTTGCAGGAATTATTAACTCACTTATTCCACATCTTGGACCACAAGATAAAAATCTTATATCATTTGCAATTTTATAAAGATCTGTCGCAAGAGCTTTTATTGTTCCGTGAACATTTACAAGAGCAGATTTTGATGATAATTGGTAAAATTTATTCTCATCTGATTTAAATTCATAACCATAAAAATCTGAAAGCTCTTTTGCCATTTCATTACCAAACTCTTTTTTTGCATTGATTCCTGTTCCAACTGCAGTACCACCTATAGCAAGGTAGGTCAATTCTTCTTTTACTTCTTTTAAAACTTTCAAATCTCTTTCAAGGCACACTCTCCAAGCAGAAATTTCTTGAGAAAGTTTTAAAGGAGTTGCATCTTGAAGATGAGTTCTTCCCGTTTTTATTATATTTTTATTTTCGTCTTCCAATTTTTTTATTGTATCAATTGTTTTTGGCAATTCTTCCAATAATTTTTCTGATAGATTTTTGTAAGTTGAAAGATGCATAGCTGTTGGGAAAACATCATTTGAAGATTGGCTCATATTTACATGATCGTTTGGATGAATTATTTTTTCATTTTCATTTGCAATATGGCTTATAACTTCATTGACATTCATATTTGTTTGAGTTCCAGAGCCTGTTTGCCAAACTGTTAATGGAAATTCGTTGTCAAATTCTCCCTTTAAAATTCTATCGCAAGCTTTTACAATCAAATCTTTTTTATTATCATCTAATTTTTTTTCTTTATTATTAACAATAGCTGCACATCTTTTTATACTTGCTATTGCCATAATTTGAGAATGTGGCATTTTTTCAACTTCTTGAGGAAAATTTTCTAAAGATCTTTCAGTTTGTGCTCCCCAAAAATGATTAGCTGGAACATTTACTATCCCTAGAGAATCTTCTTCTTGTCTGTATTTCATTTTTTACCTCGATTTTAAAATTCTTCTTTAGCGTATCTTTTTAACCTATCTATAAATATTTTTGCAATAGTTTTTAATTTGTGATTTTTGGAATAATTTATCATAGCAGTTCTTGATGATAAGCCTTCTTTTAATTTAAAATATATAAGGTCATCCTTTTTTTCTTTTAACATTTTTTCAGGCAAAATGGCAAGCCCCATATTTTCTCTTACACATTTTTCAGCTATAAATATTGAATCTGTTTCAAAAACTGTATTCAAAGAATTATCTGTAAATTCATCAAGCTCTTGGTATTGCAAAATAAGATTTTGTCCTTTTTTCATTCTTATAATATTTTGCCCTGCAAGTTTTTTGGCACTAATTGTTTTTATTTTTCCTTTGCCTGACAAATCATTTTTTAATTTATTTTCTTTTGACATAGCCAAATATACATCTTCTCTATAAAGATTTATGCTTTCCAAATCATCAAACATATCAGTTTCATAAGTTATTGAAAAATCACACAAACCATTTAAGGCAAAAGTGTTTAACTGATTAGTTTTTGCTTCTAATAAATTTATTTTAATTCCTGGATAATCTTCATTAAAATCTTTTAAAACTTTTGATAGGAAAAAATAAGTTTGATAATCGGTAGAACCAATTGATAGCTCTCCGATTTTTAACTTATTTATTTCTTCAATTTTTAATAGAGTATTTTCTTTTAATTTTTCTATATCTTCAAGGGACTTTTTATAAATTATGCCAGCCTCAGTAAGTTTTATAGGTTTAAAATCCCTATTAAATATTTCAACTCCCAATTTTTTCTCAATCCTAATTATGTGTTGACTTAAAGCTGATTGGGAAATATAAATTTTTTTTGAGGCTGCAGTAATAGAACCATATTTTAAAATAGCTCTAATATATTCCAAGTCCATCTCTGACATATTTGCTCCTAAATTTCTATATTTTTTTGAAGTTTAAGTCCTAACTTCAAACTTTCATTTACCAATTCTTTTTCACTATCAATCAATGGATAAAGATTTGAATTTTCATCTTTGCTATTTATATATGAAGCTTCTGTGCATCCTATAATTATATAATCGCATCCTTGATCCATCATTTCTTTCAAAGTGTTGTGGTATCTTTCAAAATTAATTGTCCCTTTTTCTTTTACATCACCATAAAGACATTCATTTATATTATCTTGAATTTTTCTTGATGAAACGAAAGCCTTATGAGAACATCTTTCTATTATATTATTAAATAATTTACTTTTTATCGTTCCTTCTGTTGCAAAAATTCCAATTGTAGAAGGCTTTTTGATTTTATTTAATTTATTTTCAACAAGCTCAATCATATTTATGATTGGTTTTTTTGTTAATTTTTGTAAATCATCGTAGAAAAAATGTGCTGTGTTACAAGTAATCACATAAAAATCTGGATTTAATTTATCAACACTTTCTATATCTTCTTTTAGAAAATCAAATGGATTTTCTTTTGATTTTTTTAATATAAAGGAAGTCCTATCAGGAATTGTTGCGTGATTTACTACCAAATAATTTAAATATTCTTGATCTGAGCTTGGCCTATAAGCTTCATTTAAATCATTTAAAAAATTTGTCGTAGCCAAAGTTCCCATTCCTCCCAAAATCACAAAGAAATTTTTCATAATTAAAAATTAACTTCTTCCATTTCTGGTTTTTCGTCTGATAAGTATCTGTTTTTATCTAATAAGTTTTCTTTAGTTGCAGAAACAAATGTTGACACAACATCTCCTGTTACGTTAAGCGCTGTTCTAAACATATCTACAATTCTTTCAACACTCATAATGAGGCTTACTCCTTCTACTGGAAGACCTACTGATGAAAGAACCATTGATAGCATTATCATTCCACTTCCTGGAACTCCTGCTGTACCAATTGATGATAAAACAGCTGTCAATACTACTGTAACTAAATTTCCAAATGTTAAATCTATTCCATAAGCATTTGCTATAAATATTACTGCGCATCCTTGATAAATTGCTGTACCATTCATGTTGATTGTTGCTCCTAGTGGAATCGTAAATGATGAAATTTCTCTAGGAACTCCAAGTGTATCACATGATGAAAGTGTTAATGGTATTGTTGCATTTGATGATGCAGATGAAAAAGCAAAAGTATAAACTGGAAATACTTTTTTCAAAAAATGGCTAGGACTTGTCTTTGATGTAATTACAATTAATGGAATGTAAGCTAAAACTATCAATATTACCATTGAGCCTAATACTGATCCCAAAAATGTAAGAAGTGGTCCTACTATGCCAAGTCCAATATCTGTAAATGTTCTTGCTATTAGAGCAAATACTCCTATTGGAGCAGCTTTCATAACTAAAGCTGTAACTTTCATCATAAAATCATTGCCAACATTCATAAAATCTTCTAATAATTTTAATTCTTGACCAAATCTTCCTATAACTATGCCAGACAAAAATGCCCAAAAAATTACTTGGAGCATATCTCCGTTTGCCAAAGATTCTATAGGATTTTTTGGAATTATATTTACCAAAGTTTCAATTAGTGTTGGGGCTTCTTTTGCATCGGCTGCTGGAGCTGCCGATTTTGTAGCCTCAGCAAGATTCATTCCAACGCCTGGTTTTAATAATTTTGCTATAAATAAGGCAATGGCAATTGCAAGTGCAGTAGTTATCAAATATAAAACAAGAGTCCTTATAGCAACTCTTCCAAATTGTGAAACATCTCTCATTTGCATAACGCCAGTACCAATTGAGAAAAATACAAGTGGTACTACAAGCATTTGTAACAATCTAACAAAGCCTTGACCAAATAAGAAAAATACTCCATCAATCAAAACAGATTTTTTAAAAAATCCGTCGGGTACTATATAATGAAGTCCTATACCTACTACAAGACCTATGAGCATTGATAACAATATTTTTTTAGTTGCGCTCATTTTTTTATTTTCATTTGTAGTCATCTTATCCTCCTAATATTTATTATCTAAAATTTATTTTTCTTCCAATTTGTCCTCTTCTAAGATTCCAGGTGTAATCATTTTTTTGAAATCTAAAATCCTATCGAGTTCATCTTCTCCTAATAATTTTTCTTCAAGAACAATTTCTCTTACAGTTTTTCCACTCTCTTGTGCCTTGTGTGCAATCTTACTTGATTTTTCATATCCAATATGTGGGGCAAGGGCTGTAACAAGTCCTACACATTGTTCAACTTCTTCTAATAATAATTCTTTATTAGCAGTTATACCATCAATACAATTAACTCTTAATGTATAAATTGCACCCTTTAAAGCTCTTAATGATTCAAAAAGTTTATAAAATATTACAGGCTCAAAAGCATTAAGTTCAAGTTGTCCAGCTTCAACTGCCATTGTAACAGTAGTATCATTTCCACAAACTGCAAAAGCAACTTGGCTTACAACTTCTGGGATTACAGGATTTACTTTTCCAGGCATTATTGAAGAACCTGCTTGTCTAACTGGTAAATTAATATCGCCAATTCCTGTTTGAGGACCTGAAGACATTAGTCTTAAATCGTTAGAAATTTTTGAAAGTGAAACCGCAAAAGTTTTTAAAATTGATGAAGCATATAAAAATCCGTCCAAATTTTGTGTGCCATCAACCAAATCTTCTGCTTGTTTTAAATCAAGACCTGTTACATCTTTTAAAACACCAACAATTTCTTTTACGTAAGTTCTATCCGCATTAAGACCAGTTCCAATTGCAGTAGCTCCCAAATTTACATTTGATAATTCATCAATAGCTTTTTGAATTCTCTTATAATCTCTTTTAATTACAGAATGATAAGCATTAAATTCTTGACCTAAACTTATAGGAACAGCATCTTGCAATTGAGTACGGCCCATTTTGTAAACATCTTTAAATTCATCCGCTTTTTTCTCAAAAGATTTTAAGAGTTTTTCACATTCTTCTTTAAGTTCAATAAAATATCTAACAAGAGCAATCTTTCCACTTGTTGGAATAACATCATTAGTTGATTGGCCCTTATTTACATCATCATTTGGATGAACCTTATCATAAACGCCAAGGCCTCCACCAAGTTTTTCGTTTGCAATATTTGCAATAATTTCATTTGTATTCATGTTATAACTTGTTCCAGCTCCACCTTGAATTGGATCAACAATAAAATTATCCCTATATTCTCCAGCAAGAATTTTATCACAAGCATAAACAATAGCATCCTTTTGCTCTTTTGAAATTAAATCTAATTTTTCATTTTCAAAAGCTGCGGCCTTTTTAACTTCAACCATAGCATCCAAAAATTTATCATCAGCTTTAAGACCTGTTATTGGGAAATTTTCCTCAGCTCTTTTGGCATTAGCACCATAATAAGCATTTTCTAAAATATCAATTTCACCAACAGAATCATGTTCTCTACGAAACTTAGTCATTATTTCCTCCATAAATTCACTAAGCGATTTTCAATTTCTAATTTCAAATCACTTACAATTATAATAAATATTAGTAGCTTTTTTCAAATATAATTATATAGAAAACGTTTTTAATAGTAAAATTATTAATTTATAATCGCAACCATAAGTTAAAACTTATAACCTCTATATTTAAAGCACTAAACTTAATAGATATTTGACTTTTTTAAAAATTTTTTTCAAAAATCAATTAAAAACAAAAACAAAAAAAGCTTTTCCTTTTAGATAAATTTATAACTATTTATTTTCACAAGTTGCTTATTGAATTTTAATTAAAACACAATTCTTTTTAAAACTTTTTATAAAAAAATCAAAATCATTATTAATGCTATCACAAATTTTAGTCTCCACATTTTTTCTCTACATTTAATGTATTATTTTTCTTTTTAGTTGCTTTAAAAATTTATTTGTTTTATTCTTTATATAAGAGATAATATTACGAAAATTAATAAAAAAATATAATTAAAAGTTTAATAACTTAAAGAAATTTAAACCAAAAAAGTTGGTAAAGCTATTATACCTAGATGTATAAACTTGACATACGAATACTTAATTAGATGGTTTAAACATATGCTAATGATAATAAATATTTAATAAATTTTGGAGAAAAAACTAATTAAAGTGATCTTGACTAAAATCGAAATAACTAATATAATGTACTCAACAGAGTTGCTCGGGACGAAAGTTTTCTGAGGACCAAGGCTGGGTATATCCCAGCCTTTTTTATTTTGGAGAAAAAAATGCTAAAAGAACCATTAAATTTTGAAGATCAGACAATACAACTTGATAAACACGGAGTTATTATCAAAGATTTTGATTTAGCTGAAAAAATTTTAAATGAAGTTAATTATTATAGGCTAACAGGATATTTGATAAGCATTAGAAAAAGTAAAAATGATAGTGATTTAAAACAAAAAGTAGATTTTGATAAGCTTTATTCAACTTATAAAATGGATAATGAGTTAAAAAATTTCTTGTTTAATATATTAATAAAAATAGAATTGAATTTAAGAACAATAATTGCTTATGAATATTCAATGAGCAAATGTATATATCCACCCCACGATCAACACTATGACAAAAATAATTATTATAATAAGAAAGGATTCTATGATGCTCTAGATTCTTTAGAAAAGACTAAGAATTACAATAAAGATAGCTTGGTAATAAAACATCATAAAGAAAAGTATTCCTCAAAAATGCCCTTATGGGTCTTAGTTGAATTTATGTCATTTAGTACCTTATCAAAATATTATAGTTCTATGTATCATAGTGAACAAGAATTAATTGCTAATAAAGTAAAAATTAATTATAAATTATTACCTAACTGGCTGCACTGTTTATCTGTTTTAAGAAACTATTGTGCTCATGGAGCTAGACTTTATAATATAGAATTTAAACCATCCGTCAAATTAGGGAGAAGCTTCTTAAGACATAATCCAGATGTTAAAAATAATACACTATTTTCTTATATCTATATTATGTTTAAACTCTTACCTAATTCTTTAAATAAATCTGATGAACTTGATAAATTATATGAAATAATAAAATCTTACCCAGATGTAGATTTATGTAAATTTGGATTTACAGAAAATTACAAAGACTTATTAGAAAAATGATTATAATATCCCCAATTGGAATTTATATAAATACATAAAAAAGAAAGGCAGAAAAAATGAACAAAAAAAGCTCTAATTCTAGCATTATTTTTTGTAATGCTAACAGGATGTGGAAACAAGAAAGATGAAACCAAAGCAGCAGAAAGTAATAAGCTTTCTGTTGAAAGTACTGAAAAAGTAAAAGATTTATCCAATTTTGTAAAATACATGGAAAATATAGCATAGAAAAACGGACAGTTTCAACAACTGTCCTTTTTATATATAAATCATAAGTAACTACAAAAAAGCTACAAATGTATCCTTTTATATCCTTGTATAATTTTTCTATGGTGCAGGATAGAAGATTTGAACTTCCACGTCCTAAAATCGGACACAAGATCCTTAGTCTTGCGCGTCTGCCAATTCCGCCAATCCTGCAAGTACTTAAATATAATACCAAGTTCTAAATGTCTTGTCAAATATTTATATTTTTATTTTGGGTATAAATTACTAGGAGGTTTTATGAAAATTATTGCGCACAGGGGCTTTTCTTCCCTTTATCCAGAAAATACTATGCTCGCTTTTAAAAAAGCTTTTGAAATGGGTGTTTATGCTATAGAGCTTGATATTCATTTATCAAAAAATAAGGAATTAATTATAATTCACGATGAAAAAATTGACAGAACAAGTGATGGTTCTGGTTTTATAAAAGATCATAGCTTAGAAGAATTACAAAAATATTCTTTTTCTTACGACAAGGATTTTGAAAATATAAAAATTTCTGATATTGATGAATATTTTTCTTATTTTAAAGACAAGGATATTATTACAAATATTGAAGTAAAAACAAATGTAATTGAATACGAAAATATTGAAAAACTTTTGATGGGAAAAATTTATGCTTATGGCTTGGTCGATAAAATTATTATTTCTTCTTTTAATTTAAATTCTTTAAAGAAAATTAGAGAAATTGACACTGAAATCCCCCTTGCCTATTTGACTAGCAAAAAAGTTGATAATATTAAAAATCTTTGTAAGGATTTAAATTTGCAATATTATCATCCAAAAAATACTGCCGTTAGTCAAAAAGAAATTATTGATTTAAAAAATATGGGAGTTTTGACTAATATTTGGTTTTCAAATAAGAAGGAAGATTATGAAAAATTAGAAATTTTAAATCCAAATGGAATTATTACAAATCATGTTGAAAAATTTATAAAAAAAATCTAGCAAAATGCTAGATTTTTTTATGCTTTTACATTTTCTTTTAGATTTTCTCTTGCTTGGCTCATCATTAGTTTTACTCTATTTATTTGATTTACTTCGCTTGCACCTGGGTCGTAGTCTATTGCTACTACGTTTGCTTGTGGATAAATTTCTCTGATTTTTTTCATTACTCCCTTGCCTGTGATGTGGTTTGGTAAGCAACCAAATGGTTGGATACAAACTATATTTGGTGCATCTTGATGAATTAATTCTATCATTTCGCCTGCAAGTAGCCATCCTTCTCCTGCTTGATTGCCAAGACTTGTCACTTCTTTTGCAAAGTCTTTTACGTCATTTATATATACTGGCTCATCAAATCTTTTTGAATTTTTTAAAGCCTTTCTTATTGGCTTTCTATAAAATTCTATTGTGTTTATGGCTGTTTTTCCAAAAAATGCTGTCATTGGACTTTTGCCGTATAAATCTTTTTTTATTTGTGTGTTTGCAAGACAATACATAAAGAAATCTATCAAATCTGGAACTATTACTTCTGCTCCTTCAGCTTCTAGTGTATCTTGCAGATGGTTGTTTGCTTCTTTTAAATATTTTACAAGAATTTCTCCAACAATTCCTGCTTTTGGTTTTTTAATATCTAAAACTTCAATCTCATCAAAATCTTCTACAATATCGTTTATAATTTTTCTGTAAGATTTTGAACTCATTTTTACAATATTATCTCTACAAATTTCAATCCATTTTTCTTTCAATTTATCTACAGAGCCTTTTTCTCTTTCATAAGGTCTTGTAGCGTTTGAAACTCTATTTATTAAATCTCCCAATAACAAGGCTCTTAGTGAATTTACCAGTAAAGGAATATTTGAAACTTTTTTTAAATCAAAGCCTGAGTGTGATTCTATTCCTTGAGCTGATAAGGCAATAACTGGAATTTGTGGATAGCCAGCATCTTTTAATGCTTTTCTAATATATCCTACATAATTTGATGCACGACAAGCTCCTCCTGTTTGAGTCATAAGAAGTGCTAATTTGTTTGGATCATATCTTCCAGAATTTACAGCTTCCATAAATTGACCTACAACTGTAATTGAAGGATAACATGAATCATTGTTTACATATTTTAATCCATTATCTATTACTTTCTCGTCAACTTTATTTAAAAATTCTATCTTGTATCCATTTCCATTAAAAAGTTTTTCCAAAATTTGGAAATGCTCTCTTGCCATTTGTGGGGCAAGAATTGTATAGCCTTCTTCTTTCATTGCTTTTGTAAATTCATGATTTTCATAAGAAATTTTATCTTTTCTTTTTCTTAAATGAAGGTCTTTATCATCTTGTTGGTCTAGAGCTTGAATTAATGATCTAATTCTAATTTTTACAGCTCCAAGATTTGAAACCTCATCAATTTTTAACAAGGTATAAATTTTTCCGTTTGCCTCTAAAATATCTTGAACTTGGTCGGTTGTTACTGCATCAAGTCCACAACCAAATGAATTTAATTGAACTAATTGAAGGCATGGATCTTTTCCTACAAATTCTGCCGCTCTGTAAAGTCTTGCATGATAAGACCATTGGTCCAAAACCCTTGTTTCTTCATCCAAATCTTCTGTCGAATATGCAAGGGCATCTTCTGATAAAACTGGAATTCTCATTGATTCAATTAATTCTGGAATTCCATGATTTATTTCTGGATCAATATGATAAGGACGACCTGCAAGAACGATGGCCTTTTCCTTATTCACATGAACATATTCTAAAATTTCTCTTCCTTTTTTTCTTATATCTTCATGATAATCAGCTTGTTTTTGCCAAGCATTTTTTACTGCATTTATTATTTGATTTTTCTTTAAAACAAATCCATCATGCTCATATCCTTCAAAAATTTCAACTAGCCTATCTGCAATTATTCTTTCAGATTCGAATGAAAGATATGGGGCCATATATTTTACATTTTTTAATCCATCAACATTATTTTCAATTACATCAGGATAACCCGACACAACTGGACAATTCATGTGATTTTGTGCCTTATCAAATTGCTTGTACTCATAAAAAATTGCAGGATAAAAAATCATATCTATATTTTTTTCTAGCAAATTTTCTATATGACCGTGGGCAATTTTTGCAGGATAGCATGCAGTTTCTGATGAAATTGTTGCAATTCCTTTTTCATAAATTTTTCTATTTGATTCATCTGACAAAATAACATCAAAACCTAAAGAAGTGAAAAATTCATGCCAAAAAGGATAATCTTCGTACATATTTAAAACTCTAGGAAGTCCAACTTTTCCAAAAATATTTTTCTCCCCCAAAGTCTTTCTATCAAACAAAAGTTTATTTTTAAATTTGTACATATTAAGATCAGCCAAAGTTTCTTCTTGCTTTACTCCGGCTCCTCTTTCGCACCTATTTCCTGTTATAAATCTTGATCCATCTGGGAAAATATTTATTTGTAAGGAACAATTATTTGTGCATCTTCCGCACCTTGCAGATTTTTGTGTATAGGTAAAATTATCTATTTCACTTTCTGATAAAATTTTGGAATGGCCTGTTGATTTTTCTTTGGAAATCAAAGCCATACCCATAGCTCCCATAAGGCCAGAAATTTCTGGTCTGGTTACATCTCTTGATGATAATTTTTCAAAGGCTCTAAGGATTGCATCGCCATAAAAAGTTCCACCTTGGACAACTATATTTTTTCCAAGAGATTTTGGATCACGAACTTTTATAACTTTTTGGATGGCATTTTTTATTACAGAATAACAAAGTCCTGCCGCTATATCAGAAACGTCTGACCCTTCTTTTTGGGCTTGCTTTACCTTTGAATTCATAAAAACTGTACATCTTGAACCCAAATCTGCTGGCTCTTTTGCAAAAAGGGCTTTTTGTTGAAATTCTTCTACAGAAAGACCAACACTTGCTGCAAAAGTTGACAAAAATGATCCACAACCTGATGAACAAGATTCGTTTAATTGGATTGAATCTATAATTCCATCACGAATATGCATAGCTTTCATATCTTGGCCTCCAATATCCAAAATAAAATCTACATCTGGATTGAAAAATTTTGCCGCAGAATAATGGGCTATAGTTTCAACTTCGCCGTTGTCGATATGAAGAGCATTTCTTATAAATTCTTCCCCATAGCCACAAATTCCTGAAGAAACAATTTTTGCTTTTGCAGGAATTTTTTTATAGGCATCTTTTAACATAGAAATTACAACTTCGAGAGGTCTTCCCAGATTCATCCTATAATCATCATAAAGAATTTCATTATCTTCACTTATAAGAACTATTTTTGAAGTTGTTGATCCTGCATCAATTCCAAGAAAAATTTCTCCTTCATAATCTTCTATTTTTCTATATTTTACAAGATTTGTCTTGTGATTTATTTTAAAATTTTCATAATCTTTTTCATCTTCAAATAGCCTATCCATTTTCTTAGTCATTTCCATATCAACTTTTTTATCTTCTTCCAAAGATTTTATAAGAGATTTGTAAGAAATCGGCTTTTCATTTTCAGATAAAATTGCAGCACCCTTTGCCACATAAAGTTCGGCATCTTCTGGGATATAAAAATTATTTTCTTCCTCACCCAAAGTTTCAATAAACCTATCTCTCAAGGCTTTTAAAAAATGAAGTGGTCCTCCCAAGAAAGTTACATTTCCTTTTATTGGTCTTCCACAAGCAAGATTTGAAATTGTTTGATTTACAACTGATTGGAAAACAGAAATTGCTATATCTTCCCTGCTTGCCCCCTGATTCATAAGAGCTTGAATATCAGTTTTTGCAAAAACCCCACAACGACTTGCTATTGGATATATTTTTTTATAATTTTTACTTAATTCATTTAAACCTTTAGCATCTGTATCAAGAAGAGCTGCCATTTGATCAATAAAAGCACCCGTTCCACCAGCACAAATTGAATTCATTCTTTGCTCAACAGAGCCTTTTAGGTAGGTTATTTTCGAATCCTCGCCCCCAAGTTCTATTACAACATCAGTTTGAGGAATAAATTTTTTTATAGCTTTTGTTTCGGCAATAACTTCTTGCACAAAATTAATGCCCAAATATTTTTCAACAAACATTCCACCAGAGCCTGTTACATTTACAGTAAGATAATCATCTTTAAACCTGTCATAGGCCTCCATCAAAACATTTGTAACTGTTTGTTTTACATCTGATTTATGTCGTCTATAAACTGAATAAAGAGTGTTAAATTTATCATCAGTAATAACAATCTTAACAGTCGTAGAACCGACATCAAGTCCCATATGTAAATTCATACATTTTCCTTTCCTATATATCAAAATATTTAAATACAAATAGAATAAAAATATCTACCTTATATATTTTATTATAAATAAAGTCAAATACAAGCAAATAAGTCGGTTTTATCAATTAAATTATATAAAATATTTTTTGTAAACTTATTGCAAATTTACCTAATATTTTTAACAATTTTAAAACACAAAACACCAAACTTGTATCAATATATAATAGGATAAAAAGAAAAATTCATCAAGGATTATTTAGATATTATTTATTATGAAAAAAAATAAAAATAAGCACAAAAATAGCCTTCATAAGAAGGCTTAGACTGTTGAAATGTATACAAATCCTCATGCTAAGAATATCATACGTAAAAAATTGATTTGATTTCAAATTCCAAAATTCGTCAAGAAATCGCACTGTTTGAGAGCGTAGCTTGAGTTTGCGATTTTAGAATTTTGAAATTTAGAAATCAACAATTTTTGGAGTCAGATATTCGTGCTTGAGGGTTTGTCTACGTTCTGTGCCTTCATAAGAAGGCTAAATTATTTTCTTAATTTTTTTACCATTTTAGAAATTTCTTTGAAATTTTCATCTTTTGCATCACTTGCCAAATCGAACATCAGCATTTCCGTATTTACAAGGCTTGCTCCCATATCGGACATAGCTTTTAATCCCAAATCTTTTTGCTCTTTATTAAAACTTGATACAGCATCTTCAACCACAAAAACCTTATATCCTTCAAACAACAATCTTCTTACTGTTTGATAAACACAGATATGCGTTTCTGCTCCTGTAATTATTACATTTGTGATTTTATTTTCTTTTAAATAAGAAGAAACCTCATCTGTTATTGCATCGAAGCTTGTTTTTGAAAAAATATACTCATCATCAAGATTTTCTTTTATTTCATCTACACTTTGGCCAAGTCCTTTTGGATATTGTTCTGTTGCAATTTTTTTAATTCCGTACATTTCAAAAACTTTTAATAGACAAGCTGAATTTTTAATTATTCTATCAGATTCATAAATTGCTGGCATCAATTTTTCTTGCAAATCAATTACCAATAAAAGTGTATTATCCTTGTTATCATAAGTTTTTGTGTCAAAATTATAGCCTTCAATATAAAAATTTCCTATTTCTCTTTCCATAAATCCCCCTGATTTTTATTTCTTTCTTTTAATTTTTTATCAATTGTAGATAAAACTTTAGCCTTATTTTTTGACCAAATCGGCCAAATAATTTTATCACGGCGTCCATCTCCGGTTAATCTTTGGACAATTATATTTGGATTTAAATTCTCCAAAATAAGTATAACATAATCAACAAACTCTTCCAAAGTCATAGTAAATTCATTTTGATTTTCCAAATAATAATCATAAATTCTAGAACCTTTTTCTATATAAAGATTGTGAATTTTAATTGCCCAAAATTCTCTTTCGTTTATATAAGAAATTGCTCTAAGATAATCATCCAAATCTTCGTTTGGAAGTCCAATTATAAGATGAGCCAAGCATTTTATATTTTTTTCTTTTAATTTTAAAAGTCCCTTATCAAATTCCTTGTGAGAATAGCCTCTGTTTATAAATTCTATCGATTTTTCATTTACAGATTGAAGGCCAAGCTCAACAATTAGAAAAGTTTTTTTATTCAAATCATCTAAAAGCTCAATCACTTCATCTGAAAGACAATCAGCACGTGTTGCAATAGATAAGCCCATAATATTTGGATTTTCTATTGCTCCATAAAATAATTGTTTCATTTTTTCAAAATCTCCATAGGTCGATGTGAAATTTTGAAAATATGCCATATATCCTTCATTTCTATTTGGTTTTTTTAATCTATTTATTTGAAAATCAATTTGCTTATCCAAATCATCATTTCTTGTAAAATCTCCAGCTCCATTTTCTGAACAATAAATACAACCTAATTTTGAAATTTTCCCGTCCCTATTTGGACAAGTAAATCCTCCATCAAGAGGAATTTTTATTATTTTTTTATTAAATTTTCTTTTAAAATAAGAATCCACATCCCTATATCTTTTTTTATTTATTTCCATAATTTTATTTTACTTTTATATAAAAAAAAGACACCTTTTGGTGCCTTTGCTTGCTTATTGAAAGTTTATATTTTTATTTATCTTTAATTATCTTCGTATGGCAATAAAGCTACTTGTCTAGCTCTTTTGATTGCTCTTGTAATTTCTCTTTGATGTTTCGCATTTAGTCCTGTAACTCTTCTTGGAAGGATCTTTCCTCTATCAGAAATAAATCTTTTTAGAGTTTCAATATCCTTGTAGTCTATTACTTTTGAAGGGTCTTTGACAAATGGATCGACTTTTTTTCTTGGTCTGAAATTTCTACGCATTTTATCCTCCTAAAATCTAGAAAGGAATTCTTCCGTCGTCTTCAATTTCTGTAAAGTCATCGTCAAAAAAGTCATCGTTATTATTCATGTTTTGATTGTTATTTTGTTGGAAATTATTTGAATTATTGTAAGAATTTTCTTGGTTCATATTTCCAAAACCATTATCTTGGTTCATTGGATTATTTTGATATTGACCATCTGATCTTGATTCCAAAAATTCAACTCTGTCTGCAATAACATCCGTTGTGTAGACCATCTTTCCATCTTTGTCTTGGTAAGAACCTGTTTGGATTCTACCATCTATCGCACATTGATTTCCTTTTTTTAGATACCTTGATACATTTTCAGCTTGAACTCCCCACACTGTAATTCGTGGAAAATCGGCTGTTGGACGATTCATTGATTCCATTTCTTGTCGTTTTTGTTTACTTAAACCTCTATCAACTGCTAAAGAAAAACTAACAACTGCTTGTCCTTGTTGAGTATATCTCAAATCTGGATCTTTTGTTAATCTTCCTATAAGAAAAACTTTATTCATTTAGTCCTCTTTTCTGATTACCATGTATCTAAGAATTAAATCAGATATTCTAAGTCTTCTTTCAAATTCTTTGATGTGGTCACCACTAGCTTTGAAATCAACGATATAATAATATCCTTCTTTGATGTAGTTGATTTCGTATGCAAGTTTTCTTTTTCCCCAGTCATCTACAGATTCTACTTCTCCACTTTCAGCTATAATGCCTTTGAAGATTTCTAAAGATTTATTTCTTTCTTCATCTGAAATTTCTGGTTTGTAAATCAATACTGCTTCGTAGTTATTCATCTTATTCACCTCCCTTTGGTCTTTGACCCCGATCTTTTGTCGGAGTAGAGAATTCTTATCTATGTTACTATAATTAGTTTTAAAAGTCAATAATTTTATTAAATAAATTCGCTAGAATTTTCTACATTAGAAAAATAAATTGCATTTGCAATTGCACGAGCCATAACTTTTGCCCCAAGGCTTCCTACAAGATTTATATCTGCCTTTACTTTATTTGTAGCAAGAGAAAAAATTGTATCTCCATCCATCATAGTATGAACTGGTCTAATCGCTCTAGCATAGCCGTTGTGAGTCATTGAGGCGATTTTTCTAAGCTCAGTTTTATTAAATTTTCCATTTGTTGCAACAATTCCAATTGTTGTGTTCAAAGAATTTTTTTCAGATATTTTTTCTAAAACTTCAAGAGTTGGAATGAATTTATTATTTTTAAAAATTCCTGCAATTTGTTTATTTTTTTCATCATCAAAAATATCCCCCATGGCATTTACTGCAACAAGGGCAGAAACTTTTAAATCGCCAACGCTTATTGTGGCAGAGCCAAGTCCTGATTTCATCAAAAATTCTTTGCCCAAAGCCTTTCCAACTGTAGCTCCAGTCCCCGCTCCAATTATTCCTTGACGATTTTCATCAAAACTTGCATTTTTGTAAGCTTCGCTTCCCATTTTTTTATCTGGTCTAATTTTGTAAGATTTATAATCCAAATCATATAAAATCGCTTGGGGAACTATAGGAACAATTCCACTTGGAACTTCAAACCCTCTTCCATCTTTTTCTAATTCTTCAACAACACCAATTGATCCTGCAAGTCCATAAGAAGAACCCCCAGATAAAACTATAGCTGAAACTTCGCTTACAGTATTTACAGGATTTAAAAGATCAGTTTCACGTGTTCCTGGCCCTCCTCCTCTTACATCAACACTTGCTGTATTTCCTTTTGGAGGAATCAAAACCGTAAGACCAGTTCCCGCATCAAAATTTTGAGCATGACCTACTTTTATTCCTTCAATATCTGTTATGTAGCCCTTATACATTTTTTCTCCTTATTAAAATTTTAAAAAATATAAATCCTACTTCCTATACCTATCCATCATTTCCCCAAAAACTTCTGCTGATGATGGTGCTGTGTAAGAAATTGCATTTGCTCCTGCGTCAATTGTTTTTTTAATTGATTCAGATTTGCTACCACCAGTTGCTATAATTGGAAATTTATCTCCAATTAATTTTCTAATTTCAGCTACAAGCTCTGGTGTTTTTGGGCCGCCAGATACATTTAAAATTTCTGCACCTGCTTCTATTTTTCCCAAAACATCATCTTTAAAGCCCGTTACAGTTGCAATTACTGGTATATCTACAAATTCTGAGATTGCTTTAATATCTTCATTTGGAATCGGAGAATTTACAACGACACCATAAGCTCCTTCAAGCTCTGCATCAAAAGCAATATATTTTGATCTTGCTCCTTGAGTTGTTCCTCCACCAACACCAATAAAACATGGAACTGATGCGGTAGAAATTATTGATTGAGCAATTGTATTTTGTGGAGTGTAAGGATAAACTGCCATAATAGAATCTGCATTTGTATTTCTAATTATTGCAAGATCTGTTGTAAAAAGTAAAGATTTTATTCTTTTTTCGTAAATTTTTATTCCACTTGCCTTGTAAATTTCTTCAGGCATTGTTATAAAAGATTTTCTAAGTTTTGAATGTACTTCTGGTACAAATTTATTATTTTTTTCAACCATTCTTATCTCCTATTTTAAAATTTTTTAATTATCTTAGGTAAGTTTCAAAGACCAAAGACTCGTAAGCTCTCAAATTGATATTTTTGAAGATTTCCCTTTGAGAAATATTTCCAATTACAAAATTCGATTTTCTTATATCAATAAATTTTGGCAAATCTACTATTATATCTTTTTGACAAAGATTATTTAAAATTACAAGAGCTTTTTTCCCATTGTAAAACATATAGGAAAGAACATCTTTATCCTTTAATTTTATGGGAAAATATCCCCCTCTAATTATATCAAGATAATCATATCTTACCAAAAAAATCTCCCTATAAAAATCAAATATTTCCTTTCTAATCCTAGAATCAATTTTGTCTAAATAATATAAAGTTTCTTCCCCTTCTTTAATAAAAATATCATTTTGCCTTATTAGTGTAATAATAGCTATAAGTTTTGCTGATATTGTGTAAAAATGTTTAAAATCCAAAAAATTAATACAAGAAAAATCAAAATCATCATTTAAAGAAAATATATTTGAATTTTTATTTTCATTTAAAATAAATTCTTTAAAATTTTCATTTTCCATACTTTTATAAGATAAATCTACAATTTTACAAATATTTTTATATTCTTCCCCATTTTTTGTATTTACAATTAAAATCAGATTTTTGTAAGTTTTTTTCAAATATAAAAGGACTTCCCTAAAATTTATTTTAGAATTTTTATAATCATCAAATAAAAATCCATTAACTCCCTTATCAATCCAAAAATTTAAAATTGCCAAAATATTTTTCGCTTCCATTTGCCCATTTATTTTATTTATATCAATCCTTAAAATTATAGACAAAGACATCTCGTGGCACAATAAGATTTCTCCTACAAAATCTCTAGTTTGACCCAGATTTTTATCAACTTGCAAATAATCAAAAAAATTCTTTTTGTCCTTTTTAAAAATATCTTCTATTATCAAACAATCAATCCCAAGAATTTTTGCAAGCATAAATCTTTTATCAAGATCATAAATATCGACAAAACCCAAGTCTGATTTATCTTTATTCAATTTTTTTGGATAAGTTCTATAAAAAATCTCAGCCATAATTCTCCTTATTTCTATATTATTATATTTACAATGCTAAAATATTCAAAAAGTCTAGTGATCAGTTTAATTGTCATTGGAAATAATTTTTAAAAAAATAAAAAATTCTTAGCTTTAAAAAAATTTTAAAATATTTTCTAGCCAAATCTATTTAGATATTTTTCGAAATAGATTTGACTTTTTTAATTTTACATTCTATAATAAAAACAACTATTTAGATAATTATCAAAATAGATTGAAAGGGAGTGATAAATTGTTTTCTGATACTTTTAAAGCTTTATCTGATCCAGTAAGAATTGAAATTTTAAATTTATTGAGAAAAAAAGGATCTATGAATGCGGGAGAAATTGCTGAAAATTTTGACTTATCAAAGGCAACCATCTCCCACCATTTAAAATTATTAAAAAATGAAGATTTAATTTATGAAACAAAAAAGAAAAATTTTATTTATTACGAGCTAAATACAAGTATTTTTGAGGATATAATGGCTTGGTTTGTGAAATTTAAAGGAGTAGAAAATGAAAAATAAAATAAAATTTAAAAAAGAAAGTGTAATCTCAGTTATTATTTCTATTTTGTTGTTTGCCCTTGTAAATTTATTATTTTACAAAAAAATGCCAGAAACTTTACCTACTCATTGGGGATTCAATAACAAAATTGATGGCTATTCAAATAAATTTACAACCCTAATAACAACTCCCTTGCTTTTGATTTTTTTAAATATTTTTTCTTGCTTTATGCTTGATAACGATCCAAAAAACAAAGACAAAAATAATTTTGTAATAACAATCGGCAAGGCAACAATTCCTTTGGTTATGCTCATAACTTTTGTAATCAGCGTTTTTTATGGGCTTGGAAAAAAGATCAATGTTATGGTAATAATTTCTATATTCGTAGGTTTTCTTTTAATTTTAATTGGAAATTATTTGCCAAAAACAAAAAGAAATTATACAGTTGGAATAAAACTTCCTTGGACTTTAAATAGTGACGAAAATTGGAATAAAACTCATAGACTAGCAGGATATTTTTTTATACTTGGAGGAATATTTTTCTTATTGACTCCCTTTATAGGAAATGAATATTTGATTTTTTTAACATTTATGATAATAGGAATAATTCCTGCGATCTATTCTTTTTATCTTTATAAAAATGGAGTGTAAAATATAAAAATATAATTCAAACACAAAAAAAGCATTGAACATAAAAGTCCAATGCTTTTTCTAAACTCTTTATTTTTCTTCTTTGAATTGTTCAAGAAGTATTTTTAATTTTTTAGGGATTGGCAAATCTATAGCAAGAGCATTTTCAAGAATTGAAAGTCCTTCGTTTGCAATATAAAAAAATATTATAGCATTTCTTATCATAGGCTCATTTTTTATCAAACTTTTATCGCAAATATTTGCAATTCCTACTATTATAAAAATCATAATTTTTTTCAAAATCCCTTTAAAACCTATTTTTGATGATAATTTTCTCTCAAATCCCGCCCTTATAATTCCAGAAATATAATCGCAAATTACAAAAGCTGTAAGAGAGTAAATGAAAATATCCAAATCTCCAAGAAAAAATCCTATTAATGAGCCAAAAATAGTAAAAAAGATTTTTACTAAGTCCTTAAATTTATCCATACTTTCTCCTTTAAAAATTTTTTCCATAAAAAAATCACCTCCTACTTATAAATAAGTAAAAAGGTGATATTATCCCAAAATATTTAATTTTCAAAAGATTTAAGTTCAATATCTCTTTTGATTTTGTTTATTTCCTTAGATTTTTCCTTAGAAAGTTTTTTTATAAGAGTGATAAGTTTTTTTTTAGATTTTTGAACATCCAATTTCTTTTTTCTCATATCAATCCTTAATTTCATATCAGAAAGAGCATTTCTAGGTCTTGAAAATTCACTAAGTTTATAAGGAAGATCAAGAATACTTGCAAGATTTGGATCAAAAATTAATAAATCAGCATGAAGTTTTAATAAAACATCTTGACTTCTATCAATTGATTTATTGATTACATTATTTTTATTTGATCTTAAAAAATCTCCAACAATATTTCGTCCAACAAGACCAGTAATAGAATAATCAGACGCCTTTCCCACTCTTATACTTGCTCTTTGCAAAACTCCAAGGGCTTCTCTTGCCTCATCAAGCAATTTATTAATTTCTTTTATTCTAGTATTTTCATAATTATAATCTTTCATAAATCTCTCCCCAAATTTTTCTCTTATTATATTATACCCAAAAGTGAGCAAAATAACTTTTTGGGTATAGTAATAATAATTAAAAATAAAAGGAGATTTTATGGCTTTAATAATTTTATTTAATGCTAACGATATAGAAAAAGAAAAATTAAGAATTTTGTGCAAAAAAGAAAATGTAAAATTAAAAATAATTGGCATGGAAGATGTTGAACAAAAAGTAGGCTACCTTGCAGAAATTGATGGTTTTGAAAAAATAGAATCCGAAGGAGAATATATAAAAGAATTTGATTTTACCTTTGCGTTTTTTAAAGATTTTGGAGAAAATGATTTATTTCCGTTTATAGATAAAATGAAAGAAAACGGCATTGTGATAGAACACAAAGCAGCAATAACTCCAACAAATATAAAATGGACACTTAGATATTTACTAGAAGAAAACGACCAAGAACACAAAACAATGCAAATTGTAGAAGAAATAAATACCTACTTAGAAAAAGCAAGCAAAATAAAAGAAGAAAGTGGCAAAGAAAATCCAGAAATAGCAAAATCAGTAAAAGAATTAAACCACTACTTCCAAACAGCCGGCGAAAATTTCGATATAAAAATCGCAAAAGAATTTAGAGATAAAATTAAAAATTTGGTAGAAAATTTATAGGAAAAACTCTTACATTAATTTGTAAGAGTTTTTAATTTTAAAAATTCAATTATTTTTATAAAAATCAAAAAATCTTTGCTGCACTCTAAAAGTGAAATATTAAAATATTTATAAATTTATTTGACAAAGTATAAAAAGCATGGTATTATTTTATCAATACGAAGAAGAGTTTAGTAAATTAAAAAATATTAATCGCAGAGAGGTTTCGTTTGCTGAAAGGAACTATGATATTTTTAATTGAATAGAGGCTTGGAGTTGGAAGTATAATACATAAGCTTCCCGTTGACTGCGTTTTAGTCTTACTAATGAGGCAAAATTTATTTTGCGAATTAGGGTGGCAACACGTTTATATCGTCCCTTTATCGGGGCGTTTTTTTTATAGAAAAATATTAAATTTTTTTTAAAAAATTCAACTGACTACAGATTACATATATAAATATAAACTGTTATAAACGCTTAATTTACCTAAAATATATATAAATAAAAAATAAAACTACCAGTTTTTTGCTGGTAGTTTTATTTTTTCAATTTTTATTTTCTTTTTCTTAATAAAGCATACAATAATCCGCTTAGTGAGCTTGTTAGAATTATGGATATTTTATTTCCTACTCCTGTTTTTGGATTATTTGTTGATGGACTTTCAATTTTTATTTTGCTTTGATTATCCTTTGTTTTTATTTTTTGTTTAGGTCTTTGTGTTTTTTCTTTGCCTTCTTTTAATTCTTGCCAATAAGCTTTTAAATTAATATTATCTTTTAAATAAATTTCAGAATTTGGATAATAAATTATATCTCCATCTTTCCAATACAAAAATTTAAATCCTTTTTTCATTGGTTTTGGTAGTTTATATTTTGTATTTCTTTGTCCTTTTATTGCTACATTTCCCAAAACTCCATTTAAATCTCCTCTGTCAAGATCAAGATTTATATTTACAGACATAAATCTTTCCAAATCTTTTTGGGCAAAATTGAAATCTGCAAGAGCCATAGCATATCTTTTTTTAGCTTCGTCAAATTCATCTTTTAATTTATTTGTTTTTTCTTTTTGTCTATCAAGATCTTCTTTTGCCTTATCCAAAGCAATTTGAGCATTTTCTTTTGCCTTTACCTTTTTATTTATTTCTTCTATATTCTCAAAACTTTGTGGATTATTTACATCAATATTTTGAGCAATTTCAAAATCAGCCTCAGCCTTTGCTAAATCTTCATTTTTCAATTTTAAATTATTTTCGGCATCTTCTTTTGATTTTTTTAAATCTTCAAAAGCTATTATCATAGCTTTTACTTTTCTTTTTGCCTTAGCTAGATTTTCTTTTGCCGTAGAATAACTTTCAAATTCTTGATTTTTTTGTTCTAATAATTCATTTGCTAATTTTAATTCTTCGCTAGCCTCTGCAAGAGCCTTTGTCGCTTCATCTTTTTTATCTTTTAAATCACTTATATTTTTATTTGTATTTTCTATATTTTGATTTAGCTTATTAGTTTCTTCATTTAATTTATTTATTTCTTCATTTTTAGAATTTTCTTCTAATTTTTTGTTTTCTAATTCTTTTTCTTTAGCTTTCAAATTATTTTCTAAAGTTTTTCTTCTCTCATTTAAGCCTAAAATTTGATTTTGAAGATTATTTTTTTCTTCTTCTGCTTTTGTTTTTTCATATTCTAGTGTTTTTATTTCATTATTTTTATCTTCAAGCTCTTTATTTGTACTAGCTAAATCATTTTCTAATTTTCTTAATCTTTCTCCGTATTCCTTATTAGAAGCTATGTGATTTGCTATTTTAGTATCAAGCTCATTAATTTCAGCTGTTAAATTATTTATTTCACTTTCTAAGACTTTCTTTTCTTCTTCTAATCTTTGAATTTCCCTTTTATTTGCTTCAAGTTTATCAATTTTTTCTTGATTTTCTTTTTTCTTATTTTCTAGATTTTGATTTATAGCTTGTAGGTCTTCCTTTTCTTTTTCAATCTCAGAATTTTTACCTGCAATTTGTTTTTCTAAAGCATCAATTTCTTTTTTTAGATCTTCAATTTTTGCCAAATCTTCTTCGCTAGGAGTTTTTATTCCATTCATTAAATTTTGAAGATTTTTACAATAATCGTTGAATAATTTTTCGTATTCTTCTATAGAATAAGCTTTATTTTCTGTAGTATAATTTAATTGAAGAGATTGAACGTATCCAAACATTCCTGGTCTTATAGCATATCCAGATGTATTAGAGTCTCCAAATTTGAATTGCCCCCACATCAAATCATCTACTAGATTTGTGTAGTGTCCTATTTGTTGGAAATCTTTTGATAATCCTGTATCCTTAAATATTTCGTCGCTGTGTAAAGCTATATAGTATCCCATCTCTTCTCTACTTTTACAGCCTTTTTTCCTCAAATAATCAAATAAAATTTTTTCCTGATCCCACCAGCCTTGAATCGCTGATTCTCCTTTGTCAGATCCACCCCAGTGTAAATTTTCAAAAGGTGGTTGATGAATTCCTGCGTGTTCGATTTTATTAGCTGAATAATTCGCATTTGCTTGGGCAACTGCCATATCAAAATCGCTGATTTTTAGAACACTTAATTTTCTTCCATCAATTCCACCATCTTTTTGTCTTTTATCATTAACAACTTTTAAAGCCTCAATAGCTTTTTTCATATTTTCAAGACTTCTAGAATCATCAGATGACATATTTTCATTTGCTTTCAAATACTCTTGACCAATTTTTTTAGCCCTATCATTGTTTGGAAGTTTTGTAAATACATCAACAGCCTTTGTTGAACCATTTTTTTCAAAAAAACCTACAGAACCTTTGTCCCATTGCTCTTTTGCTTTTTGTTTTTCTTCTTCGCTTACAGTCTTCAAAGATTCTTCTAATTTTTTCAATTCTTCTTTTTTGCTGTTAAGAGTTTTTTCAAGCTCTGTTTTTTCGGCAGTTTTTCCCTTAATAGAATTTTCTTTTTCAGTTTTTTCATTATTAAGATTTTCTATATTTTCTTTTTCTTTATCTATGGTTTGTTGTAAATTTTCATTTTCTTTGGAAAGATTTTCTATCTTGGTATTATCTGCATTCAGCTTATTTTCTTTTTCAGTTTTGCTTTCTTCTTTTTGTGATTTTTCCTTATTTAAATCATCAAGTTTTTTACTAAATTCTTCATTTTCTTTTTTTAGATTTTCAATGTCTTCTTGAAGTTTTGATATTTTATCTTCAATAGATTTTTTATCTGATTCTGATGTTTCAAGATTTTCTTTAATTTTTATAAGTTCTTGCTCTTTTTCTCCTAACTTATTTTGTAAATCTTTATAGCTTTGGCTATCTTCGCTTACTTCTCCAATAGATTTTTTTATCTCATCTATTTCGTTTGATAGATTCTTTTCTTCATCTTTTATCTTAGCCAATTCTTCATTTGCTTTATTAAGGTCATTTTTCAAATTTTCTTGGTCTTTATTTAGTGAAGCTAATTTTTCTTCTTCTTGTTTTAGGCTTTCACTTTTTTCTTCCAAATCTTTTTGAGCTTGATCTTGTTTTTCCTTTGCCCCTTTTTTCTTATTTTCGGCATCTTTTAAACTTTTTTCAGCATTTGGATTTTTTTCTTTTTCTTTTTCAAAGTCAGCATTGGCATTCTTTTCTTCTTCATCTGCCTTATCAAGATCTTCCTTTGCCTGATTTGTTTTTTCTTCTTTTTCTTTTAAATCTTTTTCGGCTATTTCTTTTTCGTTTTTTGCATTTTCTAAATCTTTTTCTTTTTGAGATTTATAATCTTCTACTGTTGAATCTAAATCTTCTTTTGCCTTTTTATTATCTTCTTCCAAATTTTTATTTTCTTTCTCAAGATTTTTTTCTTCTTCTTTGGAATTTTCGTAATCTTTTTGGCTTTGGTCTAGATTTTTTTCTTCTTTATCTAGATTATCTTTTGCCTTATCGTAATTTTCTTTTGCTTGTTCGTAAGTTTTTGCCTTTGTATCTGTTTCAGTAGAAGGATTTTCGATTGTAGAATCTTTATAAACGCTTTCATCAGCTATAGCCTTATTTGCTCCATTAATTATAAATGTGCTTGAAAGAGCCATTACCAAAGCTATTTTTTGTATATTTTTCTTTTTCATTTTACTTGCGAAAAAATCGCAGACCTCCTTTTAAAAATATTTTAATTTCTTTTATTATTATATCAGATTACAGCAATAAAATAAATTATTTTGTATAAAAATAAACTTTTTACAATAAATTTTTCAACAAGTCCTTATCCAAAATATAAATTTCTCTTCCCTTTATTTTTATTATATTTTCATCTGCCATATTTGATAATTCTCTCGAAAGTGATGGTCGTGTTGTTGCTAGAAAATCTGCTAGTTCTTCTCTAGTTTGGTCTAAAATAATTTTGCCATCGTTTTCTTCAATCAACAAATAATTTCCTATTTTTTGTCTTAGGGTAAATTGATTTGTTATTTGATTTTTTTGACTTAAAACAAGACATTTTTTGCTAATTAAATCTATATAATTTATTAAAAATGATTTTGGCATAGTTTCATTTATCAATTTTCTAAATTCTTTTATCACTATTAATTTTGATTTTTTTTGAACATAAGCCGAAAAATCGTAAGGCTCTTTTAGGTAAGCATAAACTTCTCCAAAAATTGCTTTTTGATTGAATGTTTGAATTATAGATCTTTTGCCATTTGCATCAAATTTTGCGACTAGAATTGAACCTTCTATTAAAAAATATAAATCTTCTTTTATTTCGCCTTGATTAAAAATATATGAATCTTTTTCATAAATTTTTTCTTCAATTTTTATTTTTTCTTGTAAAATTTTTAAATCTTTTTCTGATAAATTTTTAAAAATTGGTATTTGTCTTAAATTCATTTTCCACCTCTACTAAAATTATATCCTTTATTAAATTTTTTCAAATTAAAAAGCGATGAAGTTTTTTCTTCATCGCTTTTTGCTTATAAAAATTTATTTCTTTTTGTATTAAAATCTAAATTTGATTCAAAAATTTCATCAATTTTTATATTATTTTCTTTTGCCAATGGTTCAATTTTTTCTAAATCTTTTTTATCGTAAATAAAAACTGAAACTCCACATGCGTGGCTTGCCTGTCTTGGCGTTGGCGCAAGGGTTGCTTTTATTTTTTCTTTTCTTAAAATTTCTAAAAGCTCTGTCGCAATCATTGCATTTTCTACTAAAATAAAATATTTCATTAGTCAAGCATTTCTATAAATGCACCAATTCTTGTTTTTAATTGTTCTGCATCTTCGTCTGTGTAGTCTGTTTCTATTCCAATGCAAGGAATATTTTCTTCTTTTAATCTTTTTTCTACAAAATATCCTTCTGTATCGTAAATATTACAGAATTTAAGGTTGATGTCGATTACTCCATCAGCATTGTATTCGTGATATAGTCTGATTATATCGTCAATTCTTGATGTATTTGGTGTAAAGCAAGCACAATTTATACTTCCTAAATATCTTTGTGCAAGATTTTTAACTTCTGTATCTAAATCTCCCTTTGTTTCGTCTACTGGATTTTCTATATATCTAATTCCTGTACACAATTCTTCTCCAACAACTGCTCCACCGTTTGTTTCAATTATTTGGTGTAATTTCCAGTTTGGAATTGAAAGTGGTGTTCCTGTAAGAAGAATTCTTTTTGTTCCTTTTTTAAATACAGATACATTTTCTTTAACTCTTTGGTCAAGTTCATCGCAAAGTTCATTTACTTTTTGGGTAAATCTTACTGGATCATCGAAAAATGAAATTTGTGTAATTAAAAGTGTATCTCTTCCTGAAATTGGCACATTATCTAATTTTCTAAAATCGTATAGTCTTTGCATTGCACGTCTTTTGTTATTTATCATTACAATTGCATCATGCAAGCTTTCTGCTGTTACTTTATTTCCTGTTAATTCTTCTAATTTATCAATATATAATTTGATTTCTTTTTCCCATTTTTGGAAATCTTCGTCCCTTTTCATTTGTGGAATATCAATTATATACATTGGGGCATCTTCTGCCAAAATTTCCCAAGCTTTTTTCTTGCCATCGCAAGTTGTTTCTCCAACAAATAAATCTGCTATTCTAAAAAATGGACAAGTTCTATCAAATCTTGCACCAAGTGATGCTTTTATCAAAGGGCAAGTTGCTGTTGGCAATTTTTTCTCTCCACCTGGAACCCAAAATTGTGAGCCTGAGCAAAGTCCTGTAGAAATTCCATTTGCTGCCCAAACAACTTCTTCTGGAACGTGGATACAAAAACTTCCTATAACTTTTTGTCCATTTTTTTGAGCCTCAATCAATTCAGCAGGTCTTACTCCATGAATGTCTGCTGTAACTGCATTAAAATAATCCATTTTTTCTGGTCTGTTTTCTTGCGATAAAAAAACATCCCCAAAAGCTTGTGGTAAAACTTCGCACAATAAATCGTGCTTATCAAGATCCATACTCAAATCGTCCCACATTTTATGATTTTTATCCATTTTATATCTCCTCATAAGTTAAAATTTTATCTGCCTCATAGATACAATTTTTGAAAGTAAAATCTGGATTTTTTGATTTACTTATTTTATAATTTTCGTAAACTTTTTTGTCGATTATATCGCTTATAGCAAATGGACAAGTTGCTTTTATAATTTTTCTTTTTATGTTTTTCTTTTTATATTTGGATTTTATCTCTAATAAAAAAGAAATCCTATCATCTAAGTTTTTAATAAATCTTATGTAAAATTCTAATTTATAAAGCAAAGTCCCACTAATATCACTTTCTTGTAAATCTTTTAATATCTGATTAATTTTTTCGATTTTTCCAAGACTTTCAAAATATATTTTTTCATCAAAATTTCTATTGTCCAATTTTTCAAGAAATTTTTTTAAATCTTTCTCATAAACAATTTTTTTGTCAGTATTTTTTTCCAAATACTCATTAAATTTCTTGCAATAATCATCAAGAACAAAAAATTTTGAAGAATATATCAAGGGGCATTTTTTAGTTTTTAGATAGGCAATTGTAGAATTAATTGGATCACATACATTTTCTAATTTGTAGTAATCAAATATATAGCTATCAAGTCCAATAATTGGGTAAACAATAAAACCATAAGAGATCAAGAGAGCATCAAACTTATCTGAAAAAACTCCAACTACATTGTCATTTTCCATTTTTGCATAAATTGCATCCACATAGGCTTCTCTTCTCAAATCTTCTAGTTTTATGTTCATAAAATAGCAGCTCCAATCGCTCCTGCAAATCTGCCATCGGGATGACTTTTAACACTACTGTTAAGTTTTTCTTCCAAAGCTTTCATTATGTATTCATTATTTGAAAAACCACCAGTAAGAAAATATCCATCAGTATCAGATTTTTTTTGAGCAAGTTTTGAAACTTTTGACACAATAGAATTTATAACTCCACTTGCAATATCTTCTCTTTTTGTTCCTTTGCCCATCAAAGAAACAACTTCAGATTCTGCAAAAACTGTGCAAGTTGAAGAAAGTTCTATGTCCTTGCCATCTTTTGCCATTTGAAAAAATTCTTTCAAATCAAGACCAAGCCTGTTTGCCATAACTTCCAAAAATTTCCCAGTTCCAGCCGAACATTTATCATTCATCAAAAAATCCACAACCCTATCTTCATTTTGGACAATTATTTTTGTATCTTGTCCGCCAATGTCGATTATAGTTCTATCTTTTGAGCCCAAAAAATGTGCGCCCTTGCCGTGGGCAGTAATTTCCGTAATAATTTTATCAGCAAAATCTACGGCAATTCTTCCATAACCTGTAGCTGTGATATGACTTTCTTTTCTTTCATATCCCAAATCTTCTAGCTTTTTGATTATTTTTCTGCCAGTTTCTTTGCTATTCCATCCGCTGCTTATAACTTCTTTATAAAGTATTTCATTTTTTTCATTATTTAGGACAACATACTTACTAGCTGTTGATCCAATATCTATACCAATATAATACATATTACCTCTCTACATTTATGATAACATACAAGAAAACTTTTTCCAAATTTGATTTAAAAAATTTTCCAAAATATTTAATTAAATTTTAATTTCAAAATAAAAAATTCCCCAAAAAAATTTTTAAATTTTGGGGAAATATTTTTAAATGTATATAAATTTATTTTTTCTTTTTATGCAGTAATTATTTCCAAATCTTTTTCTACATTTGTGATTGGGGAAATATTAAAATTTTCTACCAAGAAATTCACAACTGTTTTTGACAAAAATGCTGGGAGAGTTGGTCCAAGATGAATATTTTTTACTCCTAGACTTAACAAAGCCAATAAAACTATTACAGCTTTTTGCTCATACCATGCTATATTAAATTCAAGTGGCAAATCATTTACTGATTCAAGGCCAAAGGCATCTTGCAATAACAAAGCAGTTTTTACCAAAGAATATGAATCGTTACATTGACCAGCATCCAAAACTCTTGGAATTCCATTTATGTCCCCAAGATTTAATTTGTTGTATCTGTATTTTGCACAACCTGCTGTCAAAATCACATAATCTTTTGGCAATTTTTCAGCAAATTCTGTGTAATATGATCTGCCCTTGTGTCTTCCATCACAGCCTGCCATTACAACAAATTTTTTAATATTTCCAGCCTTAATTTCTTTTACTACATCTTCTGCAAGTGCTTCAACTTGATTGTGAGCAAATCCTCCAACAATTTTTGTATTTTCTAAATTTTCTGGAGCCTTGCAAGTTTTTGCAAGTTCAATAATTTCTGTGAAATCTTTTTTGCCATTTTCATCAGCTTTAATGTGTTTTGCACCAGGATATCCTGCATTTCCTGTTGTAAATAGCCTATCAAGATAATCATTTTCTTTTTTAAGTGGAACTATACAATTTGTTGTCATCAAAATTGGTCCATTGAATTTTTGGAATTCTTCATTTTGGCTCCACCAAGAATTTCCATAATTGCCGTGGAAATTTTTATATTTTTTAAATTTTGGATAATAATTTGCAGGAAGCATTTCTGAGTGAGTGTAAATATCTACACCAGAATCCTTGCTTTGCTCAAGTAACATTTCCATATCGTTAAGGTCGTGACCTGAAATTAAAATTGCAGGATTATCTCCAGCAGAAAAATCTACTTCTGTAATTTCTGGATTGCCAAATTTTTCTGTGTTAGCCTTATCCAATGTTTCCATTGCCATCAAACCATGTTTTCCAGTTTCCATGGTTAAATCAATTAAATCATTAATATCTTTGTCATCTTTTAAAGTTTTTTCCAAAGTTTTGGCAATGAATTTGTCAACTTCATCATTTCTGTAACCCAAAACATTTGCGTGATGATTATAAGCTGCCATTCCTTTTAAGCCATAAGTTATAAGTTCAACCAAAGATCTTTCATCTTCATTAAGAATATTTAAAACACCAACTTCAATAGCTTTTCTTTTTAGCTCATCCCTATCATCACTTGTATATTTTGCCGCATCTGATAAATCTTCAATATTATTTTCTTTTATCAATTTATCCTTAGCCTTTATAGTTTCTTCTACCTTGTCTAAAATATCTTCCTCATCAAAATTTGCATTTGTGATTGTCACAAACATATTATTTGAAATTAAATCATAATATTTAAAATCAACTTCTCCAATTTTATTTACAACCTCACTAAGTCCTTTTGTAACATAAATTAATAAATCTTGGCTATTTGCAGTATTTTCATCTTTTCCACAAACACCAACTTTCGTACAACCCTTGTTGCCAGCTGTTTCTTGACATTGAAAACAAAACATAATAAAATCCTTTCTTTTTTTTATCTTACTTACATTCTTATAATACAAAATCAAAAATATTTAATCGGTAACTTATGTTACAAGAACAAAATTTTTTAAATCAAATCTCATTTTAAAATAAAATTTATTTTTTGAATAAATTGCTATCTCTATTATAATTATACTATGAAAAGAAAAGGAGTTATTATGAAAAAAATTATTGCAGTTGATATAGATGGTACTTTGTTAAATTCAAAAAGGCAGATTACCGAAAAAACTAAAAATGCTTTGATTAAGGCGCAAGAGCTTGGTCATATTGTTGTTATTGCATCTGGGCGTGATCCTCTTGGGGTTTATCCTTTTGCGGATATTTTGGAATTTGAAAAATATGGTGGACTTATTTCTAATTTTAATGGTGGAAGAATTACTAATTATAAAACAAAGGATGTGATTATTAATCATCCTATGGATTTTGACCTTGCAAAAGAAATTTTGCAATTTAGCGAAAAAAATCTTTTTATGCACTATATTATTTATACTGAGGATAAAATTATTACAAGTTCTTCTAAAACTTACAAGCTTGAGGAAATTTGTCAAAAAGCCTTTACTCATTATGAAGTAATTGATGATTTGGCTTATAGTTTGGATTTTGCTCCTAATAAAATTTTATTTTCTCAAGATCCTAACTTGATTGATGATGATGCAAAAAAATTAATGGATAAATTTTCTGATAAAACTACTCAGGTAAAATCTACTCCTTATTTTTATGAAATTATGCCAAAGGGAATTGGCAAGGGAGAAAGTCTTGTTGAAATCGCCAAATATTTTGATATGGATATGAAAGATGTGATTGCTTTTGGCGATGAGGAGAACGATCAAACCATGATTGAGATGGCAGGTATTGGTGTGGTTATGGAAAATGGCGCTAATTTTATGAAAGAAAAAGCTGATTTTATTACAAAATCAAATGATGATGATGGAATTGCTTACTATTTGGAAAAATTTGTTTTTAATGAAAAATAATTAAAATTTTTGATTTTTTATTTGATTTGGGTATATTTTAATTGAGATATTTCGAAATATATAAGGAGGAAATATGATAATAGGAATACCAAAAGAGATTAAGGACCAAGAATCTAGAGTTGCAACTGTGCCTGGCGCTGTTGCGGAATTAGTTAAAGCTGGTCATGAAGTTTTAATTGAAAATAATGCTGGTTTAAATTCTGGTATTACAAATAAAGATTATGAAGATGTTGGCGCAAAAATTGTCGATTCAGCAAAAGATGTTTGGGAAAAATCTGATATTGTTTACAAGGTAAAAGAGCCTTTAAAAGAAGAATATAAATATTTAAGAGAAGGTTTGATTTTATATACTTATCTCCACCTTGCAAGTAATGAAGAATTAACAAAAGAATTAGTCGATAAAAAAGTTACAGGTATAGCTTATGAAACTTTAAAACTTGATAACAAATTACCACTTCTAGCTCCTATGAGTGAAATTGCTGGAAGAATGGCTGTTCAAGAAGGTGCAAGATATTTAACAAAGCCTGAAGGCGGAAGAGGAATTTTACTTCAAGGAGTTCCAGGAGTAAGACCTGCTCACGTTGTAATTGTTGGAGCTGGTACTGTTGGAGCTGGTGCTGTAAGAATTGCCGTAGGAATGGGCGCAAGAGTTACAGTTTTGGATGTAAATATTGACGCTTTGAGCAGATTACAAGATATTTTCCCAGATAAAATAGAAACACTCTATTCAAATCCTATAAATATTGAAGATTCTGTTAAAGATGCAGATTTAGTAATCTCCACAGTTTTAATTCCAGGAAGACGTGCTCCACAACTTATAAAAGAAGATATGGTAAAACAAATGAAAGATGGCTCAGTAATAGTTGACGTTGCAATCGACCAAGGTGGTTCAACAGATATTACAAAAGGACATCCAACAAGCCACACCGATCCAGTTTTTGTAAAACACGGAGTAATTCATTATGCTGTTGCTAATATTCCAGGAGCAGTTGCTATGACATCAACTTATGCCCTATCAAACGCAACAACAAAATATATAAAAACAATAGCAAATCTTGGACTAAAAAATGCCTGCGAAAAATCTCCAGAAATAATTTCTGCAGTTAATACCTACGATGGATATGTTACAAACGAAGGAATAGCAGAAGATAACGGCTACGAATATAAAGAATTAAATATAAAATAAAAATCAAATAGGGACTGTTTGAAAATGAAATAATCATTTCAAACAGTCCCTTTCTTATTCACAAAATATAATTTTATTTCACTAAGCACACTAATCAAAATCAAAAAAACAATTTGGATTCCAACTAAAATCAAAACAATTTTATCATTCAAATCATATTTGTAAAAAACAAACAAGGTCATAACCATACTAATTATCCCAAAAATCAAAGACAATTTGCTAGCATAAAGATTTCCAATTTCCCAATTTTTTTCATTTTTCATAGAAAGCCTAGTCCTAAAACCAGACCATTTTGAAATTTTTTTACCAGCCTTGTTTTTTAAGAAAAAATACATAAAAAAGAAAGAAATAGGAATAATCAAACATACAAAAAATAAAAACATACCATCCTCCAAGTTTTATTACTTTACTTATACCCAAACTTTTAAAATATTCTTAATTATTGCTGATTTTTTACTTAAAATTTAAAAATAATTTATTAGTTCTTAATAAATTATTTTTTCACGTGATTTTTATTTGATAATCCCATATAATCAAAAAAATTGCCCTCTTTACTGATTTTAGTCAGTTAAGAGGGTTCCTTTTAAAATTTTTTCTTTATTATTTTTCCCAAATATTATCTGGGTATAATCCTTGGTTGAACATTTTTTGGAAGGATTTTTGTGCTGGGACTAGGTCTTCTTTGTAAGTTATTCCTATCCACTTGTCATTTGTTGGAAGAATTGTTATATCTGCTTTATTTTCTTTTATTAGCTCTCCTATCATTTCTGGAAGAACGTATTCGCATGAATCTAAATTTTCTTTATTTTTTTCTAGATATTTTATAAAATAATCTTCGCTCATATCAATAAATTCTGGGAATGATGCCCAAAGGTTCATTGATACTGTTGTTTCTAGATTAAGTACATCGCTATCAAGATTTTCTTTGCTTGATATTTTTCCATCTTTTTCTAATTTTATTTCGTGAGTTTCTATTATGTCTACTAGTTTATTTTCTTCGTTTCCTATAGATACTCCTCTTGTAACAGCTCCCTTGTCTGATAGGGTGTTTTTTAATTTATATCCTGCCATAGCTATTTGTAGCTTGTCATCGATTTTTTTATCACTTGTTACAAGAAATTCGTGTAGGGAATCAAACACGCCTTTTCCATAATAATCGTCTGCGTTTATTATTAAAAATGGTTCTTTTACTATATTTTTTGTAGATAGTAAAGCATCAACTGTTCCCCATGGTTTTTTTCTGTCTTTTGGACTTTCAAATCCTTTTGGCAAATCCATATCTTGGTAAGCGTATTCTACTTCTACTATTTTTTCAATTCTATTTCCAATTATTTCTTTAAAGTCTTCTTCTATATCTTTTCTAATTATAAAAACAACCTTATTAAATCCAGCTTTTATTGCATCATAAATTGAATAATCGATTATGGTATAACCGTTGTCATCCATTTTTGCAAGCTGTTTTATTCCTTGTCCATATCTTGAGCCAATTCCTGCAGCAAGAACTACTAGTGTTGTATTCATTATTACTCCTTTTCTTCATAACCGTTAGGATTTTGTGATTGCCATCTCCATGAATCCTCGCACATCTCATCAATGCCTTTTTCTGCTTTCCATCCTAATATTTCGTAAGCTTTGCTCGCATCTGCAAAACATTTTGCTATATCGCCTTCTCGTCTTTCTACAATTTTATAGGAAATTTTCTTGCCACAAGCTTTTTCAAATGCTTTTAAAACTTCAAGGACAGAATATCCATTGCCTGTTGCTAGATTTATAATTGAAACTCCTTCTAGCTTATCAATTTTGTCTACAGAAAGCACATGGCCTTTTGCAAGATCTACTACATGAATGTAATCTCTAACTCCTGTTCCATCAACTGTATCATAATCATCTCCAAAAACTCTCAAATAGTCAAGTTTTCCTACAGCAACTTGGGCGATGTATGGCAAAAGATTGTTTGGAATTCCTTGTGGATCTTCTCCAATTTTTCCTGATTCGTGCGCTCCTATTGGATTAAAATATCTTAATAGAACAACTTTCCATTCAGGATCTGATTTTTGTAAATCTGTCATAATTTGTTCCATCATAGATTTAGTCCATCCATATGGATTTGTGCAAATTCCTTTTGGAAAATCTTCAGTAATTGGAACTTTTTCTGGATCTCCATAAACTGTTGCAGATGATGAAAAAATTATATTTTTGCAAGAATATTTTCTCATAACCTTTAATAAGGATAAGGTTCCACTTATATTGTTATGATAATATTCTAGAGGTTTTTTCACTGATTCTCCTACAGCTTTCAAAGCTGCGCAGTGGATTACTACATCTATATTTTCTTTTTCAAAAACTTCACTTAATTTTTTTTCATCAAGTATATCAGCTTCATAAAAAATTATATTTTTGCCAGTAATTTCCTCTACTCTTTTTACAGAAATTTTTGATGAGTTTGTTAAATTATCATATACTATAACCTTGTAATTTTTATTTAATAATTCAACTGCTACATGGCTTCCAATATAACCTGCTCCACCGGTTATCAATACATTTTTCATTTAAAATCTCCTTATAGAAGAATATTTTTTTGACTTTCTTTATCAAAGAAATGCATTTTTTCTTCGTCTAGGTATATTTTTATTTCCTTATTCTTTTCCAATAAATTTTCAACGCTCAAAGCACAAGTAATTTTTTCTTCTTTGCACTTAATGTATGCATATTGTTGAGCTCCTAATAATTCGACAAAATCAACTTTTCCTATTAATGTTGAATTAGTTTTTCTAAATCCATCATATATATGCTCAGGTCTAATTCCACAAACAATATCTTTTGATAAATATCCTAAATCTTGAAGTTTTAATGCTTTTTCTTGACTAATATGGAATTTTACATTTTCATTTTCCATATAATAATCGTCATCTTCTTTTATTATTTTACCACTTATTAAATTCATTTGTGGAGAACCAATGAAAGTTGCTACAAATAGATTTTCTGGTTTTGAATAAACGTTTATAGGAGTATCTACTTGTTGGATAACTCCGTTATTCATAATAACAATTCTATCTGCCATAGTCATTGCTTCTGTTTGATCGTGGGTTACATATATAAATGTTGTTGCAAGTTGCTCGTGAAGTTTTGATATTTCTGCTCTAGTTTGCACTCTAAGTTTTGCATCCAAGTTACTAAGAGGCTCGTCCATCAAAAATACTTGAGGATTTCTTACAATCGCACGACCTAAGGCAACTCTTTGTCTTTGACCACCAGAAAGAGCTGCAGGCTTTCTATCAAGATATTGTTCTAGTCCCAAAACTTCTGCTGCTGCTTTTACTTTTTTATTTATATCTTCTTTTGGAACTTTTGCAATTTTTAAAGCGTAGCTCATATTATCTTTTACAGTCATTTGTGGATAAAGAGCATAATTTTGAAATACCATTGCTATATCTCTATCTTTTGGTTCAATATCATTTACTAACCTATCTCCAATATATAGCTTTCCTTTTGATATTTCTTCAAGTCCTGCAACCATTCTAAGAGTTGTAGATTTTCCACAACCAGATGGCCCAACAAAAACAATAAACTCTTCATCTTTTATTTCTAAATTAAAGTCATTTACAGCAGTAAATTTATTATCATATATTTTATAAATATGCTCGAATTTTAATCCAGCCATATCAAACCTCCTTAAACATGTCTTCTATTATATAAAAACAAAACTAAAAGCATAAGCGCTAGTGAAACAAATTGAATTAAAAGTGGGCCATAGCCTGCTTTTCTATGTCCTACAAATTGCAAAATAACTCCAAGAACAAATATTATAAAAAGTACAATATTATTTAATTTTTCTTTTTTGTAATAATCCATATTTACTCCTCAAACCAGATAATTTCGCCTTCATCAATTTCTATTTCGTGCGCATTTTTATCTCCATCATAAACAATAGATTTTACTTTTTCATTTGAATTGTTTATTACACAATATTTAGAAATTTCAGGATAAGCAGTTACTTCTAGCCTAATGTCTTTAGCAAAATATTTTTCTAAAATATCTTCCTTATGAGAAACATAGTGAATAGCTCTTTTTAACAATCTTGTATTTTCTAAACTATAGGAAAGGCCCATAGCATAAAAACTTCTTCCTTTTCCATAATCATTTGCTGCCATATAGACTTCATTATTTTCATATTTTAAAATTTGAGTCTTTTCATTTATTGCATAAACATTTGGTTTTTCTTCCCCATATTTATATTCTTTTAAATCTTTTGTTATAAAATGATCTTTAGTTTCTTGTGTAAAATATCTATCAAATCCTTGTGAAAATCCTTTTTCAACATCAACTCCCAATACATCTGCAAGTTGGAAAAATCTTCCTTGATGTTGGTAAGCACTTGGCTCTCCTATTCCAATAAAACCTCCGCCTTCATAAACAAATTTTCTAATATTTGCAAGAACTTCTGGATCTAAGAAATTTTCTCCACCAGAAAATGCAGTATAAGCATCTCCAGCATTAATTATTACATCAATGTCCTTATCAATTCCTTTTTTTACATCTTCAAAATTAATAAATTTAACATCCATGTCCATACCAGAAAGTGCTTCAATTATTCCACTGTATGAATAAGCTAATTTAAACCATTTTCCATGAGCTACAACATAAGCTCCCCAAGTTCTTATAGAGCCCCAAGAATTTAAAATTGCAACTTTACAAGCCTTGTAAGGTTTTGCCTTTGATGAAATATCATAAATTTCTCTAAATTCATCTGCAACTTTTGTTATATAATCAATAAATTTTGGAAATTTGTAAGCAAGAGATAAGTATCCGCCATATCCAATCCTATCAAGAGGATTTCTCAATAAAGCACGTCTTGCCTTTACCCAATTATCTTTTGCTTCAATTGATGGGTCATTTCCTTCATAAAATTCATCTGGGAAAAAGTATGGTAAAAATCTTCCCTCTGTCATAGGAACATCTATATCTGAAATTATTCTTAAAGTTGCTCCATCTCCAACAGAACCAACTACTCCATCAAGTCCTATATTTTTAAAATATCTTCCATAAGGCTCTGTTCCAATCCAATGATCTCCCAAAAACATTATTGCTTTTTTGCCATATTTATGAACAAGATCAACTAATTTTTTTGCCTTATTAGAAACAAATCTTTGTTGAAAATCAATGTAATCTAAATATTTTTTGCTTGGTATTCTATAATTACTATTATAAAAACCTTGGTCAACAAAATCTTCACTTGTTAATCTATAACCATATTCTTTTTCAAAGGCAATCATAGCCTCTGGGGAAACGCTGTTTGAATATCCAAACCAATCTACATATTTTTCCTTAGCATCTTCATTAAAGAAAAGTGAAAATTGATAGAAGAAAGTTGTAAATCTTACTACATTTGTTTTTGGATTTTCTTGTAACCATTTTTCTAAATTCTTTTCTACAAATTCACTAGATTTTTCATATCTAACATCAAAAGGAATATGATGAGCAACTTCATCTCCCCAATCATTTGTTATGTGATTGTACATTTGAACTGGATCCCAAATTCCATAAGCCAAAAAGTTTACTGTATAAACATGATAAGGAATTGTTTTTACACTAACTATATCTTTTTCTTTATCAATTTCCCAATTTGAAGGATCAACCACTTCGCCTGTGCTTCTATCATAAACTTGCCACCATTTTTTAGGATCATAATCATAATCAGCTATTAATTGTTTTTTGTAATAGCCTTTTAGAAAATCTATTTTTGTAATATCGCTAGTTGCTGTTACAAAATCACTTATCAAGAAAAATCTTGATCTTTCAAAAGGAACAGTTTCTGCAAATTCATTGTGACCACGGGTTGGAAAGAAGTTTGTATATATGTCAACTCCTTCTATATCTTTAATCTCATCTGGAAGATATGTTCCATCAGAATCTCTTATTGCATCTGCTCCAAGCTTTTCAAGCATTTCGCAAGTTTCATCATAAAAATTTGCTTCACTTGGAAGAGTCAATCTTCCTCTTTTTTTATCTATCATCCCTTATCTCCTCCTACCATCATTCCTTCAGTAAGTTGTTTTTGAACTAAAATATAAATTATTAATGTTGGTATCATTACAATTACTAGACCTGCGTAAAGTCTTCCATAATTTGCTGCTCCTCTTGCTGCTTGTTGAAGATTTATTAATCCAACTGGCAAGGTTCTTTTTGATGGATCAGTCATAAGAGTTAGGGCTAAAATATATTCATTCCAAAACATCAAAAAATTAAACAAAATAACTGTAATAACTGCTGGTCTTGCCATAGGTATCATTATATCCATCATAGTTCTATAATAACCAGCCCCATCAATATAAGCTGCCTCTTCATAAGATTTAGAAATTGATGAGAAAAAGTTTGTCAAAAGATAAACTGTAAATGGAACTGCTGTTGACGCATATATTAATGCAAGGACAAATCTATTATTTAATAAAGCTAATGGAATAGATTTTGAAACATCTCTTAACATTAAAAATATTGGTATAACGATGTATGACAAGTTTATAAATAAACCTGCTTTTATATATGAAGTTACGAATCTTCTTCCTTTAAATTGCATTCTTGCTAAAATATATGAAAATGGAAGTGATATAAGCAAAAGCAAAGCCAAAGCAATTGCTGTAACTATCAAAGAATTTAAAAAATAATCTCCCATATTAGCAGCGGCCCACGCATCTTTAAAGTTATTTAAGTAAAAACTCATAGGCAAAGCCCAAGGGTTGCCATAAAATTCTGGATTTGTTTTTATTGATGCCATAAAAACCCAAAAAACTGGGACTAAAATTGATAAGGCAAAAATAAGCAAACACAAATAAATAAATATATTAAAAAGTTTTGATTTTTTCTTCATTTTTTTCTCCTAGTATTGCATGATATCTCTTTTTGTCAATCTATGAATTATTGCTGAAAGAATAAAAGAGAATAAGAACACGACAACACCAATAGCAAGTCCATAACCAAAAGATGAATTGGTGTAGGCTTGTTCATATTGATAATTTAATAAGGTCAGACTTGCACCATCAGGTCCTCCGCCTGTCAAAGCTTTTATAATTTGGAAAGCTATATTGATATTTGAAATTACATAAAATGTTAATGTAGTTCTAATTGTTTGCCATGTAAGTGGTAAGGTAATATCAAAAAATTGGCGAATTTTTCCAGCTCCATCGAGGTTTGCTGCCTCATATAAATGCTCAGGAATTTGACTCATAGTTGACATATACATTACCATATAATATCCAATCGCTTGCCAAATCATTGCAAAGCCAATTGAATAAACAACATACATCCTATCTCCTAAAAAAGGAACATTGGTATGATTACCATTAAATAATCTCATAAATCCATTTATAAGACCTTGATCCATTCCATAAATTGCTGCAAAAATTGATGCAATAACTGCTATAGAAAGGATGTTTGGTATATAAAATATAATCCTAAAGAAATTTTGGCCTGCTATTTTTTCTCTTGATAAAATTGATGCGAAAATAATTGCCAAAAACATAGTCACGATTGTAACTATTACTATTAAAAATATTGTATTTTGAAAAGACCTAATAAAATTAGTATCTGAAAATAATAATTTAAAATTAGCTAGACCAACAAAAGTTTTATTTCCAGACAAGCCCCCTGTTTTAAACAAAGATTCATAAAATACGTTTATGGTAGGATAGACCATAAAGATAGTATAAAGTATCAATGAAGGTAATAATCCTAAGGCTATAAATCGTTTTTTATCCTTACTATTTTTCATATTAACTCCTTATAAAAATTTAAGGCGGAATAGACCGCCTTAATTATTTTCAATTACTTTTCAGCTTTTACAGCTTCTGAAATTTTTTGTGCTGCAGATACTACATCTTTTTGCCAATCTTTTACAGATTTATCTTTATTTGCTACTGAGTTTATAGCATCAAATAATTCTTTTGACATATCTACACCTTCAACTGCTGGAGCTGCTGCCCATCCACCTAGAGCTGCTTTTACATCATCGCCATAGATTGAATAGAATAATTTTTGATTTTCATCTGTTATCATATTTTCAACATCGTTGATTGGTTGAACTGCTCCACCATTTTCTATAAATGCTTTTGCTGCTTCGTCTGAGTACAAGTAAGCAAGAAATTCTTTAGCAAGTTCTGGTTCTTTTGCAGTTTGTGTTACAAATATTTGTTCAAACCAAGAATATGCATATCTTTCGCCGTCTTTCATTGAAGGAAGTGGCATAAAGCCCCATTCAAATCCATCAGCAACGCCTTTTGCATCTTTCATTTCTTCAACTACCCAAGTTCCGTTTGGCATAAATAATGCTTCGTTTTTCATAACTTGTAGTTGGTTTTGTGTAAATGATTCGTTGTTAGCTTGAGCTACTGTATTTGGATTTAAGTATTCCAAAATTTTTCCTACTGTTTCAAAATATGGTGTAGCTTCATTTTCCCAAGCTTTTGCATCGTAGTTCATCAACTTATCAAATAATTCATTTCCACCAATGTTATAGAACATTGCAAATGAGAATGTGTCAAAATATCCTGTTGTAGGATATGTAAATAATGAAATTTTATCTTTTTTAGCTTCTTCGCCAAGTGCTAAGAATTCATCCATTGTTTTTGGAAGTTCATATTTTCCGCCACCATCTTTAAACATTGCTTTGTTATACCAAAGTCCTGTTGGTGAATAGAATAATGGAGCAAGATATGTTTTGCCATCGCCGTAAGGATTTGTTACAGCAGTATCTGTAAATCCTGGAATTATTTTTTCTCCTACAGTTTTTTCTTCTCCTGGAACTTTTTTGTCCAAAACATCGCTTATATCCATAAGCATTTTTTCTTTAATCATAGTTTCTGTAAGACCTGATTCTTGTCCAATATTATTATAAATTACGTCAGGAGCATTTCCTGCTTGGATTTCTGGTCTTATTACTTCGTGAATATTTTTTTCAAATTTTGCTTCTACTTTTGCGCCTGTCTTTTTTTCAAAGTTAGCTATAACTTTTTTCCAGCCTTTTGTTCCATATCCGCCGTCAAGACCTGCTAGTGTTAATGTCTTACCTTCGAAAGCCTTTTCAGAATTATCTGAACTTTTTTCAGTTTCTGAAGACTTGTTTGACGCTGCATTATTGCTAGTATCGTTTGCTTTGTTATTGCCACAAGATGTAAGTGCAAATACTGCTAACAATGCCACCAAAGTTGTTTTCCATTTTTTCATATTTTCCTCCTCGTATATGGTAATTACCTATATTGTTATTATAATTAATAACTTTCAAAAAGTCAAGATTTTTTAGAAACATTTTCAAGGCTTAGAGTGTGAAAATACTTTCAATTTTTCCTTTTAAAAATACCGTTTTCTAGGAAATAATTTCAAAATTTATTTCTTTATTTTAAATTTTAGTAAAAAAATAGAGTTCGATAAATAAACTAATCTTTTTTTATCAAACTCTTGTGTTTTTTATAAATCATAGAATCCTTTTTCATATTTTTTTAAAGAAGATTTATATAAAAAAATTATAGAAATTATTATTAAGCTTATTACAAATAAAAATCCCAAGTAAATATTTGTAATATTATAAATTAAATACGCAAAAACCCCTACTATTGTCATTATTATTCCGCTAATTACATAATAACCTACATTTTGTGATGAGCCTTTTGTAAGATCTCTTTCTTTTTGCCAATGAATGTTAATTGAATTTGCATCCATCAAAAGTCCCAAAAAAGATGAAAGAAGACTTGCAAGTGTAAAGCCCAAAAATATCGCTAGGCTTACGGGGATATTTATTTTAATTATAAATTTCACTACCAAACAAAAGAAAATATTTATAATTAAATTTACAAAATTTATTGATAGGGCTCTTCCCAAAATATTTTCTTTTGGACTTATTGGCAAGGTTAGGGTTTGGTACAAGCTTTCTCCTTCTCTTGAAAGGGAAGAATTTATTCCCAAGTCATTTGCTGATATGAAAAATCTAAAGACAAATGCTCCAATAATTATAAATAAATATATTTCTACATTTGAAAAATCAAGTTTTTTTATAAAATCAAACATTTCAATTGTCCCAAATCCCCATATACATGTAAAAATAATCATAGATGAAATAATTGGAAACAAATATACCGGACTTTTTATAATAGTTTTAAAATCTTTTTTAAAAATTGCTATTATAACCGATGATTTTTTGCTTGATATTTTTATATTTTTCTTGTGAATTTTTCTTTTTTCATTTCCTAATAGGGAATCAAAATATATTTTTGATGCAATTTTTGCCAAAATGTATAGGATTAAAAAAGTGTATATATAAAGAAGGAAAGTATAAATAATAAAATCTATTCCACTTCCTCCTAAACTTTTTCCATAAATTCTTGTATGGAAAAATAGAAGTGACAACTTATCTTTATGGTCAAGAAAAAATTTTGTTACTAGCTTAATTATATTTTCGTCTCCATTTTTCCTATAAGAATAAAAATATATAAATCCCAAAAGCAAAAGCAAAAATCCGTATCCAATAAATTTCAAACTTGTTTTGTAAAATCTTATGTTTGAATACCTCATAATTACCATTATAAAAATAGAAATTATGGCAACTGATGTTACAAATATTGGAAATGAATTTATTATCAAGGCAAAAAATTTAATAAAGGAAAATCCCATATTAAATAAATACACCAAAATCATCAAAATATAAAAATAAAATATTTCAAATTTTGATAAAACTATGGCAAGAAATTTTGACAAATAAATTTCTTCATCTTTTATTGGCATAGTCATCAAAATATTTGTATCCTTGCTTTTTGAATAATCAGAAATCAAATCAACCGCCGATAAAATTATTGTAAAAATACTTATAAGTAAACTGGCAGATAAAAAATAGGAATATTCATCATTTTTACTTAAATACGAAAACGCCAACAAAGAAAATGTTGCAAGTCCCATAACAGTATAAAATCCATACATCAAAAGTATGTATAAAATCCTCAGTGTATAATCATTTGGAAGTCCATAAACTTTTGTTCCTGGCAAATATTGGGCGATTTCTTCCTTAAAATTTTTCCTAAAAAGAATTTTTAATCTTTTATTTTTCATCTGTAAGCTCCAAAAATAATTCTTCTAGGGATTTATTTTCATTAAGATTTGCTCTCATTTCTGAAAGTGAACCTACTGCTACAATTTTTCCCTTAGAAATTATAGCAAGTCTATCACAAATATTTTCTGCAACTTCCATAATATGAGTTGAAAAGAAAACCATCTTCCCCTCATCTTTTCTTTCTTTCATTATTTTTTTAAGATTAAAAGAAGATTTTGGATCAAGACCAACCATTGGCTCATCTAAAATCAAAAGATCTGGATTGTGGATAAGGGATGCAATTATGGCAAGTTTTTGTTTCATTCCATGAGAATAAGAAGAAATTAAATCCGCCATAGCCTCTCTTATGTCAAAATAATCAAGATAGGTATTGAGCCTTTCATTTCTAGTTTTCTCATCAATTCCATAAATATCTGCCACAAAATTTATGTATTCAACTCCTGTAAATTTATCAAATAAATCCGGATTATCGGCAAGATAGGAAAATTTATTTTTGTAGAAAATAGGATCATCTTCTAATTTTAATCCATCAATACTTATCTCTCCATCTGTTTTTTTGATAAGACCTACAATTGCCTTTATAGTTGTAGATTTTCCAGCACCATTTGGTCCCAAAAATCCAAAAATTTCTCCATTTTTCACTTCAAAAGAAATATCATCAACGGCAAGCTTGCCATTATTGTATTTTTTTGTAAAATTTTTAACTTCTAACATAAAATCTCCTTTATCTTAAAGCCTATAAAATATTTACCCAACTTCCAAACAAAAAAATCTCACAGAATTTTCCGTGAGATTTTTAAAAATTTATTTAATTTGCGCCATCAATTTTAACAACCGGCTTTTCGTATTCGCCGTGAACCTTTACAGGGTCAACTGTTAGACGAGCAATGTTAAACGCATGGTCTCCGATTCTTTCTACTGTTGATGCAATATCGACAAAAACTGAGCTTGCAACTGTAGATAATTTTTCGCCTTCGGTAAGTCTTCTATAATGAGATCTTCTTAAATTTTGTTCTAATAAATCCAAGTTTGCCTCATCTTCTCTTAGAGTTTCGTACAAGGCTGAATCTTCTGATTCAAAAACTTCTATGGCATTTACATAGTTATGAATTACAAGCTCATAAATACTATTTAAATCAGCCAAGGCCTCATCGTTATATTTTTCTCCCGCTTCATTTATTTCATCAAAATATTCTCCAAGATTTTGAGCAAGATCTGAAACTCTTTCTACATTTATTTGTACTTGCAAATAATTGTGTATATCAGCCTCAAGCTCGCTAACTAAATTTGATTTTGAAATATCTAAGATATATTTTTGAATTTTTGTATCCATTTCATTTACCAAAGCCTCAGCTTGATTGGCAGTTGATAAATCATTTTTATCTCTTGAATTTAAATATTTTTGAGTTGATTTTATAGTTTCAAGAGCAATTTTACTTTCTTTTATGATGGCAGTTTTTGCTTGGTCAAGAGCAGCTGCTGGGAAAGTATTTATTAGACTTTCTTCAAGTTCAATGTCTGAAACGTCAGAGAAAATTGAATCTTTACCAGGAATAATTTTGTGAAGTATTGTTGATACTTGCTTAATAATTGGAACAAATAAAATCATACCCACAAAGTTAAATGAAAAATGTCCCAAGGCAATAGTCATCATTGGATTTAAGGAAAATTTATCAGAAACAAAAGAAATAAATCCTTCGTAAGGCACCAATAATACCAAAAATATTGCCGAAATTATAACATTAAACAAAACATGGAATAAGCTTGTTCTTTTTGCAGACAAAGAGCCACCCAAAGATGCAAGAACTCCAGTTATACAAGTTCCAATATTTGCTCCAAATAAAAATCCTAAAGAAAGATTTAAGCCAATAGCTCCAGACGCATACAAAGATTGAACAATACCAATAAAAGCAGATGAAGATTGGATAATAGCAGTAAGAACTGCTCCAACCAAAACAGCAATTATAGGATTTTTGCCAAGATTTGTAACTATATCTTCAAAGCCTGGAATATTTTTAAGCTCAGCAAGGCTATCTCCCATCATTTTTAGACCAATAAATAAAAGTCCAAAACCAATTAAAATTTCTCCAATATATTTGCCCTTTCTCTTTTTTGAAAATAAAAAAACAATAACTCCAATAAGGCAAATAAAATAAGATAAATAATCTAAATTAAAACCAATCAAAACAGCTGTAACAGTTGTACCAATATTAGCACCCAAAATTACACCGATTGCTTGCTCAAGGCTCATCACACCTGCCCTAACAAAAGAAATAGCTATAACGGTAGTTGCTGATGATGATTGAATTAATCCCGTAATAACAATTCCAACTAGAACTCCCTTAATAGGATTTGACGTATACTTTTCTACATATCCCCTAAGTTTTGGTCCAGCAAAATTTGTAAGAGAATCCCCCATCAAATTAATACCGAACAAAAATATTGCAAGTCCCCCTGCAATAAGGTTCCATTGCAAAGACGATAAAGTCGATAATTGCATAATTCCTCCAAATAATTTTTCTAAGATAAAAGATTTTTCAAAAATCTCACCTAGTTATAATATTATCATAAAAAATATAAAACAACAATTGAAAAATAAATATTTCAAACAAAAAAACAAATTAAAATAAGACAAATATTTTCCCCTTTTAAAAATTTTTATCTGCTAAAAAAATTCTTTAAAAATAAACCAAATTATAATTAAAAATAAAAAAATCTTAAAAATAAATATAATTGACAGCTAATGATTATTAGCCTATAATGGAATTAAGAAATATTTCTTAGGAGGTCTAATGAATACAAAAGAAAAAATTTTGTCAAAATCATTGGATTTATTTTCCAAATATGGATATTCTGATATGTCTATGGAAAATCTTGCAAAAGAAGTTGGCATAAAAGCTCCTTCTATTTACAAACATTTCAAATCAAAAAAAGATATTTTTGATACTATCGTAAAAGATGCAATGATTAGAATAGACAATCAAATTGATGATGTGGATGATTATAAAATAATAAAAAATAATCAAAAAACATTAAATATAGAAAAATTATCTATAGATATTTTTAAATACTTACTTCACGATCCCTTTGTTTCAAAAGTTAGGAAAATGTTATCTATAGAAATGTACAAAAATCCACAAGCCATGCAATTTTATGTAGAAAAATTTATCCATAACCCAATGACAAAACAACAAGAAATTATAGATTATTACGGGCTAAGCAAATTTGCTGATTTGAAAGTTCTATCAACAATCTTTTATTCTCCGATTTTACTTGCAGTAAAATTATATGATGCAAATCCAGAAAAAGAAGATGAACTTATAGAACTATTAAAAAAATCCTACGAACAATTAGAAAAAATTATTATATGAAAATTTATTTTTAATATTTCAATTACTAAAAGGAGGAATTATGAATTTAAATAATAAAGTCAAAACATACGGTGTAGAAAAAACTTTAAAATATGTTCACAAAGATCCAGAAAAAAATTTAAAAAAAGCAATTGATTTAGCAAAAAAAATTTCGCCAAATGATTATAAAACACAAATAGAAACAATAGATAAAGTAATAAAAGATCCAGAAGATGTTTACCATAAATACATATTAAATATGCTAAATACAATAGATCCCGAAGTGTTCGACAAAACAATTATAAATTTTCTATTAAATTCAGTCTTATTTAGTGAAGATTTAAAAAAAGAAAGTAGAAAAAAATATAAGTGTAATATTCCTTGGACAATTCTTCTAGATCCTACAACAGCCTGCAATTTAAAATGTAAGGGTTGCTGGGCAGCAGAATATGGAAATAGCCTAAATTTATCCTACGAACAAATTGATGATATAATTTGTCAAGGAAAAGAAATTGGAATATATTTTTACATATTTACAGGCGGAGAACCACTTGTAAGAAAAAAAGATATAATAAAAATTTGCGAAAAACACAATGACTGTGAATTTTTGATTTTTACAAATTCAACCCTAATCGACCAAGATTTTATCGAAGAAATGCTCAGACTTAAAAACATAGTTCCAGCAATCTCAGTTGAAGGAGAAGAATTTACAACCGATGCAAGAAGAGGCGATGGAGTTTATAATAAAGTAATTAAAGCAATGAAATTATTAAAAGAAAATAAACTTCCATTTGGAATATCATGTTGCTACACTTACCAAAACTATGAATCAATAATTAGCGAAGAATTTGTAGACGAAATGATAGAAATAGGAGCCCTATTTGCTTGGTATTTCCACTTTATGCCAGTAGGAAAAGGCACAGGCAAAGAACTATTGCCAAAACCTGACCAAAGAAAACACGTCTACCATCAATTAAGAAAATTTAGAAAAACAAAACCATTATTTTTCTTAGATTTTCAAAATGATGCAGAATATATCGGAGGTTGCATTGCAGGAGGAAGAAATTACCTTCACATAAATGCAAACGGCGATTTAGAACCATGCGTATTTATCCATTATTCAGACTCAAATATAAAAGAAAAAACCCTAGTAGAAAGCCTACAATCACCATTATTTATGGCATATCACGACGGACAACCATTTAACGAAAATATGCTAAGACCATGTCCAATGCTAGAAAATCCAAATTTATTAAGAGAAATGGTAAAAAAATCAATGGCAAAATCCACAGATATACTAGAAAAAGAAAACGTAGACGATTTATGCGACAAATGCGAAGACTACGCAAAAGATTGGAAACCAGTAGCAGAAGAATTGTGGAATAAATAATTAAAAAATAATCAAAATCGAATTAGCAAAACTTATTGAAAAATAAGCATTTAAAAAAGTGCCTTAAGGCACTCACAACTAAAAAAAACAAATCCTCATGCAAAAATTTATTTGATTTCAAATTTAAAAATCAAAAATTTTAAAAGCCTAAAATTTGTATTTGAGGATTTGTTTTTATTTAAAACACATTCAAGAAAAAAACTTAATCACTTTTTCCATCTTTCGAATAAATCGTCTCAAGTCTTTCATCTTCATTTACCACTTCCATTTTAATTATTTCATCTCCCGAAACATAGCAGATTACATAAGTTTTTTCACTTACCTCTTGCCTTATTTCAAAAACATTTTCATCTTCTAAGACCTCTCCATTAGCTTTTCCTATTTCATTTAAAAGTTTTTTGTAGTCAGTGCTTTCTCTTATAAAATTTCTAAAAAAATCAACAGAAAGCTTCCTATCAACCGACTCATATTCTCTTCTATTTCCATACAAAATCATAGTTTTGTAATCTTCACAAGCTTCTTTTTGCACATACATCCCATCTTTAGAATGCCAAAGGAAATATCTGTCTTCGTAAGCATTTTTTGTCGACAAATCAATAATGTGAATCCCTTGATTTTTTGGATTATTTTTATCCGAAGTTACAACTTTCATATAAATAAAAAATTCTTCCTTACCCTTTTTCAACATCAAATCAGCATCCAGACACCAATAACTCTTATCTTGAATACCTTGTGCGCAAGTCAAAACATCATTCCTATCAAAATCGCTGGATTTAGAATTTGCTTTATAAAATTTCAAAAAATCATCTAATTTCTTATTAAAATTATCCTTATTTTTTACATTTTCCGCAAACATCTTCTTTATAGCTTCCTTATCATTTTCATCAGCCGCACTAAGAAAATCCGTAAGAATGTTAGAAAAATCCTCATCATCAGAAGAAAATAAATAATCCGCAATAAAAGCTCTCCCACATCCAGATAAAAATATAGTAATAAATAAAAAAATTCCTATTATCCTTTTTTTAATCATTAAATTTCCCCAAATTATTCCTATAAAATTATATATCAATTGTTAAAAATTTCACTTAAAATAAAATTCAAGAAAAAATTTCATCAAACAAATCATTTTGGCAATCCAAATGTCCAACAAAGCCAACAGGAATTTTCCCACAAGTTGCATCAATGATTTCCCTTGCACCATTTTCCCCAAAAGCCCCACAAAGCTCAATCACATCAGCAATCCCAATTAAAGATTTAGCAACCACTTTAGCCTCATCCAAATTTCTAACACCAATAATTTCAGCATTATTATTTTTTCCAATAGCCTTCCTATCAATTCTAGAATCAAAAGGCCCCATAATTATATAAATAAATTTCATAATCCCTCTCTTACTGCAGTGTTTCTTTTGCAAACTTCCTAATATCTAAATTTATCATACATTTTCTAATGAAAGATTCGTTAAAACTAATTCTATTTTTCAAATATTTTTTACTACCCAATTCTTATAAATTTTTCAATAAAGCTCATTTTACTATAGTAATTACAACAGAAATTAGAATTATCCCAATAATAGAAATTATCGGCCAATGATTTTTAAAAATATTATTTCCAGTATAAATTTTTCCTACAGATCTATAACCACTGATTATGTCTTTACTATTCATAGCTGAAATCATATCGTCTGTAACGCCAGGAGTTACTTTCGTTATAGAATTTAATCCATTTCTACTCGCGGCCGCTTCTTCTATGTCCAGCATATTCTGTAAAATCCATTCTTCTAATTCTGTACGTTCTCGGTTACAAAAATTAATGTATCTTGTCATCATTCCCACCTGCATTCTTCCAACAAAAAATACAATAAGCCCAATAACTAATGTACCAATTGTAGCAAGAAACATAAACACCTCATTAACGTCACAAAACATTATTATAAAAGAAAGGATCCCCCCAAATAATAAGTCAATCCCCCAATTCGACAAATAGAATCCTCTTCGAAGTCTTTTAGTAACTTCCTCCGGAGAATAAACAATCTTATTTTCATCGAATTTCTTAAAAATACGAAAAATCAAATATGAAGGAATTCCTATAATAGCCAATGCTATAAGTAATAAAACAATGATTTCCATACAACAACTACCCCTTTGTAAAAAATTATATTTATAATTATATTATATCATTCATTATAAAAATTCACATTTGTATTTTTTTCAATATACAATACAAAAATTATTGTAAAACTGATAATTCCACCATTCCCCAACTTATTTTCTCTCTGTTGTTTTTACTTATAAAATGCTTATCTATTAAAAGTAAGACTATATTTATACAATAAAAAATTATATTTCAAACAAAAAAATACAAGATGAATAATTCAATCTTGCATTTAATATTCGAAATACTGTAAGGTTTTGAAAAGAAACTAGGTTAATTTTAATGATTTTTAATCATTATTCACCACGATAAATGTGTTTTTTAGGAATTTCAATTTATCTTGTATCTTATTCCCGCTCTTCTTTTCCAAATATCCAATATATCTCAAACCATTCAAAATACTAGATTCTATTTTTTCTAATATCACTAAATCCATCTAATTATAGTACGTTTTCAGATTTTTAGTCCCGTCACAGTCCCAGTACCGGAGAACTTCTAATAATACTTATCTTATTTACTGTATTTTTCTATTATATCGTTGTATCTTTGAGTATTTTCATCAATTATATTATCTTTTTCAAGATGTATATCATTTATCTTCTGATAAATACTTTTATAAATTATCTTATGAGCTTCATTTTCAATAAGTGCATCATCAAAATCTTCTAATTCAAAATCATCTTCATATATACATTTTTCTATAAGTTTTATTAAATCATCACCCGTTAGGTCTGAAATTGGTTTCCAGTTATCTGAACCACTCAGTCTAAAGTATACATTACTATTTTTAATTTTTGTATAATTCATATGTTTTCTCTCTTTCTTTGTATGCGTCTTCACCTGCTTCTAGTGAATCCATCAAAATCTCATAAGTTTCAACAGTATCATCTTCATTCTCAAAGCATGTTAATTTTTTTGAAGCTACATTCCCACTATATATTTTAAACTCAATATCTCCATTACTCGATTCTCTCTTAGTATACAATATATAATCTGGATTTATTGATAATCCCATTGCATTATTATGAGTAGCTAAAATAACAGGAATTTTTTTCGAAATATCTTTTATAAGTGTATTAACTTCTTCATTTAAGAATCTATTATCAAATGAAGATTCTGGCTCATCAATAAGAAGAATATCATAATTGTTAGCTGATTCTATTTCATTGAGTAAATTATATTCTGTTCTTTCTCCACCTGATGCTGATAACTTAAGTTCATTAATTATATCAAACTTTACATTAACATAATATTTCCAATAATCAACCTTTGGAATATTTACTTCACTTAATTTTTGTAGATATTTGTAACCATCTTTATATGAAGACTTAAATATATCAAATAAGGCAATTTGCCTATTTGTATGTTTTTTTATTTCGCTAACATTTTTATAAAATCCTGTTTTCATTATTAAAGTAAACTTCCCAATTTTATCTAATTCAATTGTTCGTTCTTTCTTTACCAATTCACAAATATCATTAAATTTTTCTATTTTACTTTGTGAACTCAAATATTCTTTTAGATCTACATCTATGATTTTATTAGATACAGTTTTAATTTCTAAGTTCGGTTTAACATCTTCAATTATTTCATTTGCTTTTTGTCTTACTATATTTTCTCTACATATGCTTTTAGCTAATTTAGATAGTTCTATGACTAGATTTTTAAGATCAATTATATTTAGGTGGCTTTCAATTATCTTTTTGTATTCTTTATTTATAATTAAATTTTCAATGCTATTAATCAATTGATCTATAGAATTAATTTCTTTTATGGGGTATAAATTCTGGGTATAGAGCTTTGATTTTGAAAATACATCTCTTCTTTCTTCTTCATTTGCAAATTTCAATAAAGACTCTACGTAGTCATCTACGTTCTTCTTTATTCTTTTAAAATCAATACTAGATATTTCTTCTATTAAGTTTTTAAAATCTATAAACATTTTTTCTGCTTGAACACTATTTTCGTTGCTAAGACGAACATCGAATTCTTTATTATCCAGATTTTGTTTATCCAATAATGAAAACTGTCTAATATACTTTACATTTTCATTGGTACTTTCAACTTTATTTAAAAAATAAGATTTTCCACTTGATCTAGCTCCCAACAATACATTTAAACCTGTTGAAACTTGAAAGGATTCATTATTTATTGGAAATAAAGAATTAGACTCATCAATAGTTAACTTAACTTTATTTCTATCTGAAAATGCTAATTTAATTGATTTGAGAGAATTATTATCTATATCTAAATAAATTCTCCCTCTCTTTTTTATATCCAAATTATTGCTAATTCTAATATCACTAAACCAAACAGGGACAAAATCATTATTAGTATTATATTCCCTTAAAAAATCTTTTATACTAGATACTTCTATTGCATCTATATGATTATTCATTTCCTTAATAATTTGCATAGGTACTTTTGGCTTTTTAGGATTATGGGGAATCAATAGATATTTTTCTAAATCTCCGAATATCTCCACTAATTCATTCTTGTCAATATTATCACTTGGACTTCCGATTTTTTCTTCAACCTTTTTACATTTTTTTGAAAAATCTTCTAATTCTTCGTTTTCACTTAATAATAGCAAATGTCCACCTTCAAAATTAATCTCTATTCCTGGAAGAACTTTAACATCTAATCTATCACAAATATGATTGAATTGTTCAATATCAAATAGATTATGATTCGTAATTCCGATTATATCTAATTTCATTGAATCCACATATTTGATTAAAGATTCCATCGAAAATGTAAATTGACTATCACTAATTGATTTTACAGTATGAATATGCAGGTCTACAGCTTTCATAAATTAACCTCTTTATAATCTCTCTAATATATTATCTAGTGTGATTTACAACTTCTTTTGTAGTTTCAAGTTTTTTATCTGAGTATTTTACAACATCTTTTATTACTAACTTTTTAATGCCTTGTGTTAAATTTTCCATATAGTTAAAATCAATTTCTCCATTTGAGTCTACAGGAAGTTTAACATATTTATTCTTAACCACATTCCATCCACCTAATTTATTTTTATATGAATATATTGGTAGGTCTGTAACTTTATTAATGCAAGATACTGCAAATAAATAACCATTAGGACTTAATTCTATTTCTTTATTTTTCCATTCAATAGCGTAAGCATCTGATAGTACAGAAAACTCCCTTGATTGGTAATATGACCTATATACATCGCTATTAGAAGGTATAGAAATTACATTTTTTAGCACAGTAGCATTTGTTTCAGGTGCATAATAATTTAAACCTTGGTTCATAAAACTTGAAGTCAAAAGAGGAAGTGTATAATTATCTTTAGGCTCTTTTGAAAGTTCTTTTGCCTTATAAGGTAATTTTTTTGTTTTTATCCTTTCAAATAAATCTCCCATTTTAAATTCATGCCACTTAACTTTCTCTAAATTATCAATTGCATTTATTTCTTCATCATTTAGTTTATAATCTTTTAATCCTGTAACATTTAAATAAGCATCTAGCTCGGCGACACGCTGAGCTTCTAGCTCGGCGACACGCTGAGCTTCTAGCTCGGCAATAAAAGATTCCATAAAATCATAATCTATTTTCCCGTTTTTGCTTGGGAGTTTTATTTTCAAATCTTTTATTTTGTTCCAAGTACACATATTTTGATAACCAAATAAACTAGGTAAATAACTAAGAGCACTTGTAATTGAAACCCCTATATTCCTACTAATTTCAAACTTCGGGATGAGTGCAAATACTCGAGCGTGCGTTACAATTTTATATTTAAACTGTCTAAAGAAAGAATAACCAAACATATCAACTGTAATAGTATTTCTATCAATAATTTTTGCATTAACGTCAGATTTCCCTAATACTCCATTATTTGTTAAACCAGCAGTTATTACATACTCTCCCAAGTCGTTAATATGATCTTTTTGTATATCGAAGTCTCCAGATTCACCATCAAACAAATCTCCAATCCTATATTCGCCCCACTCAATATTTTGGAGTTTTTCATTGAGTGAGGCATTTATTTTTTTAGCGACTCGTCCTCGCTTTCATTTTTCATAATAGCTGAAACTTCCCAGGCTAAAAAGTCTGATACTGTCTTTTTGAAATCATCAAGAGTCGGTCTTTTGTCAATCGGTGCTGACTGATTCCAGTCTGATCCATTTTCTGGATCAATAGTTCCTTCGTAGTATTCTTTTTCAGTAAATATATTTAATTTACTCTTACCAAATCTCACAAGGTCTACGACTTCTTGATATCTTTCTTTTGCTCTGTCTGTATCTTTTAAATTGTTTGATGATTTTTTTCTATCACTTCTTGTGTAACCATCATTAGCAAAGTCTATAAATTTAACAATTTCATCTTTTTGATGAGCTTCTCCAACTCTAAAGACATAAATATTTGTTTGAACACTTGATTTACCTATGAACAAATCTATAGGCATCCTTATACTTGCTAGTAGCGTATTATTTTCCAATATTTTCCTATTATATTCTTTAGCTTTTCCACTACCTGCTGAATTCTGAATAATAATCGCAGCATAACCCTTGTTCATCATAGACAAGGCTTTTTCAACAAAAATCATTCCACAACCATCAGCTGAATATGGTGGATTTAAGACAAAGGCAGTAGCTGGAAAGTCTTCATCAGTCTTACCAAATCCATATCTACCATCAAAATCCATAATTGAGTCTTGGTTTATAATATTTGAAGAACCATCTCCCATAAGAATCATATTAAGTATTGCTAGCATGTAAATATTTGGTAAAAGCTCTATACCTAAAAGCTGTTCTGCCTTAATTTGAGCAATTTTTCTATCTAATTCTAAAGGTGATTTTATCTTTTCTTTAGCATCAATCATCATTTCATTCATCGCCGCAACTAATAGCCCCGCTGACCCCTCTCATGTCAAGCTTATGACAAAAAAGAGGTTATTGTTATGTAATTTAAAAGAGAGTGATTGCTCACTCCCTTTGCTACTTCCATATTATGTTCAACACTTCGTTTCCTTCGCAGATTACTGAGTCTATATATTTCTCCATCAATTCTCTGGTAAGTTTAGTGTTGTCTATTACTTCTTTTTCTTCTTTTGCTTTTAGTATTTTTTCTTTTATTGCTTGTATTTCTTCATTTATCAAATTTTTAGAGTCAATGAATTTTTGTCTATTCATCTTGCCTAATTTATACTTCTCAAAATTTTGCATTTTCTTAGCTTCAAGATCTTCGATAGATTTTTCCATTGGTTTAACTTTTACTTTTTCATCCTTGATTGGATCTTCTAAACCATATTTTTCCTTTATTGCTTCAAATACTTGCTCTTCAAGGCTTCCTGCTCTTGAGTTCTTATGTTTTACATTATTACACTTACATATCCTACAAGTAAAATATGTGTGAACTCTTATGCTTCCATCTTGTCGTTTTCTTTTTGATTGAATACATCCTAAAATGTGATTGCAAGTTGGACATTTTGCAAAACCTTGTAGTGGAGATTTCTTTCTCCATTCATAATCGGTATTTTTACCTTTCATAAATAGATTCTTCTCTTTAATCTTTTGAACTTTTTCAAAGTCTTCTTTAGATATAATAGCTTCATGGTTATTCTCAACTCTTCCCCATTCTTCTTTTGGTTTGAATTTAAAAGAAGATGGATTTAACACCGACTTATCTTGCATATTGAAAGTGTAAGTTCCAGTGTAATTTTCATTTGCTAATACATCTATTACATTGCCATTAGTCCAAGTTGGTCTAGGCTTTTTAGCTGTTCTAATTATTGAATATTCGAAATCAAGGTTTGTTATTTCACTCTTTCTTTTTGATGGTGTTGGAATTTTTTCCTCATTTAATATCTTAGCTATATTTCTTGAAGATATACCATCAAGTGCAAGTTTGAAAATCTTCTTTACTATCCAAGCTGTTTCTTCATCAACTATGATTTTGTGTTTATCATTAGGATCTTTCATGTATCCTAAAGGTGGACTCCAAGCTAAAAATTTTCCTTGTTTTTTAAGTGTAGTCATAGATGATTTTACCTTTTCAGAAATATCTTTTGTGTAGAAATCATATAATAGTCCCTTGAATTGAATATCTAAATCTGTTCCATTTCCCTTTTCTTTGTTGCTATCATAGCCATCATTTATGGCGATAAATCTTACTCCTAGGAATGGAAATATATTTTCAAGATAATCTCCAAGTGTTATATAATCTCTCATAAATCTGGACAAGTCTTTTACAATTATAGTCTGGATATTATTTTTCTTTACGTCTTCGAGCATTCTTTGAAAGGCTGGTCTATTTTCATTTGTTCCAGAATATCCATCATCAACATATTCTTCTCTTGTGAAGTTTCTAAATTCTTCATTCTTATCTAGATAATCATTTAGATATGCTCTTTGATTTATGATACTTTCACTCTCATCAGTCTTTATCATATCTTCAACGGATAATCTAATATAAAGAGCAATCTTACTCATCGTCTGTTCCTCCTACCAAATTATCTATATTGAATTTAAAGACTATTTCAAATTCGTGTTTATCATAAACTATTATTTTTTCAATCAAGCTATGGATTAAATCACCTGGTAGCTTTTTCAAATTCTTTGAAGCATATAAATCATTTATCCATTTTGTTGATTTTAATCTTTCTTTTTTAAGTTGTGATATATTAACTTCAATTGCTGAAATCTCGTTATCAAATGTAGCCATATGACTTTGAGCAATCTCTCTTCTTAATAGATACTCATCTATATCAATCTTACCTAGACTGTATTCTTCATAGGCTCTTTGAATGATATTTTCTTCATTTAGATTTTTTCTTTTAAGATTTTCAATGTCTTTCTTAAAAGTATCTATTGCGTTATTAAATCTAGCTTTAATTCGGTTAACAAATTTTGTCTTGCTAGTTGTCTTCATAATAAACTCAGAAATTTTATCACTAATAGCCTGATCCAAATCCCTTTCCATAATGAATACTGATTTTTCGGGTTTTATACTTCCACTAAATCTCTCATTCTGAAATGAATAGTAAAGTCTATCTTTATTCTTACCATAGATACGAGTTCTTCTATTAAGTTCTTTGCCAGTATTATTATTGATTACAAGACCTTTAAATCTGTTCTCATAGTCCCTATTTTCAAAATTGTGCATTGGCGAACTGAAAACATGATTTTTCTTTCTTTCTTGTCTTTCTCGTAAGATTCTTTCGTGAACTTCCTTAGAAATAATTGCTTCATGTGCATTCTCACAAATTATATACTGACTTTCGTCTACAAAATGTTGTTTAATTCCTTTTGCAAGATTTTGTTGCTTAACTCCTTGTACTAAAGTCCCCGTATAAGCTGGGTTTGTAAGCATTTTAGAAATTGTCCCTTTATTCCATTCAGGATCATCATCTTGTCTGTAAACTCTCCCAGTTTTATAGTAAATCATTCCAGGAGCATACCCTTTTTCATTAAAATGCTTTGCTACTTCATATTGGCTTTTGCCTTGAAGAGTTAAATCAAACATCTCTTCAACTATAAATCTAACATTTTCATCAATTACAAGTTTTTGACCTTCTTTAGATTTTTTAATCTTGTACCCGTAAGGTGGAACAGATCCAATAAAGTATCCGTTTCTTGCTCTATTGTGTTTTGACGTCTTTATCTTAACTGAAATATCCTTAGCATACATATCGTTGATAATATTTTTAAGAGTAACCTCAAAAGATTTCTTTGAATCTGTTTCTTTGACTGTGTCTAATTTATCATTAACTGAGATAAATCTAACACCTAAAAATGGAAAAACTTTATCAATTAATCTTCCCATTTCGAGATATTCTCTTCCAAGTCTTGATAAATCTCTGATAATAATGCAATTGATTCTTCTATCCCTAATATCTTGCATCATATTCTGAAATGATGGTCTTTCAAAGTTTGTTCCACTATATTCATAGTCAGTGTAAACTTCTAAAACATCTATATTTTCTTTTAATGCATATTCTTTACAAGACAATATTTGAGTTTCTATTGAGTATGATTTTTCTCTCCACTCTTCTGTTCTTTCGTTAGATAGCCTTGTATAAATTCCGGCCTTAAAGACTTTTCTTTCTGTATTTTCACTTTTCTTTTCAATATATCTTTTGGAAGTTCTTGCCATTATAAAACACCTCCAGCTAATTGCATTGGAGTCTTATTTTCAAGAGCATTTCCAAATACCTTATTTATTGAAATCAAATTCTTCTTTACTTCCGACTTACTTTCACTTTCTTCTTTTATAAGGGTCTTCAGTAAGTTAACTGTTTCCAAATTATTAAAGACAAAATTAATCTCATTATTTTCTCCGATTTCAATCCTATCTATAAAAGATACAATTGTTAGCCTATTTAAGTTGCTTAAATCAGTGGGAACAATTTCGGAAACCAAACTGTCCTTGTTTTTCATCTTTTCTTGCAAGTTGGCAAGTATATTTTTCTTTGTAGCAATTTGTTTCTCTATTTCCCTGATCTTAATAAGATAATTTTTTCTGAACCTTTCAAACTCTTCAGAAGTTATAAGTTCGTCTTCTAAGTCCATATATAAAGATTGTCTAAGTTTTTCATACTTTCTTTTTTCTGAGTTTAAGCTTTCAAAATCAATATTAAATGTAACTTTTGATACATCTAACTTATTAACTTGACTTAGTAATTCATTGTATTTTTTTAAATAATCTTTAAGTGCAAAAAGAGTCATATCAAGTAGATAGTCTTCTTTTATACTATGTCTTGTGCAATCTCCTTTGTTATTATAGTGAGAACAAATATAAAAAATATTATATCCATTCTTGGACTTAACCTTTCTTCTAACCATTGAAGATCCACAATCTTTGCAATAAAGCATTCCTGATAAAATATGTGGTATATCTGCTGATTGTTTTACATCTCGGAGCATCATCTTATTAGCCAAAGCATAAATGCTTTTTGAAATAATAGGCTTATGAGAGTCGTTTATTACAATCCAATCTTCTTCATTTACTTCTACTTCTCTCTTAGACTTGTAATTTAGTTTTCTAGTTTTCCCTTGTTCAAGCACTCCTATATAGACCTTGTTTGTAATAATCCTATTGACCATTTTTGCGTCCCATTTAGAGTCTTTAACAATAAAACCAGTAGTATGATTATCACCAGAATTTTCTTTATGCTTAGATGGTGTTACACAACCTATGCTATTTAAAAAATCTGCAATAGCCTTAGATGAGTAGCCGTCTATCTTCATATTGAAGATTCTTTCAATTATGTGCGAAACTTCTGTATCAACGACTAACTTATGTTTGTTTTTGCTATCCTTCTTATAACCAAAAGGAGCAAATGCACCAATAAATTCACCATTCTTTCTTTTAATTTCTTTTGAAGATTTAACCTTCATAGAAATATCCCTACAATAAGAATCATTAATAAAGTTTCTTATTGGAAGAATTAAGTGTGTATCGCTTACATCTGCATTTTCACTGTCATAGTTATCGTTTACGGATATAAACCTTATACCTTTTTCTGGAAATATCTTTTGTAGATATTTACCTGATTCGATATAATCCCTCCCAAAACGGGATAAGTCCTTCACAATAATTGTTTTGAACTTCTTTTCTTCAAGATCTTGAATCATCTTCTTAAATTTTGGTCTGTCAAAATTAGATCCTGAAAAGCCATCGTCTACATATTCAGCAACAACTTTAAAATCATTGTCCCTTGCATATGATTTGATAATCTGTCTTTGATTTGAAATAGAATTACTTTCTGTGCTATCTCCATCCTCTCTCGATAAACGAAGATACATACAAGCAAATTTTTCCATCACAAAACCTCCTTAATTTGTATTTGGGCAAATAGTCATTAAGGAGTTCTTCTACCACTTATATTTTACCGCACCCAAGTTTTTAAGTCAGCACCCCAGCTTATAGTCTTATACAAGCTCTACATAAATAAAGCTCAACAATATCTAGTAAGTCGAGGGACTCTTTATCACTTTGAGTGTAAGTAATTTTTTTAGAATAATCTTCTTTTGATATTTGCTCTTTAGGTTTATATTTCTTCTTTTCTTTTGTATTCATAGGTTTTACCTCACAATATAAAATTAAAGTTTTTTGACATTAACAAGTGCCTTGGATTAGCAACATAGGAATCTCACCTCCGCCTCTGTTCAGGATGAGCCGGCTTCAACCTTAGAAGTATCATTATCCTCATTTTCTTCATAGCGAATAGGGTATCCCTCCCTATATTCAAACTCTTACTTATCGCTCCCTTTCTTCTTCCCTTGCTTTTAGCTTAGCAGTACTTGTTTTGCCGAATTGTTCAGCAGAAAGATCTTGGCGGATAGGTTATCACGCTCCAAAAATGATTAACGTCTTGTCTTGGTCTATTCAGTTGTTAAGGTTCAAAATTTATTGAGAGTTATTAATCTTTTTAAAATTTGACCATCAGAAAATACTTATCTTGATGAAACAAAATTGTTTAAAATTACCCTCTTATACTTAACAGTGAAAAGAAGCCTTTCTTGCTAACCAATTTTCAAAAATAAATTTGGTTAAATGAAAAGGTCCAATTCCCGCTGCATAAGTAACAGTGAAAATTAGACCCTCTTGGTAACTGTCATCTAAAAGTCTTCTAACATTTCCTTTAGTTTTTCTAAGACTTTATTACGCCTTTTAATAACGGCTGGATTAGAAATATTCAGTTTAGCGGCTACTTCTCTAATTGTTTCTTCTTTATAAAAAAGACTTTCTATCAAATCCCTTTCAACAGGGTTGAGTTTAGAAATAGCTCTTCTTACTTCTTCAATCATTTCCTTTGTTTCGATAATTTTTTCAACATCAAATTCCAGATCTTCTAAATTTTCTTCAAAATTACCATCGTGATCATAGGAACAAAAAAAGAAACAGTTATTTAACCTGTCTCTTCTTATTTGATATTTCTCTTTATTCAATTCACTATGATAAGCAAGATATACTTCCTTGCTAACAAATACTTTCTTTCCTTCTACAAATAAATAATATTCTTTGTCCATTAATTTTTCCTCCTTGTTGACATGAATTTCTTTTGTTTGAAAAAAAATTCACACAAGGAGGACTTCTAATTCTTTGCATATATTCTCCTGGGCATAAAAAAAGACCGAAAGAAAATAAATTCTTTCAGTCAATTAATGCCAATATTAAATTTAGGTGTTAATCACCCATCATGGATATTATATATGCACTTAAGTACACATAAAATTCGTATATGGTACTTTTTTCATTCGGAAATAGTACGCAATAAGTTCGTCTTAATTTAATTTTTTAGATGTTCATTATATCATCAATGCTACGACCGTCTTCAAGTTGGCTAATAGCAGTCGGTAAAGTATATCCCCAAATTATTACACCTACCAATGCAATTGCTTCCTTCTTTCTTTGATAATAAACAGTTCTCTCTAAAGACACACTTCTCATACAAGCTTCATCAGTAATCTTCTTTTCAGAAATGTAGTAGTTATAAATAATCTTATGATAGATTTCTCCATATTCTGGATAAACTTTTAGCCTAACACAGGCATCATAAATTATTAAAAGCATAAGCTTACTATCCATTACATTGGAAACTCTATTATTAAACTTTTCTTCAACTCTTTCTGGAGCAAATGTAGAAAGATACAAGTAAGCAGATTCTGAAGTTGACCCATAGTTTTCTTTACTCTCAAACATCATAAAATTTGCCCTGCTATCTACTGCCCAGGTAACTTGTCTATATAAACTTAAAATAAGTTTTGCAGCTGAACTAATTTCTTCAAATTTCAAGTTGCTATCTGCATACATGTTCATTATATTCTTTAAAGTTTTACTTATTCTCAATCTAATCACCCCAATACAACTTATTTACAAACTTGAATGTTTGTGCTATAATATGAATATAAGTTCAGTTTGTATTATATCTCAAATTGAAAAATAATTCAAGCACTATTGTTCGTATTAAAAGTTATAAATGCACATTAGTACAGGAGGTTAAAGTTATGGCTTTTGCGGATAGATTAAAGGAATTTCGTGAAAAAGAAAAGTTAAGTCAAGCAGATTTTGCAAAGATGATAGGAATAAGTACAAGAACTCTTGTACATTATGAAGACGGAGAAAGATACCCAAGAGATGTCGAGGTTTACAAAAAAATAGCTGAAGTTATGGACTGTGATTACAATTATCTTCTAGAAGAAAGTGACGAGTTTTTAAATAGAGTTTATAACATGGGTGGCAAAAGAGAATTAGAAAAAGCTAGAGCATTAACAGAAGGTCTAAGCTCTTTATTTGCTGGTGGAGAAATTTCTGACGAAGATAAAGATGCTGCTTTTGAAGCTATTACTCGTGCTTATTGGGAGGCTAAAAGAGAAAACAAGAAATATGGTCGTAAGAAAAAAGATTAGGTGATTTTATGAGCATGAATCGCTATATATATGATAAGGTTAATCGACTTATAAAAAAATACAAGACACGAGATCCTATCGAATTAATAGAAGCTTTGAATATTAACCTGGTATATCTACCTAAAACAGAAATACTTTTAGGAATGTATCATTATATTCAAAGGAACAGATTTATTTTTATCAGTAGCAACACAAATTTTAATAGAAAAACGATATTAGCACATGAATTAGGTCACGATCAACTACACAGAGATTATTGTGTGAGTGGCGGAGCTTTTCATGATCAAACAGTGCTAAACCCTACAAATAAATTTGAAACTGAAGCTAATATTTTTGCAGCTCATTTATTAATAAGTGATGAAGATGTCTTCGATAATATCAATGATCAAGTTTGTGATTATGAAATCGCTGGACAATTAGGTGTGGATATAAATTTACTAAATCTAAAAATTTCTGAGTTAGCGAAAATGGGAAAGTTTAATAAACCGATTAATGTTAATACACCTCAGGGAGATTTTCTTAAAAACTATCGCCCTGAACATGATGATTATTATTAGGAGACTCTATGGGAATTTTTATTGCAGGATATTTTTTATTAATCCTTTCTGGAATAGTTTTCTACTATCTCATCACTACCTACTCTGTAAAAATCTTAGCATTTTTGATTGATTTTATAGTTGTAGGTTTAGGATTTTATATATCCATAAAAGATAAACTAGATAACAAATTAGCTATTCCCCTTTCAATTACAGTAGTAATAATTTATGGAATATTGCTAGTTTTAATAAATCAAAAGCTACCAAGGATTAGTAAACTTTTAAACTATATAATTACTTTTATAGGATCATCAATTGCTTTATGGTTGGCACTAGATTTTATAACAAACACTCTAGCCGCTTTTAAAATAATAGGTCAAACTTATCATCAATTACCAATCACAAAAAGTATGATGATAAATTCCTTTATACATTATGTAATTATATTCTTGATTAGTATTCCAGTATTTAAAGGTAGAATGAAATTTATATTTGGAGGAAATTATGAGTAAAGAAATGGATAAAAACAAAGACGAAAATCAAGAAAAAAATGAACTTCAAATTAGATCTTCCGCTGCTGAATACTTGACTTTTATTGCAGCAAATGGTGATGATCAAGAAGCTATTGAAATTAGATATGAAGATGAAAATATTTGGCTTACTCAAAAGATGATGGCAGCTCTTTATGATGTTAGTGTCGCCACAATAAATGAACACCTTAAAAAAATCTATTCCGATAGTGAATTACAAGAAGAAGCAACTATTAGGAATTTCCTAATAGTTCAAAAAGAAGGTTCTAGAAATGTTTCAAGGGAAACAAAGCACTATAATCTGCAAGCAATTATTGCAGTAGGTTTTAAAGTAAATAACGAACGTGCAGTCCAATTTAGAAAGTGGGCAAACCAAATTGTAAAAAATTTTACAATTAAAGGTTGGGCAATGGATGATGAAAGATTAAAAAATTCTGGCACAAAACTTACCAAGGATTATTTCGAAAAATTACTTGTAAAAATTCGTGAGATTCGATTATCTGAAAGAAGATTCTATCAAAAAATCACAGATATTTATGCCACTTCTTTGGACTATGATCCATCTGCAAAAGCAACAAAAAGATTTTTTGCCGCTATTCAAAATAAATTGCACTATGCAATTCATGGAAAAACTGCAGCTGAATTAATTGTAGATAGAGCCAATCACAAAACGAAAAATATGGGACTTACAACTTGGGAAGGTTCTCCCGATTCAAAAATTCATAAATATGATGTAGTCGTTGCAAAAAATTATCTAAACGAAGAAGAATTAAATCAAATGCAAAGAATTGTTTCATCATATTTGGACATGGCAGAACTACAAGCAGAAAGACATATCCCTATGACTATGGAAGATTGGGAAAAAAGATTAAATGGATTTTTACAATTATGGGATAAAGAAATTCTAAACGATGCAGGAAAAGTATCTGCAGCTCTTGCTAAAAAACACGCAGAGAGTGAGTTTGAAAAATATAGAATTATACAAGATAGACTCTACAAAAGTGATTTTGATAAGTTCTTAGAACTAGAAAACAATACTAAAAATTTAGAAAAATAACTTGATATACATTTAACGCTTATGAGGGTCTGTAAATAATTTTGTGTATCAACCTAAATCCTGATAAAAAGGTAAGGGTTGATACGTTTTTTATGTATCAATGTTAGTCCATTCCTATAGGAATGGAGCTTTTCTTAATTTTACACAACTTTAATAAACTGTAAAATTTTCATGAAAATTTGCAGACGATTTCACTCATTTTTCTATTTTGATTTTTAAAACTTCCCTTCAAAAAATATTGATAATTGAGATAAAATTTTATCCAAGCCACGTATTCTACTTGTCTATTTACTTGAGATATCTACCATTGCTAGATACAAACTTTTTTGTAATGTGTAGTCATTTGGAAATATGGTTTTGTTTTTAGTTACTTTTCTTAGTTGCCTATTGAAGTTTTCCATAGCATTTGTTGTATATATTAGTTTTCTTATTCCTTCTAGATATTTGAAATATGTTGATAGTTCTGCCCTGTTGTTTTTCCAAGGGCTTATACACATTGGGTATTTTTTATCCCATTTTTCTTCAAAGATTCCTAGATTTGTTAAGCTAAGTCTTCTGTTGATGCTTTGTATACTGCTTTTTTTACTACTATGTTGTTTTCCCTTACGTGATAGTGTATGGCGTCTAAAAAGACCATAGGATAGATTTTTTCTAATGGTCTATTTTGCCACTCTTCTATGGTTTGTAGTATTTTGTTGGTTATTTTACTTACCATTTATACCATTGTTTCTGATATGCCAAAGCCATAGATATCTTTGATGTAACTTGATATATCTCTTGTTGTCATTCCTTTTCCATACATTGATATTATCTGATTTTCTATGTTTGATATGTATTTTTCGTATTTTTTTAATTCTTGGGGCTCAAAGGAACCATCTCTATCTCGTGGAATATTTAAGTCTATATTCCCGTAAGATGATCTAACTGTTTTTTTGCTTGAACCATTTCTTGTATTTAAGGATAGCGGTTTTTCTCCATATTCATAATCTAAATGCTCGTCTAATTCTGCTTTTAAAAGTTATTCCATGGTATCGCCTAAAAGTTTTTTTAGTGCTTCTTGAATATCTTGTGCGCTTTGAGGCTGATATCATTCTATTAACATTTTTGCTATTTTGCTTCTTTTTGTTTACAGTCTTTTTCTTGACATAAAAATTCCTCCTGATTAGTTTTTACTTACCCTAATCAGGAGGTTTCTATACACAAATTTTTACACAGTCATATTATTTTCAAATATTAATTTTTATTTCTTATATTTTTTCATAATATATAGAATATTCCTGCATATTCAGCAATTTATTTACAGTCTTATTTAAAAACTCATAGTCATGTGATACTATAAAGATAATATTGTTTTTCGAAATCTTTTTAATAAGATTTGAAATTTTTATCATATTATTATAATCCATCCCGCTTGTTGGTTCATCAAAGCATATTAATTTTGGTTTGGCACTTACAACAGAAGCTATTGCAACCCTTTGTTTTTGACCTCCAGATAGACTCATTGGATGCTTAGCTTTATTAGTTAAAATTCCTAAAGATTCTAAAATGGAATAATTATTCTCATAATCTATTTCACTTTTTTTAAGTCCTAAAGTTAACTCTTTTTCAACTGTATCTGCAAATAATTGATGATTCACATCTTGCATCACTAATCCACCAATCTTTGTTAAATAAGTCTTATTTATTTTTTTACCATTAAGATATACTATTAAATCGGCATTTCTTTTAAGTCCTAATAAGTATGATAAGAAAGTACTTTTCCCTACTCCGTTTTCTCCAATTATTCCAACTATATCTCCAACATTAAAGTTCAAATTTTCAATATGAATTCCTCTTTTCTGATTTCCAAATTCATAGTGTAATTTCTTTATTTGAAAACTGCCCTCTTTATTTAAATAATCTTTACTTATTTGAATCTTAGGTTCTATTATGCTCCTTAACCCCAAGCTAACTCTTTCTTTTTCAGATAAATTGTAAAATTCTTCTCTAGTAAATTCTTTTAAAATTCTACCATCTTTAATATGAATAACCCTGTCCAAAATATTTCTTAGAAAATAAAATCTATGCTCGGATATAATTATGGTTTTGCCTTTATTTTTTAATTCCCTTAACATTTTTGAAACTATTTTAGTATATTTATGATCTAAATTTGATGATGGTTCATCTAAAACTACAATATCAGTATCTGCAATAAAAGAAGAAGCTATAGAGAGTATTTGTTTTTCTCCACCTGATAATTTAAAGATATTTCTATTTAGTAAATTACCTATAGGAAATGTTTTTAGGAGTTCATCTAATTTTTTCTGCATAATTTCCCTTTCAAATCCTCTATTTTCCAAATAAAAAAGTAACTCACTTGTAGTGTCCACATTAAAAAAATGAGTCTTAGGATTTTGAAAAACATTAGAAATTTCTCTTGAAATCTCATAAAGCTCAAGATTTTCATTATCTAAATCTTTAATAAAAACCTCACCAGTATAAGAGCAATTATCAAATCTAGTGGCTATTCCATTTATTGTATTAATTAGAGATGTTTTTCCAGAGCCACTCTCTCCAGAAATAACAAGAAATTCACCCTCATTAATTGTAAGATTTATATCCTTTAATGCAAGTTTTCCATTTGGGTAGGTTAAGTTAATATTACTCAATTCTATTATTTTTTTATTCATTTATTTACCCCATATCATAAGTGCTATAACAACGATTAATAGTATTATGTCAATGGCTTTAATTTTTAATTTTATATATCTTTGCTTTTTTACTGGATCAGCTATGCACTTAGTTTCTGCCGCCTTAGAAATATCATCGATCAAATTTGAGGATATTATTAATAGAGGAATTGAAACATATCTTAGATATTTTATGGGGTTAATTGTTCTTATTCCCCTAATTTTCATCGCAATTTTTATATTTTTTCTTTCTTCCAAAAAAGATGGGAAAAATCTAAACATTACTGCTATAGGAATAGAAAAATAATATGGAACTTTTAACTTATCCATAGATGAAATAATTGAGCCAACATCTGTAGTTCTTATAAAATATTTTCCAAACATTAAAGGCAAATAAGCAATTTTTACAAGAATTAGAAAAGATAAGACCATTTTAATAAGCAAATTAAAATGATACATCCCTTCATAATTTGGAATACTAAAAATTATAAAATACAATATTAAATTCTTTACTGCATCAATAAAATATCCATTGATAATGTATAAAATCGAACAAATAATAACTAGGCTCAATGCAAATATATCCGAATTATAGTGAATTGCTGCAAATCCTAGAATTAAAATTACTGTTATTTTTGTTATAGGATTAGGATTGAAGTGATTATCACTATAAGCTGGCATTATACAATGCCAGCTTTCTCAAATTGATTTTTTAGTAATTTAGCTCCAATATATGCTCCTATTACTCCTCCGATGAAAGCTCCTGCATATGCTAAAATTATATTTGGAGTTGTCATTAGTCTTTCATATATTTGTGCATATTCTATACCCATTGTCGCTTTTGTCATTTCTATATATTGTTTCTTAAAAAATAGCATGAATAAAAAATGACCACAGGATGTTAAGGTAACAAAGCCTGTCGCAATTATATTCATTTTTACTGATTTATAATTACCTTTACTTGTAAAGTATTGGGCAAGAGCTGAAACGATTATTCCATTTACTAATGATTGCCAAACACCAGTTGTAAAAATTGTAATAATTGGTGTTATTGCAGAAAAAATAAACAATGCCTTTGGCTTAGGTATTTTTGCCATAAATAACATTACTAAAATTCCGCCTATAATACCACATAAAAATGGGGCTACTAAATTCATAAATGGATTAACTGCTCCTACCATTCCTGTAGCCATATATACTACAAAATATAATACTGCATAAACCCCAATTGTTACTAAATCTTTGACTTTTAATTTTTCTTTGTTCATTTCCTTCTCCTTCTATAATTTCCAATTCTCAGCTTTACTTCTTAATTCTACGAACTTTTTATAAGTTCCTTCAGTTTTTACCAAATCTTTGTGGATACCTATATTTTCGATTTTACCTTCATTTAACACAATAATTTGATCAGCATTTTCTATTGTTTTTAATCTATGCGCAATCATTATCACGGTTTTATCTCTTGTAAGATTTTCTATTGCATTTTGTAATTTATCTTCGTTTTCAGGATCAACATTCGCTGTAGCTTCATCAAATATTATAATATTAGCATTTTTAAGCATTGCTCTAGCTATAGATATTCTCTGCTTTTCTCCACCTGAAAGGCTTGCACCTCCTTCGCCAATTATAGTATCATATTTTTCTGGTAATTTCATTATAAAATCATGACATGACGCTTTTTTTGCAGCTTCAATAACTTCTTCTTTTGTAGCATCTTGATTTCCAAATTTAATATTATTTTCAATGGAATCTTCAAATAAATAAACTCTTTGAAACACCATGGAAATATTGCTCATTAAATTTTCTAGCTTTAAATCTCTTACATCTATACCTCCAATTTTTACAGAACCTCTATTTACATCCCAAAATCTAGATATTAAATTGCACATTGTTGTTTTTCCACTTCCAGAAGGTCCAACAATTGCTGTTAATTTGTTTTCAGGTATTAGACAGTTTATATCTTTAAGAACTTCTTGACTATTATACGAAAAATCAACGTTTTGAAATCTAATATCAAAATCTTTAACATCAAACATTTTACCTTCTATATCCATCGCAGGCATATTATACAATTGATTAGCCTCATCAATAGATGATGATACAACTCTTAAAGTTGCCGTTTGTGAACCGGCTAAAGAAATTTGATTAAATACTGTAAATGACATTATTATAGTCATAACTACATTAGATAAACTCATAGTTCCCGATATATAAAATTTTAAAGCAAATATAATCATTATCACGCTAAATAACTGTAAAGTTAAATTTTGTGCTATTAAATATGGTGTTATTGCTTTCTCCATGCTTAAATTTGAATTTGCACTATCTTCAATAGCATTTCTTACTTTTTCATCGCCTTCTCCTGTTAAATTAAAAGATTTAACCACTGGCATAGCTTTGATATGTTCTAAAATACTCCCAACTAAATTTCTTTGGGTTCTTTGTCTTATTTCAGCAACATCAGCAGATTTTTTATCCATTTTTGAAGTTAGAAACAGGTATACAAAAATTCCAATAGTAACGATTAATCCTATTCTTATGTCAAATAAAAATAACATAACTGTAAATACAAGTGTACTTATTAAACCTGTTACCATAACTACTAAAACAACTGGCGCATTATTTTCCACATCGTCTAATACACTTGTCATCACCCCAGTTATATTTCCTAGATTTTTGTTGTTTAAAAATCCCATTGGAACTGTCTTCAATTTATTTCCTATTTCAATTCTTCTATTTGCAACCATAAAATAGCCAGCATGACAATTTTTTAATTGAGCAAAAGTATTTGAAATACCCCTACCTACAATACTTACCAACATCAATAGTAATGCTATTTTTCCTATTTTAGGGCTTGGACTTTTACTTGTAATTCCTAACATAATATAATATATAGCCCCTATTTGCAACATGTAGAATATTGAATTTATCACATTCAGCAGAGTCGATTGAATTATGTTCTTTTGTTCATCTTTAGCAAAAATCCAAATTTTTTTCAATGTACTATACATAATCTTCTTCACCTCTATTCGTACTTACTTGCCACATCTTTTTATATAAATCTGATTTGTCCAACAACTCCTTATGTGTTCCAGAGCTGACTATACTACCATTATCAACCAGAAAAATTTTATCTGAATCTACTATTGTAGATAGCCTATGAGCTATGGTTATTACAGTTTTATTTTCTATTAATTTACTTATTGCTTCTTGAACTATAGCTTCATTTTCAGGATCCATATACGAAGTTGCTTCATCCAATATTATAATTGGTGCATTTTTAAGCATTGCTCTCGCTATGCTAATTCTTTGTATTTGTCCACCTGATAAATGTGAACCACCATTTCCAGCTTTAGTATCAAATCCATTTTCTAAATTCATTATAAAATCATAACAACCAGATTTTCTTGCTATTTCCTCAACTTCTTCATCACTCGCTTTCAAATTACCTTTTCTAATATTTTCTCTTATAGTATCATCAAATAGAAAATTATCTTGTGAAACAAAGGCTATTTTACTATAAAGATCCCTTAATGGAATATCCTTTAATTCTACTGAGCCTAATTTTATACTTCCTTCATTAATATCCCAATATCCTGCCAATAATTTTGCAATTGTACTTTTACCACTTCCAGATTGACCTACTAAAGCATTCTTTGTATTTTCTTTTATAAATAGATTTACTTTATGAAGTATTTCTTTATCTTCATTATAAGAAAAATAAACATCATGCATTTCAATATTATGGTTCAATAATTTAATACTTTCATTTGAATGTTCTTGTTCTTTTGCCATAAGTATACTATCAACCTGACTTACTGTGGTACTTACTCTTGCTAATGCATCAACAAAATTAATTACTTTCATCAACGGATTTAAAAGTCCTTGAGACAACAATATACATATTACGAATTTATCCAAAGATAAATTTCCATTTATATATAATAACCATCCTACTGGTAAAACTGTAATCATTGTGGTTGGCATTATTGCTCTTGAGAAAGACATAGATGCCTGGGACGATTTCATCCAATTATAAAAATACTTTGCATTCGAGTTTATTTTATCAGCGAATTTATCATACGAAATTTCTCCTTGATTAAATGTTTTTATTACTTCAATTCCATTTATATACTCAACTATCGAAGAATTCATTTCACTATGAGTTTTAACAGAACCAGCATACTGATTACCATAAATTTTTAAAGCTGGCTTCATAATTAATAGTCCTATCGGCACTGATACTAGAGATACTAAAGCCATTCTCCAATCTATAGTTACTAAATAAATAAATATAAATATTGGTCCAACTATATTAGATATCATTTCTGGGACTAGATGAGCTAATGGCGTTTCTATATTTTCAACTTGATCGACAATTATCTGCTTCATCTCGCCACTTGACATTTCACTCAAACTTCCTAAAGACATCTTAGGCAATTTATCAACAATTTTATTTCTAATTTCTTTTATAACATTAAATGCTGCCTCATGCGATACACTTAATGCCTTAGCATATAAAATAGAATTAAGCATATATGCAATTAAAATCACTACGCAAAGTTTTAAATATAAACCAAAATCTCCGACACCTTTAAATACAAGATTTATTATTTTACTTACAAAAATATAAGGTACAAAAGAAACAATTACTGCTAATATTGCTATAAAAGTAGCTTTTTTTAAATAAGAACTTTCTGATTGTGCTAAAATAAATAATTTTTTCATAAATTCACCTCAACTTTATTCAAAACATTTCAAATATTTAGCTAGTATTTTCATATTCTTTTCATCTTCTATAATTGAATAATGATCACCAGGTAAATAATGTTTATTAAATTGACCTATTATTATCTCTTCCCAGCTATCTAAATAATGCTCTACATAACGATATTCCCCTTTATTATCCTTTGCTAAGTAACAATTAATATCACCAAAATACTCAACAATTGTTTTATTCATTTCGGTATTGGTCGCAACCGACTTACTATAATCTTCTGCATAACCTTTCATAATTAATGACATAAAAAACATACCTACCGTAATTGAAACGAATGACAATAAAGCCATTCTTCAATCTAAAATTAATAGATAGATGAAGATGGATACATGTCCTAAAATATTCGCCGTCATCTCAGGCAATAAGTGAGCCAAAGGTCGTTCCATTTTTTCTACTTAATCAACAATGGTTGTCTTTAAATCATCACTATGGGTATCAATAATCGTACCAAGAGGCATTTTAGGCAGCTTTTCCAAGAGCATGATTCGTACATTTCTTAGAACAAAGAAGGTTGCTTTATGGGACTCTGCCTAGGCATTGGCGTAAAAAATTGGTTTTAAGCAATAGCCAATCAAAATTAGAAAACACCAAGGTAGGTAGAAGGAAAAATCTTTATTTCCAACAAACAAACCATAAACAATTTTGCTTACGCCAAAATAAGGCAACATACCTAAAAACCCCAATAACTGCCAAGAAAATGGAAAGCTTGAGGGCTTTATGTTCTCCTTCTGCCAGCTGCCATAGACTTTTCATATAATTATTTTTCAATGGAACCCTCCTTTCCTTTTTTCTTTCATCTTTAACACCTCCATATGATAGATAACTTTATTAGCTAACTTAGTTATCTTTACTTAAAAAAATATAAGGGTGTTTAATACCCTTTCCCTTATATTTAAAAACCTATCAATTTCTCCCATCCATAATAAAAAAATTTCGAAATTATTCTTGTGTTTAACTTTACTTCTTCTTCTGTTTGGGAATGTATTATAATTTCACACAACGCATTAATATAAGCATGGTTTAACAAATGCATTGCATCTTTAGGGACTTCTGATTTTATATTCTTTTTCTTTGAAATAATCTGAAACGCTTTATGTCTGTTTATATCTTCCTTTTCCACAAGAAGCTCTATAAAATTATCATATTTCGTACCATATGATTTATATATTAAAAGATTAAATAAATCTTTTTTGCTAAACATATATAATGCAGATTCAATTGACCCTTCAATGTTAATTTTTGATAAATCTTCTCCACAATTTTTTTCTATGTTTTGAAAAGATTCCTCTTCAAACTTGCTATAAAAACTCAAAAGTTCGTTTGCCAATGGATCAACTAAACTGATAAATAAATCTTCTTTATCATTAAAATGCCTGTAAAAAGCACCCGTTGTAACCCCAGCATCTTTGCAAATTTTTCTTAAATTAGCTCGTTCATAGCCATCATTTAAAAAATTAACTTTACCACTATCCATAATCTTTTTATGTGTTAAATCATAACCAGTAATTTCTGTCATATCCCACTTCCTTTACTAACGGCTAAATTTATAAGTTTGCGGCATATAGATAACTTAGTTATCATTATATATGCTCATCTCTTTTTTGTCAATACGGACAGTAGAAAATCACACTTAATTATGATATAATTACTAATAATTAAATACACGCTTAGCGCTTATAACTTTAATAGCAAGCACAGTAAGTGAGTACCCACTTACGAAAAATTGATGAAGCAGAACCTTTATGGAC
>OIFD01000062.1_pt1 | contig 105355 bp, 115 predicted proteins | sample 1582021 | NCBI WGS metagenome assembly OIFD01 (sample SAMN07501059, study PRJEB24779) | human gut metagenome | isolation source: stool | host: human infant | place: USA: Pittsburgh, PA | reverse complement strand
TTTTTCCTTCTTGTCTAAATAGCTTATTCATATTGTCTATAACTACTCTTCCAAGTTCCGTTCCACTAATCTCTAATGCTATTGATAAAGGACCACTTGGATATGAAGGATTTCCTCCTTGTGGCATTCTAGAAGCTAATTTATCTGCTAATAAACTAATCCATCCTGTATTATTCTCTAAAGGCATTACTGCTTCCTTACCAGCTTCTCCGACCATTGCAAGAGTAGGATTATCTATAATACCTCCTTTAGCTAGATAAGGTATTTTACCTATATTAAATCCCCATCCTCCAACTTCTCCAAAGAAAGGTATATCTATAGATGGTAACTGTATTTTATTAAGTCCACTTATTGCAGCATTAATCAATCCTATAACTCCATTTAAAGGTGCTTTTACAAGGGCTTGTAAGCCATTCATTATACCACCGAAAATATCTTGAACTCCTTGCCAAGCTCTCTTCCAATTACCAGTAAACACTCCAGCTATAAAATCTATAATTCCACCAAAAATTCTTTTAACAGAGTCAAATACATTCCTTATATTAGCTAGGTAAGCATTAATTATATCCCCTAAAAATCCAAACTTTTGAGACCAATCAGTAACAAATACATTACCTAACCACTCTTTAAATTGGTTAAACTTTTCCTTTATAGAATCCCATACCTCAATAGCTTTTGCTTTAACTACATCCCAATGCTTTACAAGTAATACACCTATCGCAATAATTGATCCTATAGCAGCTACTGCTATAACTATAGGCCAATTTATAGCTGCCATTGCTGCTCCAAATCCAGTAGTGACTGTTGTCGCTATCGCTCCAATAGTATTCCAAATACCAACTGCTATCCCCCACAATTTAATTGCTCCTGTAACCACTCCCCATGCTACTGCAAAACTTCCTAACACTAGCGTAAAATCTTCTACTAATGGCTTATGTTCACTTATCCATGCTCCAATATTGCTTAAAATACCAGCTAATCCATTTAATACTGATACTATCGCTCCACCTGTCCAACTTGCTATAGGTTGTAAGAATTTATCCCATAGCCAAGCTCCTAAATCCATAAAAACTTCTAGTATAGGATTTAGTACTTTTAATGCAGATGATAACAAATTAAAGAATGCTGGTAATGCATCTTCAATAGTCCATTTTGTAAGTGGTTTAAGAATTTTATCCATAAACCATTTAAGTGATTTTGCCAAGTTATTTACTATAGGAGTTATAGAACTCTTTAAATTTTTGAATGAATTTATTAAAGGGGTAAAACTAATATCACTAAAATATGCTTTAATTCTATTAACTAAACCCTTCATAGCACTATCAACAGCGCTTGTATCTACTGGTGGTGCTACTAATTGTGGTATTTTATTATTTGCTCCTCCACCTGCTATATTTGCATTAGTTGCTCCTAGAGTGTTAATCTCATCTATTGCTGCAAGACCTTTAACATCTTTAGCTGCTTTCTTTGCACTATCTCCATAAGCACCCATAGCTACTTTAGCATCTATAAGTTGTTGTGTTGCCTGGTAACTCTGTTGATATGTTTTACCAAATATAGCACTTATGAAACTAGCTATATATGTAGTTGCTTTTGCTAGTGCTGCCATTAATGTATTAAGAGCAGGGAGTACAGCTTGTAAAATAGGAGTAAATGCAACCATCATATTAGTCTTAATTTGATTAAAACTATTAGCAAATTGTTGATTAGTCATTAAACCTTGTCCTATTGCTGTAGCTAAAACTGTTAAACCTCTAAGTACCAATGGAAAAACTATCCCCCAAGTAAACATGGATCTAACTATTATTCCTATATTACTTCTATGTTGACCTAAAGCTCTGTTAGTTTTATTTGTACTATTTCCAAATAACTTAAAAGAGTTTGTTGCTTTCTTTGCAGCACTATCTATAGCATTTATACTATTGCTTGTACTTTTAGCACTATTGCTAGCCTTTGCAAATTTAGCATCTAAATCGTTTAGCTTAAATCCTAATTTATCTGAAGTGGCTATAAGCTTATTTATATTAGCTTCTGTTTTAAGGATTTGTTCTTGAAGTTTATTCTTTCTTGTAGGGTTAAAGCAAGTACTATATTCTTCTCTTAATTGACTTAACTTTACTCTTTGTTGCTCTATTCTTGCATTTGTATTATCTAAAGACCTAGATACATTTTCTATTTGTGCTGTTAACATACTCATGTCTACTGGTGGTCCTCTATTACTTATTGTAGAGCTGATATCTGCTGTTTTAGGCATAGATACACTTGGTGGTTTAGGAAAGTTAAAAGTGGGTAATTTAAAATTCTTAAAACTATTAAATACAGCTTGCATAGTATTTTTAATTTTACCCATTGAACTCTTCAAACTATTATTAATAGAATTGCTAATATTATCTACACTCTTTTTCGCAATCTTATCTACATTTCCAAGAGCTCCCTTTATTCCACTATTAAGACTAGTCTTTAGATTTTTACCTATTATATTGGCTACTGTACTTACTTGTTTGCTAATATCACTTTGTATCTCTAAATCAAGACTAATCTTTCCTACACTCTCACTCATACTATCCCTCCTTTTAATACATAATAAAAACACCTAGTATAAAACTAAGTGTTTAATAAATTTCTTACTATTTACTTTTTACCAGGTTTAAACTTATGCCCACAATTCATGCATAATAATTCAACCTTTTTACTTGTCAATCCTCCAAGTATTGCACCAGTTCCTCCTAATAACGCTCCTCCAACTGCTGCTCTACCAACACTTAACTTTTTATTGGTAGTAGTTAAAGAAGTGCTATGACATTTAGGACAGTATGGTATTCCTTCCTTTTGTAGTTTAAGCAATCTTTCTTTTTCTTCTTTTTTTGTTCTGCCTTTTCTATAGATTGTTTTTTAGCTTCCTTATTAACTTGTTTAAAAAGACCTACTTTTTCTTTTTGTTCAATAACTAAGGCTTCATCAGGATTTTTTAAATGATTTAATATTCCTCTAACAACTTCTTCTACAATGTCATTATAAACATAATTAAATGGAATTTCTTCCTTCTTAACTTCCTCATTACCATTAATAAAATGAATATATAGAAAACCTGCCTTATTAGACATTCCTTCTGTGTAACTTATATCATTAACATTTTTTAATGGTATTTCTATATCTCTTCCTATAGTTTTCTTTATTATGATTTCATTAGCGCTAACAATTACCTTTTTACCAACACTTTTGATTAAAATTTCATCCATATATACCCCTCCAATTAACAATTGTGTTAATTAAAGTATATATTATCCAAAAGCTTTTGCAAATATTTCTTGTACCTTTTTTATCTCTTCTTCCTTATCTGAATCTGACATATCCCTAATTGGATTTACTCTATTTCTCCACTCATTTCTAATTCTATGTTGCTCTTTAGTAAAGTTTTTAAGCATTTCCTTATCTTCCTCTGAACGAATAGAAACTATTTGCCCTAGTGGAGTCTTCGGCATTATACCTATTAATAATGTTTGAAATTCTCCCCAGCTCATATCTGGTTCATTTCTAAGCCTAATACCATATTGCATTGCAAAACTTGCTTCTATTAAGTCCCAATCTTCAAATATGTCATACCACTTATTTTCTGGGCTTCCTAGCCTCTTTCTTAGCAGCTTCTTCTACTTCTTCTAAAGATGTGCCACCAATAGCAGCCATAATAGCATTAACTATAGTTCCTAAAGCTTCTATAGATAAATCTAAACTATCTATATACTTTTTAGCTTCTTTTCCTAATCCAGCTTCTATTAAAAAGTCAATTTGTTCAAATTCATCTGCTTTCTTATCTTCTCCCTTAGCTTTAATCGCTAAAGCTGTATTCTTACTTGTATTAACATTAAAAACATGATCTTCATCTATCTTTATAGTTGGTCTTTCATTACCATTCTTTATTTTCTCCATTATGTCATAAACTCTTGCCATTTATATCATTCCTTTCTTTCAATAAAATAGTGCTACTAGAACAACTAGCAGCACTTAATTTTTAAGCTGGTAAACTTGGTGCTGGTGTATATGTTGGTTTACCATCACCTTGCATATCAAATTCAAGTGGTGCAACATTTGTACTATCTCCACCACCTACATTTTTTACATTAATAACACAGTTATATGTTAGTTTAGCTCCATCTGGGAACTCTATCTCTCCTTTAGTAGAACAATCTAAACCATCTTTCCATGCTGTTTCTGCAACATAGTCATTTCCTTTATCTCCTACATTTCTTTTCCCATTTAATCCTACAGTAAATTTCTTACCTGTCATTAACGCTCTTGTCCATCCAGCTGTATCCATAGGTGTCCATTCTTCTACTGTACCATCAATAGAAATAGAGAATGTTTCCATATCTGCAATAACAGCCATATCTTCTTCTGTACTTGCTTTTCCTTTAGTTCCAATCTTGAATTTAAGATTATAAACTGGAAATACTCCACTAAAAGCCATATTCTATTACCTACCTTTCATAATTAATTATTGTTTCTATTACATATTCAATAATGCCTTCTGTATCAGTTCCTATATAAACAGGACTATCGGTTCTCATCTTAAATAATTTGACGCTCTTACCTCCGATTGAACCACTCTGACCAAATAAAGCATTATAAACTTCTTGTGCTTTTCTCTCTGCTTCATCACTATTCTTTCCCCAATGTACTAATATAGAAATAGCCTTAGTAGTATAGCTTGTATTCTGTAAACCACCTATAGCTATTCTAGGGGCAGGACCAGTAGTATTATAAATTGTTATACTCTGCTCCTTATCTCCAACCTTATTTAAGTACCATTGTGGACTTTCTACCTTAGTTTTTAAATATTCTCTTATCTCACTTAATAACATTAATGTATCAGCCCCTTACTTAGCATCTTAAAGAATTTAGAATAAGTATCTTTAATAAACTCTTTCTTTTCTCCATACAAGTAATCATCCATCCACTTACCTTTAGCATTAGGGTTCTTATCATGTCTAAAGTTATACTCTGGATGCCAGTAAAGTCTACGTGCATATGGAGTATCAAAGACAATTCTTGCTATAGAGTTCATTAATTCAGACTTATCTACAAAAGAACCATAACCCTCTAATGTTCCTGTATCCTTAGGAACAACTTGACTAATTCTTATATCAGATAATACTGCATCTGCTGTCATTTCTAATGCTTTTTTATGTGCTTCAATTAACTTATTTATCTTAGTGTTATCTATCTTTACAGATACTCTAATTCCCATTACTGTAAGTTAAGCTCCGTACTAAATACTGTTCCATCTGGATTAAGAGGTCTTTCTATAGAGTAAATCTTTTTCTTTATTTTATTTGCTATTACATAACCTTCAAATGGTCCATCATAAATAGAACCTTCTATAACAGCTTTACCACTAAGAGTAATTAATTGCCTTTCAGCGTTAAGAACTTGTCTAGATTTATCTGTATAGATACATCTACCTTCAAAGAGTTTCTTTTCTTCATAATCTCCATCTGTATTAGTTCCTTCAAACCACACTTCTATAGGTGTGTTGGCCAAGAACTTAGGAAATGGTAATTTCAATCCCATATTACAACCTCCTACAAGTTAATCCAGTTTGTTTAAGATAGTTTAATACCTCTTGTGTAGTGGTTATTCCATTAACTTTCTCAGCATTAAAGCTAACAGATGTACTACCAGCACTAAAGCCACTTAAAGGCATATTAATGTATTCTCCATACTGCTCTATAAATTCAGCGTGGATACATACTGCCTTTTGTACCTTATCCTTTTGGAACTCTGTAAGGTTATCAAAACCAATTCCTACTATCCTGTTATAAGTGAGTGTGTCTATCTGATCACTTGCTCTTTCCAGCTTATTTTTTATGTGCTCCTCTGGAAGGATTACCCCTCCAAAGGAATTATTATAATATGTCTTGTCTACATAGGACATTTAATCACATCCTTAAACTAAAAGAAGGCTACTTCTATTAAGCACCCTTCTTTAACTCCTTAATTTCATCTTTTAACTTCTTATTTTCCTTTTCAAGTTTAACTGCTTTTTCTTCTAAAGCTTTATACTCTTCATATGGTACTGTTTTACCAGCACCATACTGAACTATCTTTCCATCATCTCCTACTATGTCATAACCTTGCGCTTGATACATAGCTTTTTGAGTTTCATCTATTGTATAAACCTTATTTCCCTTTGTTGCTTTCATATTATCCCTCCTATGCTTCTGCTTCTGCATTAATAGCAATACCACAAGCTTTATTCTTAATTAAGAATGTATCACCATATTCTCTAGTTTGGTATACATACTTATCTGCTGTTCTTGAATCAGTACCAGGAGTAAATAGGTTCATATAAGCATACTTACATCTAGTAACTTGGCAAGAAGGATGAATAAGAATCATGTATATTTGTTTTGCATCTTCAGCAGCAACACATCCATTAGTAAAGTTATACTTAGTTTTCATTCTACTAGATGGTACTTTCTTTATTTTTACATCATCTAAAGAATAAACTCTTCTATCAATGTTTCCATTATTGCTGTTAGCATCAATATTTCTTGTTAATCCTTCTGCTTGCTTAAGCATTTTATGAATTGATGGAATAACATAAAGTATTCTTCCTTCTGATGGTACTCCTGCATCATCCATGTTCTCCATTTGAGTATCAAACCAATCTAAAATATTAGCTGTAGTTAATGTTGTAGTAGTATCTACTACAGCACCATTTGAAGTATATGTCTTAGCTTCTGCATATAACTTAGAGTATCTGTAAGAATCTCTTTCCGGAATAGCTTGTTCTGTTTCAAATACATTTTGGACATTAGCTACTTCTAAGGTTAAATTAGTTTCGTCTATATCCATTGGATCTAATGCAAATTCTATATCTCTATCATGAGCTAATTTCTTTGGCTCCCACTCATTTGTTATTGTTCCGGTATTAAAGCCCATACTACCTCTATTATGGTCTTTATACCCACTAACTGTAATACTAGGTAATTTAATAGTTTGTGCATTGATGAACTTAACTTGTGGATTAGAATTTTCTAAATCATTTGAGGTTTGTTCCCTTGCATATTTTTGTTGTAGTTCCCTTTCAAATTTATCAACGTAATTATATACTGCCATTTAAAATCATCTCCTTAAAAATTATTTATTACCAAATGCTCTTGCTAAAGCATCATTTGGATTCTCTTTTTGTTTTTGACTATTAGCACCAATTTTAAAGCCTTGTGGCTCTTGTTGTTGCTGTTCTCCCTTAAAGCTTGGATACTTTTCTAATACCTTATCAATAGCCTGTTCAATAGTTACTTCCTCAGTAACCATAGCCTTAGCTAGTGTAACTACATCATCTACAGATGATGCTACAACTCCCTTAGATAAACAAGTTACTTTTGTTTCAGCTAATAAAGCTCTTTCTTCTGCTGCAATCTTAGCTTGTTCAGCATTAGTTAAAGCTTCATTCCTCTTTTCTTCTTCTGTCTTTTGACTTTCTTTCCAAGCTTCGTACTTTTTGTACTCTTCATCATTCATAATCTTTTTTCTTTCCCTGTTAACCCTAGATTCAATTAATTTATCTAGTTCATCTTGGGTATAAGATTTCGCTTCTTTTGTTTCTGTTTGAGTAGTTTCTTTGGTATCTGTTCCAGTTTCTTTAGTTTCTACATTACCGGTATCTGCTCCACCATTTGCTCCCGTATCAGCTTCCATTAATCTACTCATTCCTAATCTTTTTCTAAGATTACAATTTGTTATAAACATAAATACCTCCATTTATAGCCTGTCGGCTGTTATTTTCCTTGCACAGTTTAAAGCCTTAAGCATGTTTTGGGCATAATAAAAAGCCTTAGTTTCCTAAGACTTAATTTTAGACATAATAAAAGCACCTACTATTTAACTTAGTAAGTGCTTTTTTAGAAATCTAAATCTACAAAAGTATTATATTCTTTTGCTAAATTTAATGCTTCTTTAAACTTAGTATACTTGTCATCTACTATATTTAAACAATATTGAATTTTTTCTTTAGGTATTCTTTCTGATTCAAAATCATCTATTAATAAATTACACTCTTCGTTAATTACATCAAATATGCCATTTTCTTTATATAATTCCTCAAATTCTGAATCTCCTAACATTATCACTTTAATATTGTTAGATTCTTCTACACCATATTCTAAATCTTCAATACCTTTTTTATTTAAGGGTATTGATAAATACCTACTACGATTCTCCACTAGTTATCCCTCCTTATCACTATTTTTAAAATGAGTCCTTGATTGATATTCAGCCTTTGTGGTTCCTCTTTTCTTTCCATTTTCAACTATATTAGTGAAATCATTTCCTTCTATATCAAGATATCTCTTTTTGTCAGTTCTACTGCTATCTTCAATTCTGAAATAATTTCCTTTAGTATCATATACTACTTGCAATTTAGTGTCTTTACTACTATATATTATTTTTCCTTTTTCAGTTACTCCAGATGCAGTTGAATTTGGTACAAATTTATTAATAGTTTCTTTAAGACTTGCTTCTCCCCAATACTTAGAAAACTCTTCCGCTCTAGTTGCTCCGTCTCTCTTTATCTTAACCCTTTCATCATGCTTTTTCAAATATTCTTTATGAACTTTAGGATTAAATTCTTTTATTTCAGTTCTGCTATTATTTATTCTTAACTCATTATTATCTTTTATATGCTGTTTTAGCCTATTTTGTAGTTTCCTAACATTATTAGCTGCCTTTATTTTATTTTCTTCGTCAACAGATCCTGTTTCTATCCTTTTCCACTTTCTAATCTGCCTTTCTAGGTATCTTTGCTTTTGTTCTGCTTCATATAGCTTTATTGCTTCCTTACCATCTGGTACTTTAGGAAGATTAGTTATACCAGGAAAGAATGTTGTTATTGAATGCCTACAGTTAGGATGTAATAATCCTGCTGTTACAGCTTCACTTAATAATGGGTAATCTCCATCTAGCTTAGTACCATGTGAAAATACATCATCGATTAATACTTTACCTTGCCATGGTTCACACATCTTACAAGTATTTGCATGTGCACTTACAACTACAGTATATACACCATATTCATCTCTTTTCTTTCCTTCTCCTAACAATGTTGCTCTATGATTAGCTGTTCTTAAACACATCTCTGCATAAGAAGCTATATTTACTCTAGCGCCATTCTTATAGGTTATGGAATCTATTCCTTTAGCAAGAAAGTCCTTAGTAGCCATATCTATAGCTTGGTTTAGTGTCTTAACTCCATTCTGTAAGTACATATGAGATTTAAATATAGTTTGTCTATATACATCATCCATCTTGCGTAATACTGAATACTGGGCCTTGTTTAAATCTTTGTTTACTGTTTCTATCAGCGCTTCTAGCTTTTTATCATTAACTCCAAAGAAATTTGTTTCTTGTGGTACTGCTCCTGGTCTTCCTAACTCTTTATGAATATACTCTCTTACTGTTTGCACTTCTTGTATATCCTCTGGAAACTCTATAGACGAATGACTTTTACTCTTCCATCCAAAGAAGCCTTTAACCTTATCTAAGAATGTCTTAAATCTATTTTGTCCTTTACTGTAGTTACCTCTTAGTTCTCTATCTATAGCTTGCTGTATAGGCTTAGAATAACTATCTACTATATCCTTATTCCTTTTCCTATACTTCTCCATCTCTCTTAGCTTAGTTAGTTGCCATTGCTCCCACTCAAAACCTTCCTTAGCCTGTTCTGATTGATGAAAATAAAAAGCCCTATGCATAGAAGATATTAGATCTAATTCCATCTGTTCAAATATCTTTCTAATGTCATAAGACTTTGCTCTCTCTTTAGCTGCATTATCCTGTATAGATTTCTTGGTTATTTTCTTAAGTATTTCTCCTAATTTACTAGGATTATTCTTCTTCGCCATCTAAATCCACATCCTCTGGATTATCTAGATTGTTATAATCTTCATCATCTACTGCTTTAGGCTCTTCCGCTTCTATCATTCCATTCTGCTCTTTTATTCTTTGTACTTCTAAAGCTTTATCATCATCTGTCATTGTATCCCCATATAATTCATCTACTACTTTCTCAATAGACATTATTCCATAAGATTTAGCCTTTCCCACTATCTCTACTACAGTATCAAATGAAGGACTTGCATATTCTCCAAAAGTAATAGTAGTTTCATATTCTCCTGGTGTCTTTTTCTTAGCAAAGAATATATCGTAAGTCTTAAGAATACTCTCAACAAGCTCCGGTATTGCTTCTGTAAGCATATCTACTATCTTATTTCTAGTGTAAAGAGTAGTCTTTTCCTTTTCTCTTTGTGCTGTTGCATTATCTGTTTTCTTAAGGTCTATGCCTAATGTAGAAGGAGATATAATTCCCTGTAGGCACATATCAATAGTATTAGCATAACTCTCTACATAAGCTAAATAATTAATGTCAGCTTGCTTCATATCAATTTGATTACTAGCATTTTCTGCAAGGCTTGTACCTACTGCAATAAACTTATTATCAAATGAATTAGGCTTTAATGGCTCTCCTGTGCTAGGATTTCTAGGTATTAAATCCTCTGGTATGTACTTTTGTACTCTTCCATCTCTTATAGCATCTATCCACTGACTAATAACTTCATCCAATGCATCAAAGGCATCTGATTTATTATCAAATATGCTCTTCCCTCTATCTTCCCACTTAGGAGATTTAAAGAACATTAAAGGCACTGCCATTATGAAATCACCATTAAATGTTACATCCTCTAATTCTCTAGTTTCATCTAAAATACTTAAAGGAACTTCATTCTCTCTATCATCTACTAGATTATATCTAACATATCCCTTACCATAACTCTCTATAAGCTTATACCTCTTATTATTCTTAGTATAGTAAGTAAAGAATTTTATCTCTTTTAATCTTCCTCTGTTAGATACATATTCTACTCTGTCACCTTCAAAGAACTCTATAATTGGATATTGGGATATATCAGTATCTATAGATAACTTAAAAGCTCCATCACCATTTACTAACACCTTAGTGATTATATCTCCAATATTATCATCAAACTTATTGTCTTTTCTTATTTCTTCCCATACCTTGTTAACTTCTTCTCCTGTTACTTCAATACTATCTATATCTGCAACTACTATATCGCTTAATCTATCAGCAATCATAGCAGGCATACCAGAGTGTATTTTTCTTATCATTAAGTCCTTACTTGGTACAGCACTCCAAAATCTAGCTTTATTAACTGGATCACTTGATATATTCTTAAAGAACTGTTCTAACTCATAAGCTTCACCTCTATACCATAGCTTATTTCTTATAAGATTAGTTTCATATGTATAAGCTTCTTGTATAGTTATACTTCCTTGGCTAGCTGGTTGAACATTTAAAAACTTTGTTGCTGCTTTAGTAAGCATATTCTTTATCCCTCCTAATAAACCCATTTTACTCCTCCTTGTAATCTCCTATCATCTTTCTAAATGGTATCCATGCATATTGACTAGAGTTAATTGTATGGTCGTTAGCATCTTCTGGCTCGTCCTTATCTTCTTTCCATGAATAACTCTCTAATTCCCTTATATGCTCTTTACAAGTATCAACTACATAATAGAATACTTCTGTTTCGTCACTTCCCATCCAACTTAACAGGAAGTTAATTCTATCTAGTATCTCCACTTTCTTATATGAATTAATAAAGTTATATAAATTAGGTTTTTGCCTTTTTAATTTCTTAAGTTCAGTGATAGTTGCTTGGTCTGCACTATCAACAAATACATCTCTAGCAAATCCCCATTCCTTTCTATTTTTCTCTAAAAACTCAACAAACTTTACTGCTGTATCAGATGGTGCTAATGGCTTTTCCTTATTATCTTTATTGTTATAAGTTTCTTCGCTTAAATAAAATAACTTCTTATCAGCTGTAATCCCCATGAAAGTCATTGCTATAGTATCATTGGATTGGCTTGAATAAGAAGTATCTAGTCCAGCTGTAAACTGTACAAACTTTATTCTTTTATCTTGTATTTGTTTCTTTATTGCTGCTTTATTTGTCAAGTTTCTAGTTCTATCAAAGTTACAAAATATTAATCCTGTAGCTCTTCCCCTAAGTCCCAATATCTTATTTTTATAAAGTTTAGTACCCTTAGGAGCACTTAACTTCTTTTTCTCTATATCTTCCTCACTAAGACTTGCATTATCATAGAAATCAAAAAACCAGTAAGTCCAACCTTTCTTGGATTCACTGGTTAACTGCTCTATAATTTCTCCTGGAACATCTTTCTTATACTTTTCTAATGGCCTGCAACAATTTATAAACTCGCTATATACTGGCAAGTTAGGATCATCTGGGTTAAGTGTCATCATAAGATAATCATTTCTAGTACATATTTCTCTTATGAAATCAATACTTGCTGTGTTTGCTTCATCAATTAAAACACAACCAAATTGAGAACCTAGAGCCATCTTCCACTTTTCTACATTGTCATATCCTAATATATAAATTATCTTTTCACCATTAGGTGTTATATACCTTATATGAGGTATTTTATTATCTTTATCACCATTTCCATTGTATCTTACTAAATCTCCAAATACATCTAATATCCCATATTCCTTCTGGATTATATTCTTTTCAGCTACACCAGTTGTCTTTGCTGCTATTACATGCATTTTCTTTTTAGACTTAGCAACCATTAACATAAACTTAGTAATACCTACTGTTGTTTTTCCTGCTGCTGTTGTACCCTCTAATACTTCTACTGGCGCTTTATGCTTCAAGAAGTCTTTGTATTTAGGAGATAACTTAAATTCATCTGACATTAGGTATCACTCCTTTTTATACATTTCGTGTTGACCTACGCGAAATATTAATTTTATCTATAAAAGTTTAGATATGCTAAACTAAATTTGCTTATTTTATTATTTATAAATGGCTTAACTACGTTATTTTCATCAATTTCGTTTAATGGAGATTTAGCGAAATTATTCTTCTTCATCCCCTAATTGACTTAAAATAGAATCCAACTTAGCTGTTGATTTTACTGTAGCATCTATTTCTACTTTATCCCTAAACATACCTAAGTGTTTTCCTAATAGCTCCAAGGCCTTTAACTTATCTGTTAGCTTTATTTCTCTTTCTATTCCTTCTCCTTCTTTAGTTGGAATAGTCTTTACTTTTACTGATGCAATGGCTGCTGTATCATCTTCTGTAGCTCCATCTTTCAATGTTGCTTCTTCCATATCTATTACATCATTAGCATTTACAAAGGCTAGTCTTGCTAGTTCTCTTATTACTCTATCTTGGTTTATTCCTGTACGCTTAGATCTTTCTGCTATTTCTTTATCTATACACGCACGAATGTTGGGTTTTGCTAAGTTTTCACATCCTATATCCTTTGCTGTATTAGGACTATATCCCGCCCTTATAGCTGCTTGTGTAGCATTAAGGTCTATAAGATATTCTTCTACAAATCTCTTTTGCTTTTCTGTTAGCTTGGCCATTAATGCCACATCCTTTCTTCATATATTTAAAGCCAGTAGTATTAAAAGGTAATTAGTGTAAGGGGTACACCTTCCTTTCTTATTTGTTTCTACTGGCTCCTATAGGGATAAATAAAAAGAACCCTATTTACCAGGATTCTTTTCTAAAATTTTCTTTATATCTTTTACTATATCCTTTACCTCTTTTTTATATTGTTTTTCATATTCCTCTTTTGGAATAGATAAATCTTCTTCACTTATTAAACCCTTTTCTAATAATACTTTCACCAAATTTTTAATGCGAATATTATTAATTGCTATTTCAGAAGCTAATGCCCCTGCCATTTGTTCTATGCTTTTATCATTATTCACTATATCACCTTCTCTTTCATTTTACATTTTAGTAACAATGCAAAATAAAGTAAAGCCACCTATATTTCTATAAGTGTCTTTCTGAAAAAGGGGTATTGAGAATTTATGAGATCCTGGAGGGGATAGGAAGAATTGAACTTCCATATGTAGATTAACATTCTACTGTTCTACCATTGGACTATATCCCCATAAAATACCTAGTAGCTTAAATCTATTAGGTATTTTATTAAATTCTTAGAGGTCACACATGACATATGAAAACTGTCCATGCTTTCTACAATACTATTAAATCATACTTTAGGCTATTCTGTTTCCCGTCTTTTTCCCACTTTTTTCCCACAATTTCATATTCTCTTCATACTCTGCTATATTCTCTACTATCTCTTCTCTTTTTCTATAAGCTGTAGTCTTAGACATATTTAGTTTTATAGATATATATAACAAATTCTCTTTATCTCCATACTTTAATTCTATAAATCTCTTATCTTCTTCATTAAGTTGCTCTACATTTTCATTCATATGTCTTATAAACTCTTCCAGCTCTCTTATCTTAGCTTTTATCTTTAGTATCTTTTTATTTATTCTTACATGCTCTCTCTCCAGTTTTTCTATCTCCTTACACATTTCTGTTTCTGCATAACTAGATCCACTAGGAGAAGATTGTACTCTCTCTTGTAATCCTGTTCCATTTTGGTAATAGTCTATTGTTACATTAGCATGTCTTATATCATACTCTACTCTTTCCTTATGATACTCTAAGCTTGATATTTCATTATTAAGCTCTCTTATCTTCTTTTTGCTCTGATAATATCTATATAATTTCCCTTCTGTCTTACTGAATAGATCTTTATCCATACTATCCCTCCTTATTTCATACTTTCTTAGAATTGCGAATAAAAAAATACTGTAAATTCATTTTTGAATAATACAGTATTTTTATCATATTTTTAGTTTTCTTCTCTTTATCTCTTAAATAAGCTAATCAATAAACTGGAATTTGTAAACTAATCAATGCAAATTACTTTTGAAGATTTATCATTCACGATAATTGCCTGATGATTGTTAATTGGGCAAATATTCAAATCCGAAAATTCAGCCAATATCTTTTCGGTAACTTTCTTAAATGGTGCAGTAAGATAATGTGGAAGGACATAAAAATCAACTAAATTAAGACCCTTATCATCTTCTTGTGAATAATCCTCTGGTTTCTCATCCATTTGTTCAATATATGTGATTGTTGAAGCACATATAATTGCGCCTGCCGACTCACCAATCATTAGTTTTCCATTCGTCATTTCTCTCTTCAGCAATTCATCGGCTCCCGATTTTCGTAATTGGTCAATAAGAAAAAATGAATTTCCACCAGTAAAATAAATAATATCTGCTTCTTCGAAAACAGATTTAATTGTTGAATATTCCTCCTTTGAAATATCAATTTCTGTTAATATTGACCCTATTTTTTTGAATAATTTTCTAGCGGAACCCACATAACCTGTATAGCCTTCGTGAATTGAAGCTGTCGGAATAAATGCAACTTTCTTATTTTCAAGTTCTTCTTTTATCAGATTTCCTACACTTGAAAAGTGTGAACATAAAAACAATTTCATCTGTAATCTCCTTTGTAAATTCTAATTTATCTATCTGTAACTTAATATTATTATAACATCTTTATCCAATACTGTATTATTCAATTTTCAAATAACATTTCTGTCGCACTTTCTACATATTACTTAGCTTTTTATTCAATTAAATACTAAATTTAATTTGTCCTAAGCCTAATACTTCTTCTTCGTTAGGTTTTACATCATTTTCCTTAGCCTTTTTATACTTACATGAACCATCTGGTAAATATATCGGATGCTTTTGGTTTTCTCCATCTTTATAACAGTAACCAAATACTGAATACTCACCATAATTTATTGGATTTTCTAACATTTTGGAATGTAAACAACTATAGCAACTCATTTATATCTTCCTTTCTACGCATTGTGACTTATTCAACGACTTTCCTATTATCAAAAGTAGTAACTTTTTCAATATTAATTTCCCTTTTCATTAACACTGCATACTCTTTCTTCTCTAAATCAGCGTTAAGTATATTTACTATTGTTTGCGCATTGCTCCTACAATTTAGTATTAATTTAAGTTCTCCATTTTCAAAAATTCCATAATCACATACGACTGGTTTGATTTCATATTTAATCATTATTTTCATTCCTCTCTTTTCTTCACAATTTCTACATATTAAGATCTAGTAACTGTTTAAATATAGCTTCAAAAAATACAGTTGGTATCGAGTTACCTGATTGTTTATATAGTGCTCCATTCAATTTCCCTTCTTTACCTGGATGTACTTTTAAGGCTGCTTCAAAATCTTCATCTGAATACCCTTGTAATCTCCAACATTCACGTTCTGTAAGATATCTATATCGTCCATCTCCTAAATCTATAACTCCACTATTAGGGCACCTCATTTGCTTAGTTGTAATAGTCCAACACCTATCTTTTATTACTTGTACCCTTCCTCCAAAGCTTCCATCATTAGAGTTAATTTTCTTAATCATACTTGGTTGAGATACAATATATTTTTCTTCCCTTGTATCTTCTAAGAACTCTTTAATATTCCTCATTTGCTTATGCTCTAAAGTTTCAAAGTTAAAGAATGTACCATCTAGGCAACTTATTACAAACACTCTATCCCTATCCTGTGGCAATCCATAATCCATGGCATTTAATACTTTAAAATTACTTGTATATCCTAGCTTGTCTAACTCTTCCAAATATCTGTTAAAGTTATGTTTCATATGCTTACTAAGAACATTCTTCACATTCTCCCAAATTACAACTTTAGGCTTCCATTCACCCATTTGTTTAATAATATTAATTGTTTCCCACATAAGGCTTGACCTAGTTTCTGAATCTTCATCAGCCCCTTTTTGTTTCCCTGCTATCGAGAAATCTTGACAAGGACTACCATGAATTAGTATGTCTGGCTTAAGATTATATCCAACTACACTTTGAGTTTTATATTCTAATTCTTTTTCAAACATAGCATTATATGATCTTACTGCCTTTTCATCTATTTCTACATAATCTATTGCTTTTACTGGTACTCCTAAATTCCTTAACGCTATTCTTGGAGAACCTATCCCCCCGAATAGCTCTAAAATTTGTATCATAAGCAGATTCTCCTCCTATCCCTTATACTAGGCTTAATTGTTCTTCTGTAATGCACCATTCTTTGCTAACTGGATATAAACAATACTGTTCTCTTTCTACAACATACCCGTCTACTATTCCCCACTTCTCTCCATCTTCAAACTTAACTTCTAATCCATCTATATAATCCAAATGTTTAGATAATATCTTCTTAACACCTCTATCAGCTTTTTTATTGAATTTTTCCTTATTAAATCTATAAACCATATAGTTCTCACTTTCTTGCAATTACGACTTACCAATTACCAAACCATATGGTTATACAAGTCATAAGAGCATTACAAATATATAAAAATAAACACATTGCTATTAGAATTACTGACACAACTGATATAGTAAGCATTAAATGAATAATCTTATTATTCTTTATAAATAGAGCTGGAATAAAACTAAATATAAGTGTAAATACCGATAATCCTAATAAAATCTCTATAAAATACATTTTGTTACTCCTTTCTTCTAAGGTTAATATTTTTCTCTTAACTTTAACTTGGTTAAGCTTGTACCATTAACCTTTATACTTCCATTAGCATTACATCAAGAATCTCTCCAAGCTCTGCCATAAATCTAGTCATTTCTCTTTGTTTATAATTCTCAATGTCCTGTTCATTTTTAAATTCTAACTCTCCAACTTTAACTTTAGTTCCTTCCTTCTCATAAGTGTTATACTTACCCTTTATAGTTGCTTTAACAACCTCTAAATCTTTATTAATATATTTATCCTCTGCTTGTCCTTTTGCTTCTCCTAGGCTCTGTTTAACAATTCCAGCAGTAACCTCCTCAGATGCTATTAGCTTTTCTTTTGTATCTTTTATTACGCTTTCTTTCTTAGGCATTTTCTTCTCTTGCTTAACTTCTAGCCAAAATTCATCTAGCACCTTTTCGCTAACTCCAAATTCCCTTTTTAATTTCCTTAATGCTGTAGCTTTCAATACCTTATCTTTCCTATACTCTCTTATCTTTGCTTTAATAGCAGCATCATTTACGTTCACTTTTTTCATATCCTTTCGCAATTTATTTTTAATGGTCCGTAATACATTCCATCTAGTTTAATAACGTAATTACTATCCTGCTCAAATAAGAAGTTCCATACAGAACCTAAAGTAAATTTACTATTAAGTTCTGTACAATCTTCCTTTAATCTAATAAAGTTAAATCCTATCTGCTCCATTAGAATGGCATCTCTCCATCATCTACTGGAGTAATATCATCATAGGCACCAAATGCATCATCACTGCTATTTCCTTGTGTACTAGCTTGTCCGTTACTTCCTACAAACTCAAAGCTATCTACTGCAACATCTGTTGTATATCTCTTAGTTCCATCTTGTGCATCATAGCTTCCTGTTTGCATATGTCCTACTATCGCTATTGGTCTACCTTTGATAAAATACTGTGCTATTGTTTCTGCTGTTTTATTCCAAGCTACACAGTTAATAAAATCAGCTTCGTCTTTCTTGAATTGTCTATTTACTGCTATTGTAAATCTAGTAACTGCAGTTCCACTTCCTGCTGCATATCTCAACTCTGGATCCTTTGTAAATCTTCCAATTAAAACAACTTTATTCATCTAATCCACTCCCTTTATATAATTTCATCCATTCATCCAATGTCATTGTTACAAGCCACTCTGACCTATCTTTCCTATGAAATACTGCTCCTAATTCATTCTCTTTTTTATCTGCCTTAGCTTGGCTTATAGCATCATATATATTAAGTCTTTCTACTCTTTTACATTCAATGTGTATTCCAGGTAATCCAACTACATCTGCATCACCATTTGCACCACAATATTGTTGTCCTCTCCTAGTGTTATATCCATATTCTTTTAGCTTAGAGGAGAGTTCTCTTTCACCTCTAGCTCCTTTTTGTTTGCTATTAGTCACTTAATCACCTTCTTAATTATCACTTGATTATTATTTGAGAATAGGAGCTTATAACTATAACTTTATTTACTCCTACTCTCCCCTTATTGGATTTTTAATCTAACTCTGAATAGTCAGGACATTCAAATTTACATTCTCCACTTTCATCCTTAGTAAACTTAACAATTTTAATTCCATTTTCTTCATTTAAGTAGTACGGTATATCATCTGGGTGGTTACCTCTACTCTCTAATTCATCTAACGCTCTATCCAATTCAAAATCTGTATCAGCTTCTACTATAATCTCATGTGAAAATACTGATATCTCATCTATTTGAACTTTAAATTTCATTTATACTTCCTCCTAACTATTCTTAAATTCAACTTTTAACCATGCTAGCTGACTTCTAAGTATGTCTAGCTCCTTTTCGTTATACCTTAAGCTATCTCTACATACTGTATAATTAACCTCTGCTATATCTCTTTCTAGTCTTAATCTTGCTACTTCTTCGTTTCCTCTAGCCATATCTGGTATTATAGTTACTCTATATCCTTCTAGCTTTAATCTAGCCATTTCTTTTTGCAATGCTACTCTATACTTCTCTTCTGCGGCTGCTTTTTTTAAACCTAACGATTTATACTCTATATTTCCTTTTTGCATTGCCATTAAACATTGATTCATTTTATTTATTATCTGTTGTGGATTCATCTATCTATACTCTCCAGTTCTAAACTTGATAGCTTTTATTACTCCTGCTCTATGTGATTCATAATTATTTAAATCTCTTTCCTTATTTTTCTTACGCTTTTCTAGAGCTTTAATAGTTAATTCCGCTTTCTCTCTTGGTGTCATTCGCTATCACCTTCTAGTAGCTCTGGATTTTCATAGATATTTCCGATTTTCTTTGCATTCATAGTATTTAATGCACCTTGAGTTATCATGAAGTTAGCTTTTCCATTTCTAACTCTATATCCGTAGTTATAAAGGCTATTCCAAAATTCTATTTTATAATTTACAACTTTCTTTATGTGTTCAAGTCCGAAACCTTCTTTGCCCAATACATATGCTTCTTCGCCTTTAATTGAATTATCATTAACCATGCACTGGATTATATCCCCCTCATAAATCTCTTTTCCGTTCTTGTCTTTTAGCCCTGTATACATTAAAACTTCATAATCTATCTGTTCTATTAATGCTTCTAATGGGTTATTTCCATTTTGGTGAAAAACTGCATTTCCTTCTTGTGTTAAAAGAAACGCCCCACAATTACTAGTTAATATTTTATTACGGGTTTTATCCCATATCTTAAACTTAACTTTACTCAATATTTCTCCTCCTCCACAATTAATTTAAATCTCTTTCTTTATTTCTCTTACGTTCTGATAATGCTTTTATAGTTAATTGTGCTTTCTCTCTTGGTGTCATATTAACCACCTATCTCTGGATTAGTGCATTCCCAAGTATAGTCATCAAACTTTATCTCATTATTTTTAATAACTTCACCCTTATGAACTTCAAAATCTATATTGAATTCCATACCTCTTTCATAAGCATATATTTTAAAATCTAAGTTATATTGCTTAGACAATTCAGTTAATGCTTTTGTATCTGTGCCCCAAGCAGTTCGTAACTCTCCTAAGTTTATAGTTAATATATCTCCATCTTTCATTGCTTCTTTATCTATCCATATATCTATATCATTTTCAAAATAACTTCTATACGCATTTCTAAACCACATACCTTGTTTCCCAACATCAATTGATATTCCACATTCTTCATCTATAATGGGTTCTTCATAAGTTCTATTAAATATGCTTCCTCCTAAAATCATCATTTCTTTTGATAAAAATTCTTTTATATCTTTATACCTACCTCTTACTTTTAAATCTCCAGTACACCAGTTTGGCATTTTTATTCCTCCTCTACAATTAATTTCCCGCCCATGCACGTCCTTATTACATCTTCCCTAACATATTTACCCTTCTGTAAAACTAAAGGCTTTAAAAGACGATTTAAAGGCTTGTCCGCTATCTGTAATACTTCTTTAATCTCTTCTCTAGTTAGAAGCTCCTTATTGAAAAGTATCTCTAAGTTATTCTGGAACTGTAACTTTAGTAATCTATCTAACTTATGTCCTTTACTTCCATGAACTCCTTTTGTTCCTCTATGGTGTTCCTGGCATAGGTAGATGTGATTCAACTTACAATTCTCTAATGGTTTCACTTGGCTTCTATAGACTATATGGTGGAGTTCTGTGGCCCTTTGACCACATACTAAGCACCAATGTATATCATTCATGCTAATCCTCCCATCCTAATAACTTTTTCTCTAATGAATCATAATCATATTCCCTTGGCTCAAAATTATTAAATCCACTAGTCTTACTATATTTAGTCTGTTGTTTATTCTGTGGTTTCTCTGCCTTAAAACCTTTTGCTTTCCAATTTTTAAGAATACCAATTACATATTTTAAATTTCTAACTCCCGCTGCATTAGCTTCTTTAAGAGCTTCTATTACCCATGTTTCTGTATATTCTTTTTCTAGTAACTTAATATCTTCTAAAATAATTGGACTAATAGAACCAAATCCTAATTCTTCAAACACCAACAATGATTTATTATTATCTTTATCTCTATCTTTATCTCTATCTTTATCTCTATCTCTATCTCTATTCTCTGGTGGAAGTTTGTCCGAATTGTTTGGGACAATGTCAGGACAAATGTCCCCCCCCCCTAACAAATTCTGTTTTTCTTGCTTAATTTTATTTCTATATTCTCTTTTTCTATCTGCTTCTGAACTACTTCTTCCTATTAAACTCTGTATATCCAGCATATATATAGCTCCATTATCAAGAACTTCAATTAATCCTAGCTCTCTAAACATACACAAAGCTTTATCAACTGTATCGACATTATGGTTAGTTATGGTTGCTATCATTTTAGGACTATACGGAATATTTTCTTTAAACATTAATTTCCCATCAGTTTTAAGAGATTTCAAATACAGTTTCATTAATATATCCGAATAAAGATAACCATTATCCATAGCTTGTAATATCTTCATATCTTCAGTTTCATAAAAATTCTCTTTTATCTTTAAATAGTAATATTTCTTATTATCACTCATAGCATCACCTCTTCTATAGTGGATAACAACTTTCTCTTAATTTATCCCTATATGCATCTAAGTTCTCTTCATACTGTGCTATAGTATCCTCTAACGCTTCTATACTTGCATCTTTAGAAAGTAATTCTTCCTCATACATTTCATTTGTCTTTTCTTCATTTGCTTCCTGGAGTTGCTCCCTTATCTTTTCAGCAACTTCCCTACTAACTATTAAAGCTACTGGATTAAAGTAATCATCTAAATTAATAACTATCTTGCCATTCTTAAGACTAGCTTCTACTGGTACATCTTCTTCTATTTCAATGGTTATATTTGACTTCATTACTTAACACCTTCCTTCGGTGGCATTAAAGTAAATACTCCTTTTTTAGTCTTTGAATTAATAATGTATAAAGCTGTTATGGTCTTATTTTCATCTATGATAATCTTTGCAACTTCAAACTTATCGTTACACTTCCAGATCTCTTTTCCATTCGCTTTTACAGAATACAAATTACAATCCTTCGCATTAACCCAGATGAAGGGAGAAGTATAAAGCTCTCTTCCTATTCCCCAATTAAAACAAGCTCTCTTAAAACTATCACTAGCTTGTCCTTTTTCTTTTTCAGTATTACTTTCCGTTCCTGTATCTTCTTTGGATACCCATTGTTCTTTATCAATATCCCATATACTAACAATGCAGTTTGCATTTTCTCTAGTATGTTCTCTTTTCCACCCCATAGGCCCTACGGTTTCATCTAATATGTTCATATCACATCTAGCATCTTTATAAAGTAATAATATACACCCTTTCTCTGTAGCTGATTGAATCCTTACATCAATTTCACTAGCCTTTAATGGTCTAAACTTTAAATTCATGTTTATCCCCCCTACTCCGCTTTAACTGTTATAGTTTCGGTTTCTTCTATAGTTACGAATGGAAGTATTTCTCCAGTTTCCTTATCTACTCCATCTTTAAACACTTTCTTAAGCTCTGTTTTATTAACTTCCTCTTTAACTCTAACTAATTCTGGCTTATTATCTTTAAGATACTTAACTAAAGCTTCCTCATTTTCATAATTCCACTTGCTGCTCTTTCTCGCTGTAACTTTTCCATATGGTGTAGATAGCTTAAATTTCTTATCCTTAGCTTTCTCATTCTTGTAATACTCTTCTAATAAAAAGCCAAAATACTGTTTATCCGATTCATATTGTTTTAACTCTTTATCTTTCCAAGATTCTATTCCAGCTATTTCTTTTTCTGCTGTAGCTTTAATATCAGCTTCCTTATTCTCTATTGCTCTTAACTTTCTAAACGCCCATGTTGCTTCTTCTAAGCTTTCTATTTTAAAGCCTTCTCTAACTTCTTCTTGTAAATAAGTATTTAATAATGTATTTTCCATTTATATATCCTCCTAATGATTTTCTCCACATACAAATAACTTTGACTTGTCTATATCTGCTACTAAAGCTTTCATTTCATCTTCTTTTAATGAAGATAAATCAAATCCTAGTCCCTCTAAATATTCAGCAATTTTCTTCGCACTCGACATGCTCTTTGAAACCACATAAACTTTATGATAATTGGCTTTAACAGCTTCAATTTCTTTATCCCTCTGATCCTTAAGTTTTTGTACTTGTCCTTCAAAATAACAACTTGAAGAAATTCTAGTTTTCATATCATTTAAATACTTTAATGAATCACTAATGCGCCAATTTCCACTATAAGCTACTTCTTTATCTTCTTTCATATCTGTAAGAAGGTTAGTTAAATTAGTTGAAAATCTATTAAATGTATTTTGAAGAAGGTTAATGTTATCTTCATACTTAGATAGCACTTCACTTTTCTTTTTCTCTATCTCTTTTTCAAATCTCTCCTCTACACTTCTCACCGCTTTATGCTGAACTCTTTCTATAAAATCTAATAAATCTCTTTTATTCATCTCTAAATCCCCCTTAAATCTCTTATAGTTTGTCCACTCTCTATGTCATATAACTGGTCATTGTCTAAATCCTCTGTTGATGATATAATGTCCTTGAATATTTGTTTGTGGTTACTTGGAATAGTTTGGTCGCTTTCCTTGTAACCTTTTACTATTTTTATAGCTTCTTCTACGCTATAGCCCTTTCTATAAAGCCTTAAAACTTCATCCAGGCATTCATTAAGTGTATAAATACTCCCCATAAAGACCTCCTTCTTTTGCTCCACATAATAGCATTACTGTTAAGTAGTAATAGTTTAGATGTTTCTTTACTCATAGCCATACCCCCATAGTTCTGTCATAAGTCCATAATACTTCTGTATACTTGTTATAAAATACATACTCTTCTGGTGTTGCTCTTTCTATTAAGAAGTCATTAGGATTTAATCTCTCTTTCTCTAAAAACTCCTTTTGATCTCTTGTTAACTTCTTAAGCTGCTTCAATTTGCTATCCCTCCTAAACATTTAAAGCAAATAGTAGACTTAACATACTACCTACTGTTAAAAATCCAAATCTAAGCTTGTCTATCCTTCTTGTACTATCTTTGTAAGAGAAAACTCCTACTAGAAATATAATTATTAAGAAAATTACTGTTAAACCTCTTGAAATTAGATATCCTGTTTCTGTCACCATAAATCCCCCTACATTCTTATTTGGGCATTACATCCCATAATCATTAACTCTAGTTCCCTATTAGGTTTCCAATCTATTATCACTTTCTTAGCTAAATCGAAATCTTTTATAGGTGTATCTTTATAAGAAGCTACATCAAGTTTCTTTTTATAATCATTCCAGCATTGTCTAAATACTTTCTTTCCAAGTTCTCTATATGCAGGAGTATCTTTACCGCCTAGTACTGCCATTACCTTTTTATTTACTAAATCACACAGTACCTTTTGTGATCCTGTTTCTATTGTCATTCTTTCTTCTAAATTAGTTATTCTATTATCCATTTCAACTGTCTTCTCATCTAACATTAAAATTGCTTTAAGTTCTTTAGATAGTTTGGAAGTATTTAATGCTTGTCCACTCTTTGCTCTAAAATAGTTATTAACTAATTCCCTTTGAACTTTCCATGCTAAATCATCTTGAAGTGACTTTACTAACATTAAGTAACCACTTTCTGTAATAAGAATAATTTCTTTTGCATTACTACCGACGAAATTCGTCGCTTGTTTAAAATTCTTTAATTCATCACCTTTAATAGAAAAGTAATCCTCGTTCTCTATTAAATGGCTTTTGTTTTCCCTAAAATTTCTTCCAGCAGTTCCCCATACTCTTTCATGTAGTACATCAATATCCTTGAACGTTACAACTCTTTGTCCGTTAAGTTCTTTTACTGATAAATCAGTATTGTTGATTTTTACAATTTGATTGTTCATAGCTTGTCCTCCTTAACTTTCATTCTGTATATTTATAAATTAGGCAATTCAGCCTATTTATCTTGATGTTCTGCTATTTCTACAATTCTTTTCACATTTTCCTTTCCATACCTATCCACTAACTGCTTTGCTAGTAACTGATAATAACCTTTTATTAACTCTTCAGATGGTGGTGTTGTAATCACAAATTTTTCACTTCTCATTTCTACTTCCTTCGCTTAATAAAATTTGAAATACTAATTATTTCTATCTTTATTATTTGAAGAATTATTCAATATATACATAAAACTCATTGTATTTATCTGCTATCACATTCCTACTAATATAGGAACATACTTTTTATTAATTCTTTCATAGCTTGTCCTCCTTATTTTTTATTACACTGATTATCTGCCCATTCTTGTAACTTAGATTTGTTTACATACCATCTTCCATCCATCTTAAAGGCCGGAAAATCTTCTCTTACTAAAAGATTGCAATACATTTTGTTATGTCCCACTCCTAAAACTGTCATAGCTTCTTGGGGTGATATTAGAATTGACAAGTAACTCACTCCCTTATCCTGTTATTTTTAAATCTCTGAAAATTTCATCTGTAGTACATCCATAAGTATCTGCCATTCTTTTTATTAGTTGTGCCGATGGAGTTCCACTCCACCCTTGCTCTAACTTATAGAACGTACTTTTACTTATTCCCAAACATTGAATAGCTTCTTCTTGTTCTATACCTGCATTTAATCTTCTTAGTCTTATTGGTGTTATTTTCATATGCTTGTCCTCCTTTCTTTTACGATATTTTTGTTATGTTATGTGAAATGTTTGTCTTGGTGTGCTTTAATAATATCCTAAAACAGGATATTTTAAAACTTTTATTATATCACATTTTAGGATATCTAATACAATTATCTCTTTATTACTAAAATTTTCTTTAATTATCGCAAAATTGCTATTGATTTTATCTCATTTAGTGATAAAATAATCCCATGAGGTGAATTGTTATGTTAGGTGATAAAATCAAAAATTTAAGAAAAGGTATGAATTTAACACAAGAACAACTGTGCGGAAAAATTGGTATAGCACAATCTACACTAGGAATGATTGAAAGCAATAAGAGGGAAGCTGGTAAAAAAACACTTCTTAAAATAGCGGATTTCTTTGGTGTTACTGTAGATTATCTTTTAACAGATGACGAAAGTGAACTTAATGAAAAGGATAAAAAATCTATTACTAAGGATTTAAAGAAACTTATGGATGAATTTAGAGAGGGTACTGATGGAATAGCTTATTATAATGGTCAAGAATTGGATGAAAATGACTTAGATCTAATTGAATCAGCTATGAAAATCGCATTAGAACAAATAAAGATAAAAAATAAGGACAAATATACACCAAAAAAATATAAAAAATAGGTGGGATGAAACTTGACAAGCGATTATATAAAAAGAGTTATTGAGAATTTAAAAATTAAATTTAAAACATCATGTCCATATGAACTTGCTTCTGCATTAGATGTAATTATAATTACAGTACCATTAGGCAAAGTTTGGGGAATGTATAAATATGTAAAACGCACAAAAGTTATTTATCTAAATGAGAATTTAAATGAATACGAAAAAAGATTTGTGTTAGCTCACGAATTAGGGCATGCAGTATTACACACTAAATCTAATTGCTTTTTTACTAATACAAAAAATATAAATAAAATAAAAAAAGAGCATGAAGCTAACTTATTTGCTGCACAATTTCTAATTAATTTTTCTAATATTGATGAACTATATCTAAAAGAATATTCAATTGATCAACTTGCTTCTTACTATAAAGTTCCTATTGATTTATTAGAATTTAAATTAAAAGAAAATAAACTCATATAAAGAAGGTGATAAATTTGCCTAGAAGCATATATAAGAAAAAAATTAAGAACGGTAAAGAATACTTTTTTTATAGATTAAAACACCCTAATCTGAAAACCCCAAAAGATATATACGCAACAACTGCAAAAGAGCTTAAAGAAAAAATAGATAAGATTAAATTTGACTTAGACTCTGGTCTAAAAGATACTAAAGAATCTTTCGGAGCATTTTTTGAAAATTGGCTATTCAATATACACTTTTTAAAATTAAAAGAAGGTTCAAAAAATGTATACTATAGTATGTATAATCAACATATAAAAGATAGTTTTATATTTAATGTTAAATTAAAAGACATTTGCACTCTTGATTTTCAAAAGTATTTTAATGATTTATTGAAAAATAAAGTTTCTGTGTCTACAATCACAAATATTTATAAGCTAATGAAACCAGCTATAAGATATGCGTATAACAATGATTATATAAGAAAAGATTTCTCTTCTGCTATTGTTTTACCAAAAGAAAGTGAACAAATTAAAATGGAGAAAAACAATAAACAAAAATCTTTTACAGCTAAGCAACAAGAACTATTTGTTAATGCTATAAAAGGTCATAAAATGGAAGTTCTCTTTTTAACTGCCCTGTATACAGGCATGAGACAAGGTGAGTTATTAGCTTTAACCTGGGATGATATAAATTTAGATGAGATGTATATTGATATAAATAAAAATGTTGTCAAAACAGCTTATGTTGACTTAGATGGTAGGGGCTCCTATAAGTATGAAGTTCAAACACCTAAAACTCTCTCCAGTATAAGAAGAGTCTTTATACCTTCGTTATTAATTAAACCACTACAAAGTTTAAAAATAAAGCAAAAGGCTCATTATAAAAAACTAGGGAATTTATATAATTTAGAATTAAACTTAGTTTTTTGTAATTCTAAAGGATATTATTTAGATGCAGGTAATGTAAGAAAGAAATTTAAAGAAGTTGCAAAGGAAGTTGGTGCTCCTGATGTTACATTCCATTCAATGCGTCATGCCTATGCAAGTAGACTTTTTGAAAATAACGTTAAGGATAAAACCGTTCAAAAATTATTAGGTCACAGTAATATATCCACAACTTTAAATATTTATACACATGTTCAAGAAGAAATACTTAGATCTGCTGTTAATACTTTTGAGGGGCAAAAGGGGGCAAAAAAGGGGCAAATTGAAATTTAGTAATTTTATATACATCCGTAAAACTAGTGTTTTCAATGCTTCCCGTATCGTAAAAATAAAAAAACCGTAAGCATTTCGCTTACGATCTTTGTGGCAGGGGCAGTAGGATTTGAACCCACAACCAATGGTTTTGGAGACCACTACTCTACCGTTGAGCCATACCCCTTTGAGACAAGTTTGATTATATAATAATATTATTTAAAAATCAACTTTTTTGTTCAAAAAATATTTCTTTCTGAATTATTAAATGATTATATAACCTTTCATAACTTTTACATCTTGAACTTATAAAAATAAAGCATGAATAAAATCTATTCATGCCCATCATTATTCTCTTTAACCGAAAAATAATTATAAAATACATTATAATTATCCAATAATACTTTTCTAGCTGAATTAGCTCCACTATATCCATTCAATTCAATAATATTAAAATTTATATCTTCAGTAACTGTTTCCTTATCTTTTAAAACTATTACCTTAGCTGGATCTATCCTATTTTCCTTAATAACATCGTCTATAGTTTTACCATTAAGTTTTATTGGAGATATACCTATATTTCTATAGAAATAATCTAGCTTATCATCTAAAGCAATATAACTATATTCCTTTACAACTGACTTTTTATCATCATATGTTTTTAATACTTCATCTATACTCTTAATAACCTTATTGTAATTCTCTTCATAAAGCTCCCTATTTTTCGGATCTTTCTCCTGAATAGCAACTTTTATATTATATAATGCTATCTTATACTCATCATATCCAACCATATAATACGGATTTTCCTTACCCGAGTTTTCTCCTGTAAGATTAATTGTTCTAATACCTCTAGAAGAATTAATAATTCCTAAGTTGCCCTTATTAAGACTTGAAATCAACTCATCATGCCAAGGTTCCATTATATTTCCATTATAAAAGAACAAATCCATATTTGAAATATTACTTATGGTTTCATCTGTATATTTAAAATCCTTAGATGCTTGTTCATCATTAAACATATATTCAACATTATGCTTATTTCCAACAATATCTTTTACCATTTCATATTGTATCTTATTACAAGTGATAATATTTAAATAAACATCTCTGCTTGTATCTTCTCTATCAACAGTATTTGCTATTAGTGGATTAGAAGAAACTCCTATCCCCAAAAATAATAGAAATGTTATTAATAACATTCCAAAGGTAACTCTCTTCAATAATATCACCCCCTGGCCTTTACCAGTTAATTCCCTATTACATATTATATCAACATATGAAATTTAAATGTATACAAAATTACTACAAATTTTCTGTTCATATAAAAAAAATTTTACACTTTCCTCAAAAAATTTTCAACCTTTAATATGTGGTAAGGGCATAAACACTTTTCTTTTATCTCCTTTTTGGATAGAATAATAAGATAGAATAGTTTTTGAAAGGGATTTTATATATGATTTTTGAAATAAAAAGTATAGATGAAACTACCAAAATTGGTTTCAACTTAGGTAAACTTTTAAATCCTGGTGATATTGTTTGCTTAACTGGTGACCTTGGTACAGGTAAAACTCACATAACAAAAGGGATAGCTAAAGGTCTTGATATAAACGAAAACATAACTAGTCCAACATTTACTATTGTAAATGAATATGAAAGTGGCCGTTTAAAATTAAATCATTTTGACGTTTATAGAGTTAGCGACCCTGATGAAATTTATGCAATAGGATTTGATGATTATATTTTCTCAGATGCTGTTTCTATTATAGAATGGGCTAACTACATAGAGGAAATATTACCAAGAGAATACATACATATACACATTTCAAAGGACTTATCTAAAGGAGAAGATTTTAGAAATATTAAAATCACCCCTTATGGAGATAGATATGATTACGTAAAGGAGCTAAAAATATGATAGTTTTAAGTATAGACTCTTCATCTAAGGTAGCTACTGTTGCACTACTTAATGATGGTACTTTATTAGGTGAATATGTTATTAATGATAAGAGGGAACATTCCGTCTTATTAATGCCTATGATTGAAAATCTTTTAAAGGATTGTGAATTAACAATAAATGATCTTGATGGATTTGTTGTTTCTAAAGGGCCTGGTTCATTTACAGGTTTAAGAATAGGTATGGCTACAGTTAAGGGATTAAGTTTTGGAGCAAATAAGCCTTATATAAGTCTTTCTTCTCTTGATGGGTTAGCTTATAGCCTTTCTTACTTTAATGGAATAATTTGTCCAATTATGGATGCATTAAGGGAGAATGTTTATACTGCTCTTTATAAAAATGAAGATGGCGAATTTAAAAATATAATGGAACCAACCCCTATGGAACTTACTGATCTTTTAGAAATGCTAAAAGAAAAAAATGAAGAAGTTATATTTACTGGTGACGGATTACTTAAGCATAAGGAATATATTAAAGAAAACTTCCCTAATGCAAAATTTGCACCTAACCATGTAAGCTTAACTAGAGCTTCATCTATAGGTGAGTTAGGTCTTAATCTTTTAAAACAAGGATTTAAGGATAATCCAAACTCTGCTCCTGTTTATTTAAAGAAACCTCAAGCTGAAAGAGAATTAGAAAAGAGGATGAGAATGAGTGAGTAATATATCTATTACTTTAATGGAAGAGTGTGATTTAGAAGCTGTTTTAGAAGTTAGCTCTTTATCTTTAAAGGAATCTTGGAGTAAAGAATCTTTTAAAAAGGAACTTTCTAATCCTTTAGCTAAATACCTTGTTGCCAAAGGAAATAATAAGGTTATTGGTTTTGCTGGTGTTTGGACAATTGTTGACGAAGGGCATATTACCAATATTGCTGTACACCCAAACTTTAGAAAAAAAGGAATTGGTAGCATACTTCTCTCTTCTTTAATAGAACACTGTAAAAATTGGGGTTGTAACTCTCTTACTTTAGAAGTTAGAGCTTCAAACACCACTGCACAAAATCTTTATAAAAAATATAATTTCAAAGAAGAAGGTATACGTAAGAAATATTATAAAGACAATAACGAAGATGCTATTATAATGTGGTATAGATAATTTTTTGGAATTATATAGATAATAAAAATAATAAGGATTAATATGAACTCACTTAAATGGAGTTTTTTAGGATAATTATAATACTGAAGATAATACAGATATTGTAGAAATTCTAGCACTAGCAGAATTCTATCCTTATCTTTATTATCTTCAATAACCAAAAAGAGAAATGGCCCAGCCATTTCTCCTAATCATTCCACTAAATATTTTTCTAGTTCTTCTCTTAAAATACTTACATCTTTAAGATGAATTCCTTTTATCCCAACTTGTTCTCCAGCAATAACATTTTCATTTACATCATCAATAAATATACATTCTTCAGGATTTAGGTTATATCTATCTAATAATCTTCTATATATCTCTAAATTTGGTTTAATTATTTTCTCTCTATAAGATACTACTCCACCATCAAATAATCTAAAAAACTTATATTCTTCAGCTACAATTTGAAATGCTTTACCATGAAAATTAGATAGAAAGAACAAATTATATCCTTTTTCTTTTAACTCACTAATTATTTCTACTGTTGACTCTATTGGCTCTAACAAGGAATACCAATTGTCAAAAACTTTTCTAACGTCCTTTTCTAACTCAGGATTATTTATACAAATTTGTTCAATAGCAGTTTCCTCTGTTATTGTCCCTTCATCTAGCATAATCCACTCTACACCTCCAAATATGATATCACGTAGCTTGTCTATTTTGTCATTATCTTCAATTTTACTTTTCAAATACGCTAAATTATCATATTTAAGAACTACATTACCCAAATCAAAAATTATGTTTTTAACCATTTCCCATCCCCCTCTATTTGTATTATAACTTTAATTACTATACAATCCTAGTTTTTAATATTAAATATCAAACCTCATACTTGAGTTTTTCCTTATTTACTCATATAATTACATTAGCTAAATATTAGGAGATAATATAATGTTAAATAAATTTGATATAGACTTTTTAGAAAAACATACACAATTTTATAGTAAGTTAACCAAAGAAGATAAAGAACTCTTTAACTCTAAAGCTATTCTTATAAAATATTCCAAAGATAATTCTCTTAATTTTTCTGATAGAGATTGTAATGGCTTTATAACTGTAGTTAGTGGAACTCTTAGAGCCTTTCTAACTTCTGATGAAGGTAAAGAAATAACCTTATATAAGCTTCAAAAAAGCGATTCTTGTATATTATCAGCTTCTTGCATTTTTAAAAACATACATTTTGATGTAAACATAGATGCTCTAGAAGATACTGAAGCCATAGTATTACCTAGTCATTACTTAGAGATGCTTTCAAAAAATAATATGTCCCTTAATAAATATATCCTAGACTTAACTCAATCAAGATTTTCTGAAGTTATGTGGATTATGCAAGATATTGTATTTTCTAGTTTTGATAAAAGACTAATAAAATACCTTGAAGGTTTTAGTGAAAAAACTATAAAAATTACCCATGAAAGTATAGCTAATGACTTAGGAACAGCAAGAGAAGTTGTTTCTAGAATGCTTAAATACTTTGAAAAAGAAGGAATGGTTAAACTTTCTCGTGGATCAATTACTATAATAAATTTAAATAAAGACAAATAGGAAGTTATAAAGATAACCTCCTATTTTCATATGAAATAATTAACTAAAATTATATTCAGTAACTATCTTTTCTCTACCAGTTGTCTTATCATTAAAGTAATCATAGAAACTTAATGCCAAAAAGCTTCCTGCTACATTATATATCTCTTTATAACCTAAGCTTTGAAGCAATAGGGCTACATTATAACTTCTTTGACCTGTCCTACAGTGAAGATAAACTGGTCTATCCTTTGGTATTTCATCTAATCTATCTCTTATTTCACTAAATGGAATGTTTTTAACACCTTTTATATGGCCTCTTTCATACTCTCCCTTTTCTCTGACATCGATAATAAACTCTTCATTCTTTAATAAATCTCTTATTTGGGTAATTTGAACTTGTTTAAACTCTTCATCTAATAAGTTTGACCCAACATATCCAGCATAATTTACTACATCCTTAGCTGTTCCAAAAGGTGGTGCATAGCATAAATTTAAGTTCTTAAGTTCTTTTACAGTTCCACCAAAAGCAATTGTGGTTGCTATAATATCAACTCTCTTTACTACATCTCCTTTTCCTATAGCTTGTGCACCTAAAACTCTTCCTGTAGGTTTTTCAAATAATAATTTAAAATGTACTGGAGAATTATCTGGCATAATTCCAACCTTATCATTAGCTATTATTCTTACAACCTCATAATTAATATTCATATCTAAGGCTTTAATTAATCCTTCACTTAACCCTGTAGATGCTCCATTATAATCAAACACCTTTATTGCAGATGAACCTATAAATCCATTATTATTTGTTTCTCTTCCATTAATATGGTCTGCTACAATTCTAGCTTCAACCAACGCTGGTCCTGCTAAAGATATTTTGCTCATCTTCTCTGTTAATGGATTAAATACTTCTATAGCATCTCCTACTGCATAAATATCTTCATCATTAGTTCTATAATCTTCATCAACTTTAATAGCTCCTGTTTCACCAAGTAATAATCCAGCATTAGTTGATAATTCAACATCTGGAGCCACTCCAATAGCCATAACAACAGCTTCTGTATCAATAGCTTTTCCAGACTCTAATATTACCTTATTATTATCAAAGCTACTTACCTTATCTCCTAAGAGTAAATCTACTCCTTTGTCCATCATTTCTTTATGGAATATTTGAACCATATCATAATCAAAAGGTTTTAAAATTTGAGGTAATGCTTCAATTAATGTAACATTAAAACCATCTTCATTAAGATTTTCTGCCACCTCTACTCCTATGAAGCCTCCCCCTATTACAGCAATATTTTTAAGATTATTTTCTTTTATATATCTATTTAAATATTCTATGTCTACAACATTTCTTATAGTAAATATCTTAACCTTATCTATTCCCTCTATTTTAGGTACAATTGGTTTAGCACCTGGAGATAAAATTAGCTTGTCATAACTTTCAGTATATCCCTCTCCTGTTAATACATTTCTAACTAATACCTCTTTCTTTTCTCTATCTATATCTATAACTTCATTGTTAACCCTTGCCTCTATCTTATATTGCTTTTTAAATTTTTCAGGGCTCATCATCACTAACTTTTCACTACTATCTACTTTACCACTTAAATAGTATGGTAAAGAACAATTTGAAAATGATACATGAGGCCCTCTTTCAAACATTATAATATCGTCTTCTTCACCTAATCTTCTTAATCTTGCAGCTGCTGATGCTCCCCCAGCTACTCCTCCAACAATTAATATCTTCTTTTTCATCTTAATATTCCCCCTATTTTATTTTTGTTCCTACATATAATCCTATACCGCCAGAAACATTTATAATTTTGTATCCTTGCTTACTTAAAATATTTGAAGTTCTACTACTTCTCATTCCTGATTGACACATAATATAATACTCTTTTTCTTTATTTAAATACTTTTCAGGATTTTTTAATAAATTATTCATTGGTATATTTTTTGAACCCTTTAAGCTTCTTGTTTTAACCTCATAAGGTTCTCTAATATCAATTAAATTTATTTTTCCTAATATATTATCTAAATCATTAACATTAACACTTTTAAAATCTTTTTTTCCAAATAACGAAAACATACTTTTATTTCTCCTTTTAAATTTATCTTATACTCCTGTTATATTCCAAACTGGACTTTTTTTATGTGACTTTATCACAGAAGATATTTTTTCTTTTAAGTATTATAAAAAAAATTAATATTGAGGGGAGAATTTTATGTTAAAAAAGAAAGCAGTTGTAGACAAAAGTTATTGTGTAGCTTGTGGTCAGTGTGAAAAACATTGTCCATTAAATGCTATTTCAATCTTTAAGGGACTTTATGCAGAAGTTAATTTATCAAAATGTATTGGATGTGGTAAATGCGAAAGAATATGTCCCGCTTCAATAATTGAAATAACTAACTTGGAGGTAAATTAATGAAAAAGCAGAAAAAATACTGGTATGACTATATGTGGATACTTTCATCTATATATTTAATTCTTGGAATATTTAACATTCTATTTGCTTGGCTTGGATTATTATGTTTCCTTATACCTATAATTATGTCTCTATCTGGTGGAGGAAAGACCTATTGTAATAAATACTGTGGAAGAGGACAACTTTTAAATTTACTTGGAGCAAAGTTTAAACTATCTAGAAATAAACCTATTCCAAAATTTCTAAAAGCCAAATGGTTTAGATATGGATTTTTAATATTCTTCTTAACAATGTTTATTAACATGCTATTTAACACTTATTTAGTATTCCAGGGCACTTCCTCTTTGAAAGAAGCTATAACAATTTTATGGACATTTAAACTTCCTTGGAACTGGGGAAATGTTTCCTTCATATCTCCTTGGGTTGCTCAATTTGCTTTTGGATTCTATAGTGTTATGGCAACTTCAACTATATTAGGTTTGATAACTATGGTCTTATTTAAACCTAGATCATGGTGTGTATATTGTCCTATGGGAACTATGACTCAAGGAATTTGTTTACTAAAAAACAGAAAAGTGTTGCACTTATCTATTTAATCATTTCTTAAATGAATTTTAGACTCCATTTATTATAGAAATAATGATAATATACAAAAAATCGTAAAGAAATAGGCTTTTAATACCAAAAGAATATTATATAAATTAAATCTTGTAAATTAAAAAAGTAACTTCGCTTTTAGGAGAAAGCAGAAGTTACTTTTTCACAGTCTTTGATATAATTAAATTAATTGATATTTGACCCGAGCATATTAGGAGGATAAATTTTAATACTATTTTATTAAAATTTATAAATAATTCTATCTTCAGTTATTATTCCTGAAACATCATCTAATTTAGCAAATTTATAGAATTCATCATAGTTATACTTCTCTTCTTCCATAACTAAATAGCTCTTATTAGAATTATCTATTATTGTTTTCTTTGTAGCTCCGTCCTCCATATTTAATGTACTCACCCAACCTGTTTCTTCATTTATTCCACAAACTCCTACAAAGGACTTATCAAAGGTAAACTGACTAATATATTGGTTAGTAAATGCGCCAATCATTGCCCCAACCTTTTTACTAAATTCTCCACCTACTATAATTAAAGTAATATTATCTTTGCTATCATTTAATACGGTTGCTACCTGTGGCATATTAGATACTACAATTACTTTTTTAGAACCACTCCCAATTATTTTCGCAAGCTCTAGATTTATTGAAGAAACATCTAAAAATACAATGTCCCCGTCTTCTATCTCATTAAAGGCTCTTTTAGCTATCTCTTGCTTTTTACCACTATTTATTTCTTTTCTCTCATTTATATGTTTAATGTCATTATGGCTTCTATTTGTTATAGCTCCTCCGTGAACCCTTTTTACTTTTCCACGCTTTTCTAGCTCTCTTAAATCTTTACGGATACAATCTTCTGTCACTTTAAAAATTGAAGATAGATCTTTAACAGACATCCTTCCTTTATCTTCAACCATTTTGATAATTTTATCATAACGTTCTTCTAAAAACATCTAATCATCCCCTTGAATGTATTAACTTAATTATATCACACTTTATTAACTTTTATTATTTTTTATTGTTTATTATTATTTGTTATTGTTTTTTATCGTTTTTAAGTATATAATTTGATTATAATATAGCGTAATAGGACATTTAGATTCCTAGCGTAATATATTAAAAGAGAGAGCTAATTGAAGCTCTCTTTTTATCATCGCCATTTTCCTATAAAATCTTTTGCCAATATCCAACGTTTAACCACTTATTATTTTTAAATCCTATTTCCTTAAACTCTGCTATCTTTTTAAACCCAAACTTTTCATGAAGCGATATACTTTCTGCATTGGGAATTGTTATTCCTGAAACAATAGTATGTACACCATAGTCTTTAGAAATCTCTAATAAGTTGGCAAACAGTTCCTTTCCTATACCATGACCCTTTTCATTCCTATCTAAATAAATAGACACTTCATTTGAATATCTATAAGCAGATCTACTATGCCATCCACTTAAGTATGCATATCCAACAACTTGTCCATTCATTTCATAAACAATCCAAGGATGCTTAGCCGTCTTTTCAATTATTCTTTCTTCCATATCATCCACCGTTAACTGTTTTTCTTCAAAGGTTATATTAGTATTTAATATATAGTAATTATATATATCAACTATCGCCTTTGCATCACTTAACTTCACTTCCCTAATCATAAATAACCCCCTCTTTCTTTTTTTAATTATAACAAAAAATGGCTAGGATTTTTATCCTAGCCATTTTTATTCTATAAAGCTTCTAATGCAATAGCATTTAATAAGCTCCATGGTTTGTTAAAGTGTGGTTGGAAGAAGAAATCAGTCATTGCTAATTCTTCAACTGTCATTTTATTTTGAATTACTACTGATAAAGTATTCATCATTTGTGTTAGATCAATCTTTGATATAATTTGACCTCCCAATACTTCCCTTGTATCTTTATTATATACAAGCTTAACCATTGCTTCTTCAAAAGTAGGCATAAACTCTGGTCTGTAATTATCTCTAATTGAAACAGAAGCAATATTAAAATTAGTTGTAGCCTTAGCTACTTCTTCTGTCATTCCAGTAGATGCAATACATTGGTCATATATTTTTATACCTGAAGTTCCTTGAGTCCCCATATACTTAAGTGTAGGATTTTCAATATTTCTCGCTACTAAAGTCCCCATTCTAACTGCATTTGTAGCTAGAGGAATATATCTTTCTTCATTAGCAGGATTATATTTAACAACACAGCAATCACCAGCTGCAAAAACATCTTCCCTACTTGTTCTCATATATTCATCAATTATTATTGCACCATTCTTTAATGTATCTAACTTACCTTGAACGATCTTAGTTGCTGGAGCAAATCCAATACAAAGTACAACTAAATCTCCTTCATAACTTCCCTTATCAGTTACAACTTTTTGAACTTTACCATTCTCTCCTTCAAATCTTGCAACCTTTTCTCCAAGAACTAATTTAACTCCTTTAGACCTAAATTCATTTTCAGCTATATCTGTGAATTCCTTATCTAAGTATTTTGCCATTATTCTTTCTTCAGCATCAATTAAAGTAACCTTCTTTCCCTTTAATTCAAAAGCCTCAGCAAGTTCAACACCTATGTATCCAGCACCAATAACAACTACATTTTTAGCATGTTCTGTCTTTTTAACAATAATCTCTGCATGGTCATGATTCTTACATAAAACTATATTTTCTAAATCTCCACCTTCAAACTTAGGTACTATCGGCCATGATCCTATAGTTAAAACTAACTTATCATAGTAATCTTCAAATTCTTCTCCATTTAGTAAATTCTTAACCTTTAACTTTTTATTATCAAAATCTATATCTAATACATCATGTTTCATTTTAGTTACTACACCAGACTTAGCTAATTTTTCTGGAGAGTTATAAAATAATTTCTTTGGTTCAGCTATTACTCCACCAACTTGTAAAGCTATTCCACAAGAAAGAAAAGAAATATTATCATTTCTTTCATATATAGTAACATCACATTCTGGATGCATTTCCTTTAAATTAACTACTGTTGCTGTTCCAGCATGAGTACAACCTACAACTACAACTTTCATTGCTTTCCTCCTCGGATAATTTATTTCTATTAATAATAATTCTCCTTAATTTTATATCTTAAATAACTTTTTGTAAATGTTAATTTTTTGTCATTATCCCTGTTACATATCTATTATCTCACTATAAAGCGGCTATTATTCCTAATTTCTTTCATTTGCATACTCTTAGAGCAAATATCTATGTAATCTTCCAAATTGTTGACATCTCTAAAGAAAGTACTCTCCTTAGGAAATATATATCTAACGCTTATATACTTTAATAATTCTTTAACTGAATAATTTTTATTTTCAATTAAAGATCTTATTATATTATTTACTTTTTTATCATACACTCCACAAAGAGGCTGGGATGAACCATTAGTAAAAGTTATTAAAGCATCTTCATCAAATTCATATATACCCAGTTTTTTTATATATTCTTCCCTTACTAATGGCATGTCACTTGAAAGCATTAACACTTTGCTGTTTCTGCTTTCATTTAAAGATTTATACATTCCTGAAATGGGACCTATATCTTGAATATCATCTTCAACTATTTTTGATATACCACTATAATTACTAAATATTTTTTTATTGCTACACGAAATTATAATTTCATCAAAGTTTGATATCTTCTCTATAATAATGTCTAAAAAATTTTTCTCTCCTATCCTCAAAAAGGCTTTATTTTTATATCCTTTACTACTTTTTCCCCCACATAGAATAATTGCAGTCTTTTTTATCAACATGTTTACCATCCTTTATTAATTTAATTTGATTTATCATACTTTCTAAGTTTTTATCTATAGTTTTTTTTAGGGCATTTAAACATCCGCTAAGCCCCAAAATATATCTCTTTGAATCAAAAGCTATAAATATATTGTCTGTTTTACTTAAATCTTTTTTCCAAAAGACTTGATGGAAATTTTTATTAATTACTTCTTTTCTTACTTTAGCTAAATTAGATGTATAAATAATAGTTGCATTAAAGTTATTATATAAATTATCTTCCTTAATAACTTCTCCTCCAAAATCTATTACTTTTTCTGTTATATATCTTCCTACTTCTTCTCCCCCATCTTTAATAATTATTGCCACAGGTACTCTATTTAAATCATTTTGATATTTGCTCATATTACAATTCCCCCAAATTACTTCTCTGATATATTTCTATTCATAAAAAAAGAGAAATTGCTATTAACAACTTCCCTTTTAACACAATATTATTTACTTTTAATTGTAAGCTCAACTTTTAATAAGTAAATTCAAGATTCTCTTTTATATTAAAAAAGTCTGCATAATCAATATCAAATAAAGGTTTCTTAACTCTAGATACATCTATTTTCTCTTTAATAAGTTGGGTTAAAACACCAGAATAAGATAAATCACCTTGAATGATAGCACCATAAATCTTTCCTTCTTTGTGAATTATCTTCTTATAATCTTCGCCTTCAACATCAATAACTTCTTCATAGCTATCATCAGGCTTAATTACTGTCCCTAAAGACATTGTAGCTAAATTACATATATTCATAGTATTCTTGCTTCCAAAAAAGTCTGTCATAAATAATTCCCTTCCAAGCATATTACTAGCAGCAATTATTCCTTCCTTAACAGCAGTTGGCCATATAGGATTGCGCCCAGTAACGTCACCTGCACCATAAACATCTTTAGTATCTGTTTCACCTTTTTCATTTATAACTAACCCAAACTTATCACAGTCTATCCCTGCATCCTTTATAAAACCTACATTTGATCTAACACCTGTTGCTACAATTACTAAATCACAAGGGACTTTATCTCCTGTATTTAACTCGAGTTCCTTTGGATTATTATCTTTATCAACTATAAGTTTCTCAGCTTTTACACCAAATCTTAAGTCTACTCCTCTTTCTTCTAACCTTTTGTTATAAGCATCTGCTGCATAATGATCTAATTGAAGGGGAAGAATTCTATCTCCCATTTCTACCAAATGAATTTTTACATCATACTTTAGTAAACCTGCTATTGCATCTATTCCTACTAATCCTCCACCTAAAACTATAACATCCTTAATATTGGGTAATAAATCTTTTATCAAAATAGCATCTTCTAAATTTCTAAGACCTACAACATTTTTTGCTTCTCTTAGATTTTCAATAGGAGGCATAAAAGATGATGAACCTGTTGCAAGACATACTTTATCATACTCAACCTCTTCACCATTGTCTAAACTAAGCTTATGCTCCTTTGGATCTATTTTTGTTACTTCTCTACCTTTAATCCACTTAACACCATAAACTTTAAAGAAGTCATAAGGAGCAAAATTCAAATCGTCGATACTTCTAACATCTTCAATATAATGATGTAATATACATCTAGAAACCACATGCTCATCCTTAGAAATCAACGTAATTTCAACATCTTTATTTAATTCTCTTAAAGTCTTTGCACAGCTAATTCCAGCCGCCGAAGCACCAACTACTACACACCTCATATTTCTTGTACCTCCTCTAAAGTAATAGCATTTGTAGGACACCTTGCAACACATTGAGGATATTTTTCTTCTGTATTCCTACACATATCACACTTCATAATAACGTGATTTGTTCTAGCATCAGTTTTTAGAACTCCATAAGGACATGCCATTATACACATAAAACAATGTGCACATCTTGATTCATCATATAAAACATATCCTGTTTCATTATCCCTACTCATAGCACCAGACATACAGGTATAAACACATTCTGGTCTATCACAATGTCTACAAAAAATAGGAGAATATCTTCCATCACTATTAATAGCTATTCTATTTCTTGTATCATGTCCTCCATGGGAAACAATACAGGCTGTAGTACATGTTAAACATCCAATACATTTCTTCCTATCTATTTTTATTCTTTTCATTTATTATCCCCTCCTATATTGCCTTCTTAATATTTACATGAATAAATTTATATGAAGGCTCCTTTGAATAAGGATCATAAACTGATGGAGTAATCTTATTACATTCAATGTAATGCATTGGCGCATATATATGATTTTTCTTAACTGTCCTAGAAAGCTTTGCTATAAATGTAGCACTTTCTCCATTTTGTGAATTTACAATAACCTTATCATTCTCTTTAATTCCATACTCTTCTGCTAATTCTGGATGAATATTTATATAAGCTTCTCCTGGAACTATTGCAGTTACAAATTCAATCTCATTAGTTCTTGTTTGCGTATGCCATTGACCAACGGTTCCTCTTCCAGTATTAAAATAGTATGGATAATCTTCACTTGGCTTTGGATTTTCTTCTGCTACTTCTTCATATATAAACTTAGCTTTTCCACTAGGAGTAAAGAACTTATTATCTTCATATAGTCTTCTTTGATTACTCTTTAATTCATCACCCTTTTTAAATGGCCATTGAATTCCATCACCGTCTTTTAACATATCATACTCAATTCCTGTGAAATCACAAGGCATTCCCTTAGTACATTCCCTTATTGTATTAAAGGCATCTTCAGGTGTTTTCCACTTATCTAGATATTTTCCCATACCTAGAGCCTTACCTACTCCTAAGAAGATATCATAATCAGTATATTCATTCTCTTCCTTTCTTAAAGCTGGAACCACCCTTGATAAACGTCTTTCACTATTTATTAAAACTCCCTCTTTCTTAAGTCCAGATTGAGAAGGTAATAATAAATGGCACATCTTAACACTTTCAGTATTATCATAAATATCTTGAACAACAAAGAACTCTAAATGTTCAGTGGCTTCTCTAAACTTTCTACTATTAGTCCATGAAACTATTGGATTAGTAGCAACAATCCATAATCCCTTTATTTCTCCAGTAATACATCTTTCTATTATTTGATCATATGGAATTGTTGGTTTTGTTGGAAGCATTTCTTCAGGCATATCTAAAGCTTTAGATATCTCCTCTCTTCTATTCTCATCATCATAATCTCCACCACCATAAAAACCTGTGGTATTACTAAACAATCTTGATCCCATAGCATTACATTGACCAGTTATAGAGTTAGCCCCTGTTCCTGGTCTTCCAATATTTCCAGTCATAATTGCAAGATTAATTATTGCTTGTGCTGTTCTAACTGCTTGATAAGACTGATTTACCCCCATAGTCCACCAGAAAGATACTCTCTTTCCTTTATGAATTGTTTCTGCTAACTTCTCAACTCTTCCCTTTGATATTCCTGTTTTTTCTTCTACTTCATCTAAAGTATACTTTTTAACATGCTCCTTAAAGCCTTCAAAATCTTCTGTATACTTTTCTATATAATCTTTATCTATCCAATCTTTTTCTATAAGATAATTAGCTAATGTATAAAGTAATCTTAAATCTGCTTTTGGCTTAATATCTATCCATTCATCTGCTCTAATTGCAGTTTCTGATTGTCTTGGATCTATTACAATTATCTTTGGATTATTCTTGTTATTTCTAACTCTAGTCCAAAGGATAGGATGAGCTACAACTGGATTTGCTCCAATGAATATTAAAGTATCTGATAATTCTAAATCATCAAAAGTATATGGTGGCGCGTCAAAACCATAACTTTGCTTATGTGCAACTACTGAAGTAGCCATACATAGTCGTGTATTACCATCACCATTCATTCCAAGATAGTTTCTACCTATATGACCTAACAAAGCCATTTCTTCTGTTGTAAGCTGACCTGTACTTATAAATGCTACACTTTCTCTGCCGTACTTATCCTGAAGTTCTTTTATTTTAGAAGCCATTACCTTAAATGCTTCATCCCAAGATATTTGTTCCATCTCTCCATCTTTACCTCTTACTAAAGGATAAACAGGATTAGGATATTTAGTATTTTGTTTATCTAAGTTTAATCCCTTAATACAACAGAAACCATTATTTACTGGATATCCTTGTGTTGGTACTACAGAGACTATTTCATTATCTTCTATATTGAAGTCAATGTTACAAGCTATTGAACAATAATTACAAGTTGATTGAACTTTCTTCATATCCACTATACAACTCCATTTCATTAAATTTCTTAATTTAGTCTTTGTAGTAATTTAAGCATTTATACCAATCATTATAAAACCTCCATTAAAATGAAGGTCATATATATTAACTAAAGTGATAATTCTATGGAATAAGATATAACTTAGCTCTTCATAAATACAAGTATTTTATAAACTTTATAATTATTAATGAATCACTATTCTTTTGAATATAATATTATTAAAGAAATAATATATTGAGATTTTATATGAATGGAGATGTTTTTTATGAAAGATAAAGAAACTTTAAATGAATCTAATTTTTACGGTCAAGTTTTAGAAGAAGAAAAGAAGGTTGATACATCAAAGCCATGTGATCCAAGAAATCCTGATTATCCTTGGGTTCCATGTGGAGTAGATAAAAATAAGGAAAAGGAATAGATTAAATAAAGTTAGTGATTTTAACTATAATTATAATTTTATAAAAAACAAAAAAGGTTGTAGTTTTAACTACAACCTGAAAAATCTAAAATTATCTTCTATTTTGTTCTTTTTTAGCTCTTCTACAAGCTACGCATCTTGTTGGTTCATTTTCGAATCCTTTTTCTTTGTAGAATTCTTGTTCTCCTACTGAAAATACGAATTCACTTCCACAATCTCTACATACTAATGTCTTATCTGTCATAAATATTCCTCCTAAAAATTAAAGAATGTACATGGATATAATAATCTCTAATTTTCGAGAAACTATCTATCTATATAAAACTTTTTTTGTTAGCATCTTTGCTACTTATTTAGTATATCATGTTCTTTTCCAAATAGCAACATTTATTTTAAATTAGGCATCCTATAATTATAGTAACTATATAAATAACATTAGTTATTACAAAGTTCTTAACGGCTAATACAAAAGTATCCTTTTTTGTTTGTAGTTCGAAAAATCTTTTGATATTTACATTAACAGGCTTTATAGCTACTAACGCCAGTATTGATACTGTTGGTAAAATTCCAAGAACAATACCAACAACTATACCTATAAATCCTATGTAATATAATGCTCTAAATAATTTTAACGCTTTTTCTTTACCTATGTATATTGGCAATGTAAATCTTCTATTTACGAAGTCATCATCTATATCACAAATATTATTTGCTAACATTATATTTGATATGCCTGTAATTGCTGGAATAGTAATTATGAATATAGACATTATCATTTTCATATCAATTAATATGCTTAAGCTCCAATTACTTATATTAATGTTTAATACACCTTGATCAAATATATGTATATATATCGCTAGAAATGTTATAAAGAACCCCATTGTTAGACCTGAAAATATTTCACCAAATGGAGTTCTTGAAATTGGAATAGGACCAAATGAATAAAATATACCTATACCAAAGCATACTACTCCTATTATAAGAATTGCTATATCAGTATTTAAAAATAACATTATTCCTAAAGTAGCTGATATTATCAGCATTGTTATTATAATTCCAAAAACTCTTTTTGGCTTTAATCCATACTTAGTTATAGCATTATGCTCTTCATATCCGAACCCTTCTTTTTTAATAGCTTTCGTATAATCTACATAATTGTTTATTGCTGTAGTAGTCATATCAAAAACTATCATTGATAAAAAGAATAACACTGCTTGTTTTACATTAAAATTATCAAATTTATATAATGCAAAAACTGTACCTAAAATATATGGAATTACACTTGCAACCTTTGTTTGAATCTCTACTAGCCTAAAAAAACTTTTTATTCCCATTAACAATATTCCTCCTTCGTTTCTTTTAATTTTCTTCATTTTTCACCTTATAATATCATAAAAAAAGTGGCCTCTCCACCCTTTAGCGAAGAAGTCACTTTTTTAATTCATACCATAATTAACTACAATCCAACTTATATAATCTAAGTAGTATTGTATATTTACTATTTTACATCAAACATATAAAGCGATTGAGATAAGAAGTTATCCACTTTATCTTCATATACTATATACATACTATAAACAGCTTTATCAAGGTTTGAAACATCAAAAAAAATAACTCCATTTTCATCTACTAATTCTTCTAAAGTTAAATCGACAACTTCAAAAGTTTTATTACTTCTTATAATTATTTCTCTTGGTTTTAATCTCTCACCATTTCTGTTTAAAACCCTATAATCTAAAGTTATTGTATTATCTTTTGCATAAAGCATCCCCTCTGTTATTATTTGAGGATTTCCATTTAAATTAGTTAACTTTTTAAGATTTTTAAGTGGTGATAAATCCTTAATTTCATTATATGATATATCTAGTTCCTCTAAGTTTTTAGCATATTGTAAGCCTTCTAAACTTGAAATCCATGAACCTACTACTGATAACCTTGTTAATTTATACATATCACCAATAGTTATATTATCACTTGATAACTTAAGTTCTCTCTTGATACTATCTTTTAAAGACTTATCTTTAATAGTTATAATCTCATTTAAATCTACTCTCTCCTCTAAGTTAGATATAGATATTTTTAATTCATCAACCATTAACTTTATTTCATCTTGAATGCTTATTTTATCTGCTAACATCTCCTCAGCTTTCTTTAAAGCTTCTTGCAATACTTTAAAAGATTCTTCACTATATATATCTTGCTCATAATTCTTAACTTCATTTACTAATGACTCTAACTCTTCATAATTTCCTTGTGCATCCTTTGCAAAATGAAGTTTAGAATCTCCCCAAGTACCATGATCTGATCCATTTCCATTTCCACCATCAGTTACTACAAGTTTCAATTCTTTAGCTCCATTTATATCAACTTCTAAATACTTCATTGGTTCCTTTGAAGTCATTAATCCACTATCGAATTTCTTCTCGCCATCTATATATACTTCAAACGAAACTGATCCTACTGTATTATACATGCCTCTATCTACACCTACATATGAACTAAAGTATACATAATCTTTATCTGTTAAATCATATGTTATTGTTGAAGTTGAGTGAGCCCCTACCCCTCTTTCAAATGATACTTCTTCTCCATTTTCATCTGTTAATCTTAAAGTATTACCACTTATAGATATGTCCTTTTTAGGTACAGTATAGTTATATTGAGCAGCGTTCCAGTCATAGTCTGTTAAGTAGCTATAATCATTCATATCAACTACTGCTATAGTTCTAGTTTTAACTACTTTATTACCATCACTATCAGTTACTTTATAAGTTATTGGATACTTTCCTGTTTTATTAAAGTTTACTTTTCCAGATACTTCAACCTTATCAGTTATATCTCCATCCTCAGTATCTATTGCACTATACGCTTCATTTAAATTTATTTCATCTCCAAGCTTAGTTGATAAGGATTTTGGTATAGTTAATTCTGGCTTTGCATTTGTAGTATACACTTTAGGGTCTGCCCATGAAGCAAAATCTCCAAGACCATTTTTATCTGCATCATCTGCTACTAGCTTAAGTTCTTTTACTCCTGTAACATCTAGATTCACAAATTCTGCTTCACTATCTTTTCTTATTACATCTGAAGAATAAACCTCTTCTCCATCTGCAAATATTTTAAATATTATAGTAGTCCTATTATCATCATAGTTTTTATCAGTACCTAAATACGTTGAGAAATTAGTATAATTTCCATCTAATTCATATACTATTTCTGCATTTGTTGCAGCTCCTATACCCTTATCAAATTCTTTTATTTCACCATTAACATTAAGCTTTATTTTTTCACTTAAATTAACTGCTGAATCTTTATTTACCTTCTTCCATCCTGATACTGCAGATGCCCAGTCTAAATCAGATAAATAATTACTTTCACTATAAACCACAACTTTCCTATCTTTAGTTATTATATTTCCATCATTATCTGTTACAGAGTAAGTTAAAGTATACTTCCCTGGTCTACTTACATTAAAGTCCCTCTTATATATAGTAACCTTGTTAGTTATATTACCATCTTCCTGGTCATTTGCAGTAACGCCAGAACTTAAGTCAAACTCACTGTTTAATTTAATATAAGTTATATCTTCAACATCTATTGTTGGGAACTTAGCCCTTATAATTTCTTCAGCCTTCACCAAATCTTCTTCAAATAAGTTAGCTGCTGGATGTTCTTTAACTTCTTCTCTTAAAGCTTGTACATTATCTAAAGTATTATAGCTTTCAGTTACTTCTGTCTTACTGTTATCAGTAAATAAGCTGTTTACCTTATCAGCTAAAGTATCCTCTTTATAGAAGGCTACTTCACCTATACTAGCCCAATTTTGATTAGCTTCTATAAATTTAAACATTACTCTTCTTGCTGTAGTTTTATTAATTTTGAAGTCAATAACATCATTAACATTTCCAGTATACTCACCTTTCCCTGCTAATATAAAGTCATTGCCTTCTGCTTCATTAGAAATATATATTTCAAATTTTCTAGCGAATCCTTTTCCACCATTTCTCGCTTTATAGGATACTCTACTTATTTCCTTACTTTCACCTAAATCAAATATAACTTCATTCTTAAAGGTATCACTGTTTTGTCTGTAAGTTTCCCAGTGTGTATTGGGATTACCATCAATAGCATAATCTATAAAACTATGAGGGTAATTACCTCCATTATTAGTTACTGAAGCTACTGGTATCTTGAATTCTTCATTATACTCATTTAATCTATCAAATTGACCAAACTTAGATTTATTTACTATGAAATCTTCGTATATTGTAACATATGCTTTCTTATCTACTGTGTTGTTATCACTATCTGTTACTCTATAAACAACTTCAAATCTCCCGATCTTACCTTCTTCATAATTATTTGAAACTATTTTAACTGAAGAAGTTAAATCATAATCTTCAGCATCAATTGCTTCAATGCCTGACATAAAATCAACATCTTCACCTAATTTATAAATTTTATCTTCAACTTTAATAACTGGTTTTGCATTATTAGTAGTTAATTTAGGATTAGCTATTACTCCATGGTCTGAAGTATTTCCATTTCCAGCATCAGCAACCTTTATTACTAATTGTTCTACACCATTAACCGGTACATTTACATATACCATATTATCAGCATGCTTTAAAACTTCAGTATTAGCTAGAACATTTCCATCACCTATTATTTCAAATTTTAAACTAGAATGATTTTGTGCTGAAATTCCACCATCAACTCCAAGTAAAACTTCAAAGTTATCATATTCCTTACCTGATAAATCATAAGTTATTGTGCCATTTGCATGTATTCCAAATCCTTTTTCAAAGTCTTTCACATCTCCATTTACTCTACCTTTTATATTCAAGTTTCTTCTTGGAGTTCCCCATTGAGTTTCTACAGATACCCACTCTTCATCAGATAAGTATTCATAATCACTTACCACCTCAACTTCTACAAGCTTTTCTGATACTATTCCTTCATCTTCTAACTTATACTTAAGTTGATATATTCCCCTCTTGCTAATATCTACATTATGTGTAACTTCTACCCTAGAAGTTATATCATTTCCTTCATAGCTTAATCCTTTAATATAAGCCATAGGATCAAACTCTTCTCTTAATTCTAAAGTTATTTTACCTTGTTGAATGCTTATACTTGGTGCAAATGAATATATTGAAACAGCATCACCTGTTCCTAAATTAATATCATAAGGTATTACTTCATACCTAGAGTTTTTAGTCATATCTGCATTAGTATCTACAAAGGAACTTGTTGAAGTAAATCCTATTAATTCACCATCTCTAAATATTTCATATCCTAGTAAATCTGATTTAACATTATTATTTACGCTAAATCCTAACTTAATTCCATTTTCTACTCTACTTAATGTAACATCTAAATCAGTTTCTTGAGTAAATCCATTTCCTTTATAATTAATTTTACTATTATTTAGATACCATATCTTTTTATCTGGTCTTGGATATTGACTAGTTTCTTCTCTAGTTTCATCATTAACCTCAAATCCATGTCTAGCAAAATATTCGCTTAAATCTTCTCCTACAACTTCTGAAGAGAATTTAACTAAATATTGCATTTTTGCATTATCTGGATTTTCATTACCTAAATTAACATTTCTTTCTCTATATATACTATTTAATTCTCCCCAATAACCTGGCTTATACATTTCTAACTGCCAAAATACTGCTAAGTTTTCTGCAAGTTCACCTTCTGAATACCTATTAGAATTTTCACTTATAACATTCTTATAGACTTCATTTTCATATGGTATTCTATTATCTATGTTATTGTAATATGCAGACATATACATAGGTAACATATTATTTGTAACTTCTCCATATAATCTTGCACTTACATCCATTCTATGGCCTATCTCATGATTTAATCCCCAGCCTGGATCACCGACTAGTAAGCCTGTCATTACATCACCTTGTACTCCTATATGATTTGTGTATGCATACATATATCCAAAAGGTTGTGCTAATCTAACATTTTCTCTAATGAATTTAGGATCATTTTGCTCATTTCTACCATCTAGTCCATAGTATCTAAAAAGCTCTTTCATATGATTATTGTAACGATTTACTGTATCTAGTGGATTTGCACCTTGTTCTATATATGCTTCATATGCACCTGTAGCAGTACCTGTCCACACTATATGATCACTTACAAATTCGAAAACATCTAATACCTCTCTATCTAATACGTTAGAATTTTTAGCTATATCCTCATCTATAGCTTTCTTATACTCTATTAGAAAGTCCTTAAATTCATCCACATTAGTATTTTCAGTAAGGAATGGATATTTATTCCCAGATTCAAATCTTATAACTGGAGCTTTTGATTGCTCTTCAGGAGTATATGGGTTTATTATATATATCGATCCCCCTCTAGTTACATCATGATTATACCAACTATCAATTGCTATATCAGGAACAGTTATTACATTTTTACCTGCATTTAAATTAACTGTTCTCATCCAGTTAGCAAAGCTTCCTTCTTGTTGAGAAAAGGCTAACTTTGGCATTGGTTGACTTGGGTCGGCATCTACATAAACTGTTATTTCATCACCTGGTTTTGCAGATATTCCTGTTGGTTGATTATTATTACCAAATCCGAATTTTAAATTTTTATTAGCATGAGCTACCATATCTCCATGTTGCTCCGCTGTAATAACTTTTACAGTTTCTAATTTACCATTTAGTATTTTATTAGCTATTTCAAATGAGTCTCTAAATGTACTTTCCAAAGGATGTCCATTAGTTTCATCTTTTAAAGCCTGTAATTTTTCTTCAGTATTAAAATCTTCTGATAATTTATTCATTAATCCATTAGTAAATAAGCTTTCAACCTTATCAGCGACTTTATCTTGTTTATAAAACGCTATTTCTGATAATGTAGCCCAATTTTGATCTGAATTTTTAAACTTAAATTTAACTCTTTTAAACTTAGTTGGATTGAACTTTGCTTCAACTAATCCAGACACTTTGTCATGCTTACCAGTTGCTACAAGTTGATATGTCTCCCCTGCAGATGTTGTAGAAGCATATATCTCAAATTCCTTAGCAAATCCCTTATTATCAGATTTTCTTGCTCCATATACTATTCTATTTAATTCTATAACTTCATTAAATTCTACCTCAACTTCATTTGTAAATTCATTTGTATTATAGGTGTTTGTTTCCCAATAAGTATCTAAATTGTCATCTATAGCATTAGCTATTACTTGTGAAGCATAATGCCTTCCATTGTTTTTGATTCCTTTTATATTGCTATTATCCATTTTAAAGAAACTTGAATATTCGCCGTTAGAATACTCTTCAAATCTTTTGGTAATTGCTGTTGTTGCCTCAATTCTATTTTCTTGTAAAAGTATTTCAGCATTCTCTATATATTCTTTAAACTCTTCATAAAGAGGATGATCTTTAGCTTCATTTTCTAAAGCATCTAGCTTTTCTATTGTATTGAACTCCTCGCTAACTTTACTCATTGTAGCATCAGTAAATAAATTTGCTATCTTATCACTTACTTTATCTTCTTTATAAAATCTAAACTCAGCTACAAATGGTCTATCTATATAAGCCTTTACAAATTTAAATTTTATTCTTTTAAATTTAGTTGGTTGAAATTTAAATTCCAAGAAATCATTTGTACTTTGTGCACTTCCTGTTGCTACCAACTGGAAAGTATCACCCTTTGTTGTTTCTGAAGCGTATATTTCAAACTTTTCTGGGAATCCCTTTCTATTATCTCTTGCTAAAAATGCAATTCTATTTAAAACTTCCGGTTTATCCAATGTGAATATTACTTCATTTGTAAAATTCTCAGTATTATTAGTTCTTGTTTCCCAATGTGTATCTGGATTATCATCTAACATATATTCTAGCTTAGTAGTTGGATAAACTCCTCCATTTGCACTTACATTAACTATATTAGAGTTAGGCATTCTATAAAATTTACTATACTCAGAATCTTTTCCATTATGATAGGCTTCTAACCTTGAAACCTTTACAGTTGAAGGTTCAATTTTATTTTCTTCCAAAAGTATTTTTGCATTTTCTATATCTTCTTTAAAAATACTATACAGAGGATGTTTTTTTGCCTCTTCTTCTAACGCACTTATCTTTTCTATAGTATTAAACTCTTCGTTAACTTTACTCATTGTATCATCAGTAAATAAAGTCTTCATTTTATCACTTAATTTATCTTCCTTATAAAATATAAATTCTGATGCTGAAGCCCAATTTTGATTAGCCTCTTTAAATACAAATTTTATTCTTTTAAATGTTGTTTTATTAAATCTAATTTCTACAACATCTCCAGTAGAACCTGTGTATTCACCACCACTTATTAATCTAAAATCATCCTCTTCATCCGTAATTGATCCATAGATTTCAATCTCTTTAGCAAAACCCTTACCTTTAGCTGAAGATTGTCTTGCTGCATACACTATTCTGTTTAAATCTGTTAATTCTTTAAACTTAAATACTACTTCATTTGTAAAATCAGAGCTATTTTGTTTTCCTGTTTCCCAATGCGTACTAAAATCTCCATCTATAGCTTTTTCAACAGCAGAAGCACTATTATAGTTACCTCCATTAGTAGCTATAGTATCAATGTTTGAGTTATCCATTTTGAACACTTCATCATAAGCAGCTATATTACTACTATTTAGTAATTCAAATTTACTTATGGTTGCTTTCGTAGATTGAACACCCTCCGTTAAAGTTAAATTACTTGATATTTCATCAGCTAAAACCTGTATTGACGGTGCTGAGAAATTAAGAATTACTGCTGTGGCCATTATGGCTGCAATTTTTCTTTTATTCATTTGTTCCCCTCCTGATTATTATCCCCCTCAGAAGTACATTAAAAAAAGCTACTCTAAAAGAGTAGCTCTGTATTATCCTCATAAATCAGTATTTGTGCATAACAAATAAAAGCACTGATACTAATTAACCTTAGAAACAAAAAGTATAATGTACTCTTTGGCAACTGGCTGACGTAGTTATTAACCTTAGTCCCTATAGCTTTGCGTCTTTAGGTTTCCCTAAATTTGCCTATTAAATTTTAATTACAAATGAATATTATCATTATTTTTAAAAAAACTCAATAAATTTTAACATTTTTCTTACTAATGAATATCTCCTTTTTAATTAACTAATCCTAATAAATATAAATCATTATCATAGGATGTGTTTGCATATGAAAAAATATCTAAAAATATTTTCTACTATTCTTTTAACACTAATCTACTTCATTGAACCTATTTACCATAAATTTAATCCCTATATACAAACCTTTAACCACTCTATTATAGATAATTCTGGTTCTTATATTAAAAATTCAATTATACCAAAAAAACTTTATATTATTTCTGAAAATGATATGACTAAGGCAGAACAAACAATGATTACTACCCTTCAAGGAATAGTTTCTTCTAAATCCAATGAACAAATTTATATACTTAGTGATTCTGAGCCTGATTACAAACTATGGCTTGAGGATTTAAAGAAAAACTACAATGTTAAATACAAAGTAATAAAAGATCCTTGGAAGTTATTAAAAACTTTTAAATCATATGTAAATGGGTATATTTTATATACAACTTTCAATCCGCCCTATATAAATAACGCCTGCTCCCTTGCTTCATTAAAAAATTCCCTTGCTATTGATGAATCTCTAGAAGAGAAGGTAAAAGAACAAGGCTTAACAAAGTTAGTTAAAGATTGTAGAGATACAGATAAATATTGGGCATTCAATACCCTTTGGAATTCAGGATTAAATCATTCTACAGTTATAGAAATATCTCCAGATAAACCCATGGCCTTAAGAGATTATGCTATAACATCAAAATCACTAGTTTTTTATGAGGATAATGTAAATGACTTCTCATTTAGAGAGTCAATTTTTAAATCCATGGATGATAATGGTCACTGTTTAGGTTGGGGACCTGATGAACATACTAACGTAACCATAGCTTCTAAGTATGGAATAGATGTGACTGCTGCTGATTGGTCTTATAATCTTTCTGTACTAAGCTCTTATCCTTCTGTCCCACGAAAACAAAAGCAAGAGAGTAACTTTAAAGGGGAAGATGGAGTTCATTATGTTACATTTATTATGTCTGATGGTGATAATCAGCAATGGATGCTTGGAAGCAATTATAGTTCAAAAAATTGGTTTGGTTCCCCCTATAGAGGAGATTTCAATTTAGGTTGGTCTATAAATAAATCACTTTACTACTTAGCACCAACAGTTTTCCATAAGTACTATGAGAGTGCAGGTTCTTCTAAATACTTTGATAACTTTGTAAACTCACCATCTGGTAACGGATATATGTATCCTAGCAAATTTCCTATAAACAAATTAGATAGTTATACTAATAAACTAAGTGAATATATGAAAAAGGTAGATCAAAATTATGTTCTTATATTAGATGATGAAGCTTTATATAAAACAAATATCTGGGATAAATACACCTGCCATGATAATATCCATGGGCTTTTATATCTTAACTATTATAAAAATAATAGCTATGAAGGTAAGATACTATGGTCTAATAATAAACCCATAGTTTCCTGTCGAGATTTACTTTGGCGGGGATTAGAAAGTGAAACTAACCTTATTGATAATATTAATAAAAGAATTAAATTAGGCTACACAGACATAAAAAACCCTAACTCCTACTCCTTTGTTTACGTTCATGTATGGAGTAATACTATGGATAACGTTAATAATGTGGTTAATAAATTAAATCAAAATCCAAAAGTTAGTGTAGTAACTCCAAATACTTTTATGAAACTTATTAATGAAAATGTAAAACCCAACTCATAATTATGTTCAGTCCTCTATTGAGGATAACCTAAATAAGCAAAATAAAAGGAAAGAAATCGCAAATGAATTTCTTTCCTTAATTATTTCTAATAAGTTTATCCTAATAACCTATCAAGAAAATATATATAAATTATTATTAGAGGCTTAATTACTATCTATGCTTTATTCTCACATCCACATACTCTTATTTTTTCTTTTACAAAAGCTTTGACTTCTTCCATTCCAGCCTTATTATATTTTTTAGGGTCTATTGTATCAGGTTTTTCTGCAAGATATTTATTAACTCCATTTGTAAAAGCTATTCTAAGTTCTGTTGCATAATTAACCTTACAAATTCCTCTTCTAATAGATTCTTGTACCTTTTCATCTGGAATTCCTGATCCACCATGTAATACAAGTGGAACTGATACAACTTTTCTTATTTCCGATAATCTATCTAAATCTAGGTGAGGTTCACCCTTATACATTCCATGAGCAGTACCAATTGCAACTGCTAGTGAATCAACACCTGTTCTTTCAACAAATTCCTTAGCTTGAAGTGGGTCTGTATATGCATCACCATCACCACCATCTAAGTCATCTTCTTTTCCTCCAACTTTACCAAGCTCAGCTTCAACTGCTATACCTGAAGGCTTGCACATATCTACAACTGATTTAGATATTTCTATGTTACTCTCAAAATCACTATGAGATCCATCTATCATAATGGAAGTATATCCTGATCTATAAGCTTGTGAAGCTAATTCAAAGCTTGATCCATGATCTAGATGCATAACTACTGGCACCTTTGCTTTGCTAGCTGCCACCCTAACATTTGCTAAGAAATAATCAAGTCCCGCATACTTTACTGTAGATGGAGTAGTTTGCATAATAACTGGCGCATTCATTTCCTCAGCTGCACTAATAACCGCCATTACCATTTCCATATTTTCAACATTAAATGCTCCTATTGCATAATGCCCCTCTTGAGCTTCTTTTAAAATCTTTTTTGTTGTAGTTAATTCCATAATAAATCTCCTTCCAAACCTATAACTTTTTCATCTTTGAAAAAGCAATCATATTAATTACTGCTGAATACACACTATATATTGCAACTAATGCGCTTAAAGCTATAAATATAAAATTAAAATTTTGTTGTATTGCATTTATAACAATAAGAATTCCAAAAAGCACATATGCACATGCCTTCATAACTGCCTTATCTTTTTCTTTACTGTTTATTATTTGATATAACTTAGAAGTTTTATTTTCTTTATTAAAGTTTTTTACCACCTTCAATTTATTAAGAAAGTATCCTCTAAAATATATTTCGCTTAATACCATTGCTCCAATACCTACTAAAAGAGTATTTTCTAATGACTTAAAATAATCTCCTAATAAAACAAGAACAATTACAATTAGCGAATATCTATAATAAATCAGCCTAAATTTTTGTTCACTATTCTTATCTACAAGATAGGCTGTCTTATTAAAAATATTGTAATAAACAGCATTTCCATATCTATCTAAGTAAATATTAGGACCAGCTAAGCTAGATGTGTTCTTTCTCATTACAACATCACCTTTCCAAGACAATATGTTTGATGTACTGAGTAATCATCATTAAGCACTACTAAATCACTATCATACCCAACACCAATTCTGCCCTTATGATTATCTACCCTTAAACACTTTGCAGGATTAATTGTGCATGCATTAATAGCATAATTAAAAGGAACCATAGCATCTTCAACTAATATTCTAAGACCTTCATTCATTCTTAATGTTGAACCTGCTAACCCCTTTGTTTCAACTAAATGAGCACTACCATCTTCATATATTTCAATTTCATTTCCACCAAACATAAATCTAGTACCTGGTTCAAATCCTTTTGCCATTAGAGCATCAGTAACCATAATCCCGTAATCTGGTCCCTTAGCATTAAAGAAATTATATAATGCTGCTACAGTTGAATGATTTCCATCGCAAATTACTTCTCCATACATTCCCTTAACTCTATAGGCTGCTCCAACCAGTCCGTTTTTTCTATGATTAAATGGAGTCATGCCATTATACACATGTGTTTGAGACCTTGCACCATGTGCAAATCCCATTATTGCTTCTTCATATGTAGCTGCTGAATGCCCCATACTAACTACCACTCCATTTTTAAATAAGTACTCAGTTAATTCATGTTCATCATCTACTTCTGGAGCTAAAGTTACATATTTTATTAGTCCTTTTGCCACCTTTTGATAATATTGAAACTCCTTAATTGTAGGCTTAGTAATATACTCCTTGGGCTGAGCTCCCTTATACTCCATATCAAGATATGGTCCCTCAAAATGTATTCCTAATATTTCTGCGCCTTCATACCCCTCTTCTACAACTTTTGCCACATTAGCTAAAGCATTAGTAAGAACTTCTTTGCTTTGAGTTATTGTTGTAGGTAATATTGAAGTCACCCCTTCATTTACTATCTCCTTTGTCCACTTTCTAAGTCCTTGAGCATTAGCATCATTAGTATCAAATCCATAGGCCCCATGGCAATGAATATCTATAAAACCTGGAAGAATTCTTTTATCTCCATAATCAAAAGCTCCAGCTTTTTCATTATAGTTATAAATATCCGTTATTTTATTATCATCAATTTCAATTTGGGCTGGAATAAATTGATCTGCTATCCAAACCCTTTTACTTTGTATTAACATCCTATTCCCTCCTTATCCCACTTTACCTCTATTATACCTAGGTTTATTCATCGAATATTTGCACTTTTTAGCATACATATTATATCTTTCAGTACTTGCATTGTATAAAAAAAACTCTCAACTATAATTAAAATTAATAAAACTATATTCAAAATAAAAAGGGGGATGTATATGAACATTTTCAATATCAATGAAGAAGAAATGAATCAAACTTCTTCAACTAATACATTAAATGAAATTTATCAACAACCTAAAACATGGGAAAAAACATTATCTCAAATTACAGAAAGTAAAGACTCAATAAAAGCTTTTATAGATCAAGTTATTAAATGCGATGACTTCGATGTTATATTAACTGGCGCAGGTACCAGTGAATTTATTGGAAATTCATTGTATCCTTATTTAAATAAGGAACTAAATAATAAAGTAAAATCTTATGGAACAACTGACATAGTTGCATCTCCAGAAAATTATTTATCAAAAAACAAACCAACTTTATTAATAAGCTTTGGTCGTTCAGGCAATTCACCAGAGTCTATAGGTGCAGTACAAGCTGCTAGTGCCGTTTGCAAAAATCTTTATAATTTATTTATTACTTGTAATAAAAATGGTGCCTTATCGAAAATAGCAGAAGAGTTAGATAATTGCTATGCAATAAATCTTACTGATGAAACACATGATCAATCTTTTGCTATGACATCAAGTTTTTCTAATATGTATTTAGCTGCATATCTTTGTTTTAATCTTGACAAATTAAGCGAAAAAACAAAAGTAATAAATGATATATGTTCATCTGTTGAAAAATTCTTAAATAATGGATATGACGTAGCTAAAAGAATAATAGATGAATACAATTTTGAAAGAATAGTTTACTTAGGAAGCAATACCTTAAAGGGAATATCTCAAGAATCATCATTAAAGATGCTTGAATTAACTGCTGGAAAAACAGTTTCAGTATTCGATACTCCGTTAGGCTTTAGACATGGACCAAAATCTATAATAAATGATTCCACATTAACAGTTGTATATGTAAGTGATGATAAACATACTTATAAATATGAATTAGATTTAATAAAAGAAATAAGTAATCAAAGAAAGAATAATCAGTTAGTTATAATCGCTAACAATCCTTCTGATGAATTAGCCTTCTTAGCTGATTACATAATTCCTTACAATATTAAATCTCATGTAAATAATGTTGAATTAGGATTAGCTTATATTACATTTGCTCAAACATTAGCAGTATTAAAATCTTTATCTATTGGGTTAACTCCAGACAATCCTTGTCCATCAGGAGAAGTAAATCGTGTAGTTAAAGGTGTTACTTTATATCCATATACTTGCATTTAGTATATGGATATAATCTAAAGTATAATTTAGTATAGGAGAGGATTACTATGGTAGGATTAATAATTAGTGGTCATGGAAATTTTGCATCTGGTCTTCGTACATCATTAAAATTAATAGCTGGAGAGACTTCCAACATTGAATATGTTGATTTTATAGAAACAGATTCAACTGAAAGTTTAATGGACAAGTATCTTAATGCTTTAAAAAATTTAGATAACTGTGATAGCATTCTAGCTCTTAGTGATTTGGCTGGAGGTTCACCATTTAAAACTTTAGTTGAACTAAAAACAAAAATAGAAAAGCCAATGGAGGTAATAGGTGGGACAAACCTACCTATGGCTCTTGAAATTTCTATGACAAAAGATATTATAGATGACTTATCTTCTTTATCTGAAACAGCTCTAGAAGTTGGTAAATCTGGGGTTGTTAAATTTGAGTTTATAGTTCATGAAGATATTGATTGTGAAGGTGGGATTTAGTAATGATAAACTGGGAAGTTGTTGCTTGGACCTGTATAACTATTGCTGTATTAGCTGGTATTGCTGCTCTAATACTATTCTTTATATCAGCAAAAAATGTAAAGAAAAGACGTTTAGAACTTAATGATCTACATGTAGATTTAAAGCCTGGAATGAAGGTAATGTTCTGTGGTGGGGTTTATGGAAAATTAGTTAGGGTAGGAAAAGAAACTGTTGAAGTTGAGGTTGCTAAAAATGTAATAATAACAGTATCTAGATATGCAATTCAAGGTACTATATAAAAAATCGACGGCTGTAAAGCCGTCGATTTTTTAGCGTTTTCTAGCTTTTGCAAATGTATGCAATCAAGAAAACAGATGTAATTTTATTTTTTTATTCTAGAGGTATAAATAACCTTATATACTATTTAAACACTGTTTGTGCATATTCACTAGGACTCATTTCATAATGTTGTGTAAAAGCCCTAGAAAAATAATGTATCGAATTAAACCCTAGCATAAATGCTATTTCACTAATAGTATATTTATTTTCTTTTATTAATTGTTTACTCTTTGATAATTTTAAATCATTAATATATTTTTTAGGAGATGTATCTAAATTATTTTTGAACAAAGTTTGCAGTGATGATCTTGATACTGAAAACTTGCTACAAAGTTCCTCTACTGTGATTGGCTCACAAACCATCTTGTTAATATAATCTACTATTCCTTCTAATAATTCATCCTGAAAATGCTGCTGCACTTCAGTAGGTAGCTTGGACTGTTCTTCTCCTAAATAATCATATTGAAATAACCTAATAATTATCTCATGAAAATTACTTAAAATTAAATTCTCTGAATATGGTATGGTAGATGATATATTTTTTGAAAAAACTCTTATAGCTTTGTAAAGTTCCTTTCTACAATGAAAAACTTTATTACAAATTAGGCTATCATCTTCGCATTCCATATTAAACATAACAGTTAAATAGGAACATGATGAATCACTATTTACTGTTTGTGTATGAAATTGGTTCTTACCATAAATTATTAAATCATAGGGATTCAAAGTATAATCCACATTATCAATTGATGTATCTAATATACCATTATCAACAAATGTAAGCTCATATACATTATGACTCTCACCCTTAAACTTATAATTGGGGCTCTTAATAGTATAATAATAAGCTATAATTTCAGGAATATTTATTGTTGATAAAATCCTATTATATACATATGGTGGATTTAAAAACTCAATATTAAGATTATAGTTAGAATGTATTACTAAGTTAAATGTAGTTTGCTCTGTTAAAGGAATTATGTTAAAAAACATATTTGCTTTTATTTCTAAATTTCTATGAATTGCAAAAAGCTTAAATTCCCCATTACTTGAATCACTTATTAATATTGATGCAATTCCCTCTATCACTTCAATATATACTGGTTCAGAAAAATTATATAAGCTAGAAATCACCCTATCACTTGTCACAATCTTTTTTCGTATTAAGTCATCACTTTGTACGTTTTTAGTCTCATCATAAATAGAACCGTACTTTCTAAATTGAGGACTTGATGTTTTATTATACATAATAAATCACCTCTCTATTAAATATATCTACAATATCCTTTAATAAATTCCCATACTTCCCCAACATAAGTTTTAAATTTTCTTACCAGTGTATTCCTAAAAACTACAAACTTAATATTTTCTTCAACTATCTATTCTTATGTTAACACACTCCATTTTATTACAAAATATAATTTTATTAAATTTCTATATACTTTTATAAGATTATACTTCCAAACTTTATATTTGTAAACGTTACTAAAAAAAATAAAATATATACCAAAAAGTGTAAAGATTCCTTTTAATCTTTCTCCTATAATTATTATCAAAGAGTAGATAACTTTTTACAAACTAATTAATGGAGGTGAAAATATGCCAAATATTATTTTAACAAGAATCGATAACAGATTAATTCACGGACAAGTTGCAACACAATGGTGTAGTTCTATTGGAGCAAATTTAATTTTAGTAGCCAATGATGTTGTAGCTGGGGACAAGCTTAGACAAGGGTTAATGGATATGGCTGCTCCAGCCTATGCTGCAACTCGTTACTGGACACTAGAAAAAACAATAAGCACAATTCATAAAGCTAGTGCTAAACAACTTATTTTTATTGTATGTGAAACTCCTTCTGATGTTCTAACTTTAGTTGAAGGCGGAGTTCCAATAAAAAAGGTTAACATTGGTAATATGCATATGTCTCAAGGAAAGAGACAAGTTGCAGGATCTGTTGCTGTAGATGACAAAGACGTAGAAGCATTTAGAAAATTAAAAGAATTAGGAGTAGAGCTTGAAATTAGAAGAGTTCCTACTGAAAACTCAGAAAATATCGAAAAGATATTTAAATAAATTTTAGAAAGGAGAATGTCATATGGATTTTAATGTTGTACAAATTCTTCTGGTTGCATTATTTGCTTTTATAGCAGGTATTGACCAATTCAACTTCTTGGAATCATTATATCAACCAATTGTATCTGGTGCTGTTATCGGTGCAATACTTGGAGATTTACAAACAGGACTTATTGTAGGTGGTACTTATCAATTAATGACAATAGGTAACATGCCAGTTGGAGGTGCTCAACCACCAAATGCAGTTATCGGAGGAATAATGGCTGTTATATTTGCCATTTCATCTAGGTTAGAACCAGCTGCCGCTGTTGGACTAGCTGTTCCATTCTCTTTAATAGGACAATATTGTGTTACTTTCGTATTCACATTAATGTCACCATTAATGTCAAAAGCAGATAAATATGCTGAAAACGCTGATACAAAGGGAATTGAAAAATTAAACTACGGTGCAATGGCTGCTTTAGGATTATTCTTTGCTGTTGTAGTTGTAGCTGGTTTATTAGGCGGTAGTGCATTAGGTACTACATTATCAAACTTATCAGATAAATACTCTTGGTTCATGGATGGACTTAGCGCTGCTGGTGGAATGATGCGTTACGTTGGATTTGCTATTCTTTTACGTATCATGTTATCTAAAGACCTATGGGGAATTTACTTTGGTGGATTTGCACTTGCAACTATCATAGGTAGCATAGAATCATTATCTGGTTCAGCATTATTACTAATCGCATTTATTGGTATAGCTGTAGCTATCTATGACTTCCAAACTAATGTAAAAATTAAATCTACTGCTGGTGAAATATCTGTAAGAGGAGGTGATGACGAAGATGGAATCTAATAACACATTATATAAAGATTTGACTCCTGCTCCAAAGCTTGATAAGAAAACGCTTAATAAGATGGTTTGGCGTTCATTATTCTTGCAAGCTTCATTCAACTACGAAAGAATGCAAGCTGCTGGATGGTTATATGGTATATTACCTGGATTAGAGAAAATCCATACTAATAAAGATGACCTTTCTAAGTCAATGACACATAATTTAGATTTCTTTAATACTCACCCATTCTTAGTTACTTTCGTTATGGGTATTATATTATCATTAGAGCAACAAAAGGCTGATACAGCTACTATTCGTGCTGTCCGTGTTGCTGCAATGGGACCTTTAGGTGGTATTGGAGATGCTATCTTCTGGTATACACTAGTTCCAATTACAGCTGGTATTACTGCTAATATGGCAATAGGTGGATCTTTAGCTGGTCCTATACTATTCTTATTAATATTTAACGTAGTTCAATTTATAGCCAGGTATTGGTTAATGCATTGGTCTTATAACTTAGGTTCTAAAGCAATCGATATATTAACTAAAAATGCTAAAGAATTTACTCGTTCTGCTTCTATGTTAGGTGTATTTATAGTTGGTGCTTTAACTTCTAACTATGGTGCTACATCATTAGCAGTAGAAATAGCAAATGGTGATAAACCAATCGTTATCCAAAGTATATTAGATGGTGTATTACCAAAAATAATTCCATTAGGATTAACACTAATGCTATACTACTTAATTAAAAAGAGAAAATGGAGCCCTGTTGCTTGTATAGGTCTTCTACTTTTAATTGGTATTATTGGAGGATTCTTCGGAATATTCGCTGTTTAATACAAACAATTTAGATTTAAAAAGGAAGTTGTAAATAATACAACTTCCTTTTGATTTAAATAATATATTACTAAAATTTAAGTCATATTCTGAAATATACCTAGAAGATTTAATAAGCCATATCCTAATTGTGGATTAGGATAAATATCACCTGGTCTCTTTGATGCCCCTCTAATTATATAGGTTTTTATAGTCTGAGAATATATATATGGATCATTTCCCTCTATTATTCCCCATTCTAACAACAATGCACATGCCCCTGCTAACACTGCTGCAGCAACACTACTCCCACTTACATATATCTCTTTTCCACCAGGATATAAAGCTAAAGTACTAATACCACCTGCTGCTAAATCTATTCTGTCAATATAATCATACTTATTAGCAACCCCTGAAAAATTTACCAAATTATTATTATTTTGATTATAAACCGCTGCTGTTACAATATACTTTGATGATGCAGGATTCATAATTGTTCCATATGGGTCAGAAGGATTAAAAAAAGCTTTAGAATTAATAATTCCACTTTGTAAAAGCCATCCATTGTATATTCCATCAGTTATAAATTGACCAGTTAACCTAAATAACCATATACCCTTTTTTATATTTTTAAACTTAATACTTATTAATTCATCTCCTGATAACTCTTCCGGAATATAATATTTAACTGCTATAGATGTATTCTCAAAAATAAATGTATAATAATCTTTAGAATTTATAATTGATGGTGTTATGCCAGTATTTTCTCCTGATGGTGAAATAACTTCAATTGTCATTATATTAGGTGAATCTATCCAAAACTCTACCGATAAAAAATCCATATCTTCAACTACATCTAATTGAATTGAACTTCTTTCTCCTGAATATGATAATTTTCCGGACACATGCCCTCTTGCTGAGCCTTCATTTCCAACTCCAGTTACAAATATAACTCCTCTATTCATTGACATATCTTCAATAAACTCTTCTAAAACCCCATTTCCCTTATGGTTTCCCGAATTAGTTCCTAATGGTAAATATAATACTAATGGCATTTTTTCATTTTGAGCATGATCGTACAAATACTGTATGGCAGTAAATAATGAAGTTATATTATATACAGGTACCTCAGCTTTAAATTTCTTTTCAGCTATTTTATCTTCTGCAAGCTTTACAACTGCTAAATTACACTCAGGAACCACTCCCTTTAGTCTATGTTTACTACCTCTTGCAGCAATAATACTACTCATAGAAGTACCATGTCCAACTTCATCTCTACTTGGTACTATTTCATAAGGGTCGCCACCTTTTCTCCATAAATTAATTGCTTCATTTATTTTATCAGAAAAATAAACAGTTCCACCTGGAATTCTAGTATCTTCTTTCTCTGACATAATAGTTTGATCCCAAATACAATGCAATCTTGTTTTTCCATATTCATCCATAAAATCTTCAGATAAATAATCTATACCTGTATCTATAATCCCTACTAATATCCCTTTTCCAGTTAAGCTTAAAGTCTGAGAAATTTGAAACGAACGTATTTGAGCAGCATCAATAGGAGATATACTTTGTAATGTATAAAATTCAGGCTCTTTTATATAAACAATTGAATCAAATTTTATTTTTTCTAAATTACTACTTTCATCAAAATTACTACTTTTATCTGACTTAAAAGATAATATTGCATATTTATCGTTTATAACAGTTACATAATAATCTGGATTTTTAGAAACCTCTTCAACTATATTCCCCTGATACTGAACTACAATATTTAGGTAAGTCTCAGTATCAAAAACCTTTTTAGGTGTATTATATATATTTCCTATCTTAATCACCTCTTAACTCATGGTAGTCTTATAAATAGACTTCCTATATAAAATTCTTTTTCTCCATTACTGCTTCTATTACCATTGTTTGTATACACGCCACTAATAAATTGAAATGTTCCCAATAAGTTTAACTTTCCAAATCCAATTTCCTTGCTTGGATACTCAATATTTAAACTTCTATCTGCACCGTACATCAAATATGTTCTTACTTTCGTTGAATACATCGTCTTATCATTCCCCTCTACAATTCCCCATTGAAGCAATAATGCACAAACTCCACTAGTTAAAGCAGTTGCTGCTGAACTTCCAGACAATGTTGACTTTTTTCCACCAACTGATGTTGTTCTAATATTTATACCTGGTGTAGCAATATCTGGATTAACTAGATTATTACTATTAAATCCTCTTCCAGAATCAGATATAAAAGTATCGTTTATACTATTATAAAAACTAGGTGTAACTACTTTTCTTGCTGTAGAAGGAATAGTTAATGTAGTATATGGATCTGGAGTCAAAAATATTGTTCCTTGAGGTAACATTTCTTTTGGGGGTAACCAAATATCTACTCTTCCATCAATAACATATTCACCTTTAAATTGTAACTTCCATAATCCTGCTTTTATACTATTAAAGTACATGATAACTAATTGATGTCCCGTGAAACGTTCTGGTGCAAAGTGGTATACTTCTAATGTTGTATTAGTAAAAATGAATTTCACCTGCTCCTTTTTACCAATCTTAGGCTGTATAAATCTTGAGGCTTCTCCTGTTGGCGAAATTATATTAACCGATGCCTTATTGGGTCTTTTAACCCAAGCACCTATAGATAGAGTTTTAATCTCTTTAGGAATTTTTAGTTCAAATTCCTTAGTATCACCTACACTGGCTAAATTAGCAGATACATGGGTGCTTGATGCCCCTTCATTTCCAACTCCAGCTACAACTACTATTCCTCTTATATTCCCAATTGAAGTTATATATCTAGATAATAAATTATTTCCATCATGTGACCCTTCTGTTGTTCCTAAGGGTATACAAATCACCATAGGTTTTTTTGACTTTATTGAATAATTCTTTAGATATTCTATTCCTGCTAATATTTCAGATTCATTATAGATTGGCTTATATTCAACTCCATTTTCTAGTAACATTTTTCTATAATATAAAGATTCAAAAAGCTTTACTACTACATACTCACAATCAGGTGCTATTCCTTCTACTTCTTCGTCATATCCCCTAGCACCTATTATACTAGCGACCTTTGTTCCGTGACCAACCTCATCTTTAGTTGGGACTATACTATATGGATCTCCACCACTTTTTAAAAGATTAATGGCATTATTTATATCCTCTTCTGAGAATACTCTTCCTATAAACACATCTTTACTAGATGCGCCTTGAATACTTTGATCCCATATACTTAATATTCTTGTTCTTCCGTCTTCCCTAATAAATTCATTATTTAAGTAATCTATTCCAGTATCAACTATGCCTACTAAAACTCTACTACCTCTTAGTCCCAAATAAGGATTTTTCTTAATTTCCACAACTCCTTCTATATCATTGGGAGCTATCTCTTGTAGTACATATGGGGCCCTTATTTCTATAAATATAATTGATGGTACATCCTTTTTTAACCGTTCTATATTTTCATAGGCAGTAGATACTACACCTATGTTTTTTGTAATTTCATCACCACAGGCATAATCAACTCTATCAATCTCCTCCTTAAAATTCCCTCTATACTCAACTATGAAATCAGGTGAATCTTCGCTAAAATAGTTCCAACAGCTACTTTTCTTCTCCTCCATAATGACATTCCTTTTTATTACTTTAATATATATTTAATAATATGATTATTATAGGAAAACTATTTATATATGCATCTTAATTATATGTTTTTCCAAATAAATAAGAATGAACCTAAATCATTATTTAATCTAGGCTCATTCTTATTTATTTTTATCTTCTTGTTAAATTCTCTATCTTACTTATTACAAACACCATTTATATGTTTACCCAAATTCAATTTTTAATAGCTTATAATAAGAAAGAGAAATCTTAAAACGATTCCTCTTACTTATTATAAAAGCTCTCTAATGAAAGCTTATTATTCAATTATTCTTCTTGCTCTTGTAACTCTACTCCATGGGACATCAACTATTCTTACATCGGCATTTGTGTTTGGAGACTCTATCCACTTACCATCTCCTATATACATACCAACGTGATCTAAGCTTGAATAAAAAAGTAAATCTCCTGGCTTTATGTCACTCAAAGATACTTCTCTTCCTTCACCTATTTGAGCCCAAGTAGTTCTTCCTATTACAACACCAGCTTGTCTAAATCCCCATTGCATAAGGCCTGAACAGTCAAATGATCTATAACCTTTATCTACATATCTTTCAGCTCTTACATACCACCCTTTGGCAGTCTCATTTGGAAATTTTGCTTTTAAAGAGTTTAATGATGCTGTTGTTAAATACTCCCCTGAGCCTCCCCATACATATGGGCTACCTAGTTGAGCCTTCATAGCAGCAAAAGCCTTTTCATAAATTGAACTGCTTTCATCTTCAGTTAAATCTTCAACTATCTTTATATACTTTGAGCTCACATACCCAGGCTTACCATTAAAGATAATTTTATACCACTCTCCTGATGTTCCAGTTATCTCAACAACTTGACCTTCAAGTAGATATCCTAACACTAAAGAACTTGTAGTAGCTTCAGTTCTTACAGTTAAGCCTGAACCTCCAGTATTATACACTTTACCTCTTTTATTCTCGATTACTGGTGAATCGCTTCCACCTGAATTAGAATTTCCTTCGCTAACTTCTTTGACATATTCCTTACTTACGTAAGCCGTCTTTCCGTTGTAATTTATCTTATACCAGTTTCCACTTTCACCTGTTATATCTACTTTGTCTCCTGTATAAAGATATCCAAGTATTGAAGAATTAGTATTTGCTTCTGATCTTACTCTTAATCCAGCACTTGCATTTATTACTTCTCCCTTTTTAGATGTAACTTGGGAACCGCTGTTATTATTATTTGAATTACTATCTGTAACCTTCTTTATGTAATCCTTACTTGCGTAAGCTTCTTTACCGTTATAATTTATTTTATACCAACTACCACTTTCACCTATAACATCTACTTTAGTACCAGTATAAATATGTCCAAGTATTGATGAACTAGTTGACGCTCCCGCTCTTACTCTTAACCCAGCATCTGCATTTATCACTTCACCTTTAAAAGTAGTTTGTGTGTTTGGTGTACTTGGCGTTGTGTTAGTAGAACCATTTGAATTATTATCTGATGTACTATTACTAATTTTTTTCACATAATCCTTAGAGCAATAACCGGTTTCACCCTTATACTTAATAGCATACCAGTTTCCATTCTCTCCAATTATTTCAACTACTTCTCCATTTAGAAGATATCCAAAAGTAGATGCACTTAAGCTTGGTGCTGTTCTAACTCTTAAGTTACTTCCTTCTACCCCATAAACCTGTCCTTTTGTAACTGTTACTCCAGGTGATGGATTTGTTGGTGTATTTGATGAATTATTTTCTATAACTTGTACATAATCTCCATGGACAAAACCAATTATTCCTGCTGTTTTAATATTATACCATTGTCCACTTTTAGCTATTATATCAAATGTTTCACCCTCTCTAAGACTTCCTAAAATAGCAGAAGATGTACTTGCTGATTGTCTTATTCTTAAAGTAGAATTTCCTAAATTTACTGCCTTTCCCTTAGATGCAGCTGTAGTATTATCATTAGAATTAGATACTTTATGAGTGTAATCCTTTGATACATATCCACTCTTTCCATTAAAGTTAATCTTGTACCAATTTCCCTTTTCTCCCGTTATCTCAAAAGTATCTCCTGCCTTTAAGTACCCTAAAATAGACGATGATGTATTTGCATCAGATCTAACTCTTAAGTTTAAAGTAACGTCACTATTTACTTGTCCTTTTTCCATACTTCTTTGATTACTTAAAATAGATTGCCCATTAGTATTGTTATCGCTTGGTAATGGTGATGCACTTACAACATTGCCTGTTAAAGTAACTCCACCTGTAACAGCAGATGCTGCTGCAACAAACCTCAAAACTCTTCTCTTTTCCATATTTAAACGCCTTCCTTGACAAAATAATCCTTATTACCTTTAATTATACTTTAATTCATATCATTTTACATTAATTTTTTTTATTTTTTTGTAACTTATTCGTAATAATTTCCTAGGAAATAATAAAAAAATAGGAGTATTTGCATACTCCTATCTATAATTGACTAAAACTTATTAGTTCTATATTATTTTCCTTAATATATTCTTTTACCTTTCTACTTACTAATGTCTCCAATTCAATAGTTCTTTCTATTGCGTATGAAGTCCTATTTAATATATTTTGATCCAAATATCCTGGATGAGACATAAGCTCAACTGTTTCAAAATCTTTATATTCTTCTAGTAATCTAATTAAGTTATCTTCAGTAACCATTTCTTTTTCATAAAATGATTCACTAAACTTGCTTGTAGATTTTATTTCTTTATACATACTATCATAAGTTTCACCCATTAATCTAACTGGCAAATTATTTTTAATAGCAATTTCTTCAACCACTTCAAAAACTTTCTTTATTCTATGAACGTGATGATGAGTATCTATATGTGTTGGCTTTATTCCATAAGATAAAAATTTATTAAACTGACACTCTAGTTCTTTTCTTATATCATCTTTTTTTGATTTTTCTTCAATTCCTTCACTCTTTAGAAAGTTCCCTTCTTCATCCACTAATGAATCTACTCCCTGAGCTAAAGGCTTTCCAGCAGTTAAAACGAAGTGTATTCCAACCCCTATCCCTGGATTTTCATTTGCTAATTTAATTGCATGATCTACAGCTTCCATGTTGCACATTAAAGTAGTAGATTTTACAATTCCCTCATTATACGCTTCAATAATCCCTAAATTAATTGCTTTTGATATACCAAAATCATCAGCATTTACTATTAACCTCATACCAAATCATTCCTAACTAAATAATTATATACAGCTCCTATTTTTCCCGATGAATTAAAGTGCTTACATGTTTCTATCTTCCACCTTTCTGTATATGGATTAATTTTTCTTAACTCTTCTTTAATATCAGGTATAAGTCTTGGAGCCCCGCTTACTCCTCCACCTATTAAGAATTTTTCTGGATCAATTGAAAATCCAACATTATTTATTCCTATGCAAAGTTTTCTTAGCCATTTTCTATAAGCCTCTATTACAACTTCATCCCCATTTTCTATCATTTTAAATACTTTCAAACCATTTATATCTTTAAATTTCATTTCCTTAGCTAAAGCTACCTGTTTTAATAAAGGTTCTGTAGCAGAAGAAAAACTTAATGTAGGTATATTATTATAATCCTCAAAGTCCTCTATTATTATATACCCAAATTCTCCAGCAAAAAAGTTTTTTCCTACATGGATTTTATTATTTATAAACATTCCTCCACCAATTCCAGTTCCTATTGTCATACATACAAAACTTGAACAATCTTTTCCGTTACCTATCCACTTTTCCGCTAGTACAACACAATTGGCATCATTCTCAATAGCAACATTAAATCCCGTTTTTTCATTAAGTATTCCAATAAGATCAACTCCTGCTAAAACAGGTATTGCTCCTCCTTCAATAATAACTCCATTTTCATTATCGACTCCACCTGGAATACTAATACCTACCCCATCAATTTCTTTAGCACTTTTTATCATTCTTGATAATATATCAATTATTTTATCTAAATCATCCCTAACACTTTTTGCTGAACCACTTTCTTCTATGAACTCATTACCATTTTCATCAAAAATTCCATACTTTATTTCTGTTCCACCAACATCAATTCCTAGGTATCTACCCATATTTCTACTCCTTTTATAAATCAATTTACAGTCTACCTATAAAATCTAGATAGACTGTAGTTTTAATTTTTATTGCGCTTCTACTCTTTGTTTATTAGCTAACATTACGAATGGTGCATAAGCAATTATTGAAAATATAAATGTACATGCTGCTATTACTGTTGCTCCAATGCTTCCTCCTGTGGCTACAAATGCACTAATAACCGGAGGTGTAACCCATGGTTGCGCTATATAAACATATCCTGCTATAGGTACTATGGCCGTAAAGAACCAACCAACAAATACTGATATAGTTGGTACTAATATGAATGGTATACAGAAAATTGGATCTAACACTATAGGTAATCCATAAATAACTGGTTCGTTAATTTGGAATACTGATGGTGCTAAAACTAATTTAGTTAATTCTTTATGCTCCTGTCTCTTTGAAAAGATCATTAAAGCAATTACTAATCCTAAAGTTGAACCCGATCCACCATGCATTCCATATATGTCTATTATATTTCTTGTAATTGCATGAATTGGCTCTGTATTATGAATCAAAATAGCTTCTGAGTTAGCTTGTAACGCTGGACTATATAATGTATCTAATACTGGTCCTACAATATTTGATCCATGTAATCCAAAGAACCATAAAAGTTGTGATACTAATGTTAAAATAATTATTGTAACTGGAGATTGTCCTAAGCTTGTTAACGGTCTTTGTATAGTTTGATTTATAAACTCCTTAACTGGTGTACCTACTCCAACTAAGAATATTGCAGCTATTATACCAAATACAGTAAATACAACTGCCGCTGGAATAATAGCTGAGAATGCTTTAGAAACTGCTGGTGGAACTTGTGGTGGCATCTTAAAGGTCCACCCCTTTTGTACTACCCATCTAAATATTTCTGTAGATAAAAATGCAACTATAATACCAGTAAACATAGCTTCCGAGTTAAAATATGTCCAGGAAAGTGTCCCCCATGGTGCTCCTTCAACTGCTTGTGGTGTTAAAATAAGATAAGATACTGTAGCTATTACACCTGCAGATAATTTGTCCACATTATAGAATCCTGCCAAATTATATGAAATAGTAAAAACAGTAAAAATAATACCTAGTGCTAATGTTCCCCACCACATTTGATTAAGAACAGGAAGTATAGTCTTATCTAATACTGGTTGAATGACTTCTGCATAAAAAGTAATACTATTTAATTTTGTTCCCGCTAAAGAATCCGCTGTCAAAATAACGTCTTTTAATAATACAACAATAGCTCCTACCATAGTAACTGGCATAAGAGTAATAATACCGTCTCTTAAAGCCCCTAAATGTCTTTGACGACCTAATACTTCGGCAACAGGTAGAATTGCCTTTTCCAACCAACTAGAAAATTTGTTTAGTAACGTGTTCATTTCCATCCCCTCTTTCTTATTTATTTAATCAAACACATTCGTGTCTAATGACTATTTAAAGTCCCCTAAATGCTCCTTATGAGCTTCCAGCATTTCATCCAATATTACCTTTGCAAGATCATCTGAAGGTATTAATGGATTTATACAAAGAGCTTTTAATGCATCTCTGTAGCTTGAATTAACTGCTGCTCTAGCAGCTAATACTTCAAAATCTTTAATTTGTGAAACTAGTCCACTTATCCCCTCTGGTAAATATCCAACCGACATTGGCCTTGCACCATTTTTAGTTATTACACAACTTACTTCAATTGCATTATTATCTTTAAAATTCTTTATAGTACCATTATTTCTTGTATTAACAACTTGAATGTCATGCTTATCATTATATATTGAGCTAATTAAATTACATGCTGCATCACTGTAATATGCTCCTCCTCTTTGTTCTAATTGAGGTGGTTTTACATCTAATGTTTCATCTTTATATAATTCAAATAAATCAGCTTCTAATGCTTCTACAACTTGCCCTCTAACCTTACCTTCTTTAAACTCTTCTAACTCACTTTCTAACATATCCTTTGTCTTATAGTAGTACTTGTGATATGGGCACGGAATTATTCCTAAAGCTCGTATAAAATCAGCATTAAATGGAAGGTCTTTTATGTTTTGCATTGTCATTGAAGACTCTGCTAATCTTTCAACCACTTCCTCAGTAACATCTACTCCGTCTAACTTCGCCTTTAATCCGTAAACCATATGATTTAAGCCAGCAAAGTCAACCTCAACCCTATCTCTTTCTACTTTTAACAAATCTGCAACTCCAAACTTCATATTTATAGGAACATTACATAATCCTAAGAATCTATTAAAACTTGTATAGTTTAAAACCGCCTCTGTAATTATTCCTGCTGGATTTGCAAAATTTATAATCCATGCATTTGGACAAAGCTCTTCAACATCCCTTATAATATCTAAAATTACTGGTATAGTTCTTAAGGCTTTGAATAATCCACCTGCACCATTTGTTTCTTGTCCAATTACTCCATGAGATAAAGGAATTCTTTCGTCCTTTATTCTAGCTTTCATTGTTCCTACTCTTAATTGAGTTGTAACAAAATCTGCATCCTTAAGTGCTTCTCTTCTATCAAGAGTGTCATATATCTTTATTGGTAATCCAGCCTTAGCTACCATACGTCTTGCTAAATTACTAACTATTTTAAGTTTTTCTTTTCCTTCTTCTATATCAACTAACCAAAGTTCAGTTAAAGGAAATTCACTATATCTTTTTATAAAACCTTCTACTAATTCAGGAGTATAACTTGATCCCCCACCTATTGTAACAACTTTTAACTTATCCATATTTTCCTCCTTTTTTCCATCTTATATTTGTTATGATAAGACATAAATAAAAGGTTTTCAATGATATGAAAGTACAACTGTACTAGTATAGTTGCAGAGAAGTGTATACATTTTCATACTTTCTATATATAATTATTTTAAGTACTTTTTTAGTTTTTTCTGGAGGCGACAATGAATCTTTATATAAAAATAGCAAAAGATATAAAAAAATTAATTATAGAAAATAAAGTTCCTAGTGGAGGAAAACTTCCCTCAATTAACTCACTTTGTAAAAAATATAATTGTAGTAAAGGAACAATTATTAAAGCATATGATTCCCTTTGTAAAGAACACCTTGTTTATTCCTTTCCTCAAAGTGGATTTTATGTTGTTGATAGTATGATAAGAGAAGGTGATGAAAACTCATCTATATATGATCTTTCTTCAGGTAATCCAACAATTAATTCAATTCCAATACAAGAAATAAAGCATTGTTTAAATACTGCAATCGAATTGTATAGTAATAGTTCATTAGAACTTAGCCTTGCTGGTTCTCCATCTTTAGGTAAAATTCTTCCGGATCATCTTGCAAAACAACATGTTTACTGTGATACAAAGAATATCTATCTTGCCCAGGGAATACTACAAGTTCTAACCGTACTTTCTCAAATGCCTTTTCCAAATGGTAATGATACAATTCTTATCGAAGAACCATCCTATTCTTTTTTTGTTAGATATTTAAAGTTTGAAAACAAAAAGGTAAAAACTATAAAAAGAGATGAAGATGGAATTGACTTAAATGAACTTGAACAAATTTTTAAGAATGATAAAATAAAATTTTTCTATACAGCTCCTAGAAATCATAATCCTCTAGGAACGCACTATAGTAATAAACACGTACAGGCTATAATTAATTTAGCACATAAGTATAACGTATTTATAGTAGAAGATGACTATTTTGCAGATTCCAGTAATCTTTCAAGATATTGCCCAATTTACTATTACTCTAACTTTAAAAATTGCATTTATTTAAAAAGCTATACAAAGTGTATTCCATATATAAGGATAGGTGTTGCAATTATTCCTGATGAATTAATTGATGCTTATAATGAAGGAATAAGCTACTCATACTATTACTCATACTATATGCCATCCCTTGTTTCTCAGGCGACCTTAGAAAGCTATATTAAAAGTTCACTTTTTGATAAACATACACTTGCCATATCAACTACAGTTAATAATAAACTAAAATTAATAAGAAAAATTACAAAGAAATGGGATTGGAAATTAATTAAGCTTATTGGAGCAAGCTCAGGATATTACTCTACATTAAAACTTTCACCTAAAATAAATTGTAATAAACTAATAGAAAATCTTCGTAATAGAAATGTACATATAAAATCAAATATAGAAAGTTTTTATGACTCTAATAACTTTGATAATAGTATAAGAATTAGCGTTGCAAGAATTAATAAGACTAGATTAGAAACAGCTTTAAATATAATCTATGAAGAAGTTTTAAACATTACAAAGCAATACCACTCATAAAAAATGAGTGGTTTTTCTCTCTCTCATCATATATCCTCTCTACCTCAAAAAGTATATCTGCATTTTTCTAGCTATTTATTCTTTTTTACTTTACAACATATGTATATCCATATAAAAAAGGGGGCTTACTTTTGAAAATCAAACCATTAAATTTGGTTATTTCTACCTTAATAGTAGTATTTATAGCCTTATATTCAATACCACTAAATAAAAATGTTGACCTTGTGATAAGTTGGGTGCAATGGAAAATAGACAATGAATATTATTCAGAAAAAAACCACTATATCTATAAAAGGAACTTACAGCAGTTATCTACTAAAAAAAGATATATTCAAAGGGGATATTATTATTGATCTTTATGACTTTACCAATAATTCATTGCCTCTAAATATTACTGTTGATGATGGAATTGGTAATTTAATATATGTAGACAAGGATAATCCCTCAAATACAAATTCTTTAGGATTTTTAATATCAACATCTGATTTTGATAAAGTTTTAATTGGGGTAAGTACTCCAGTAAAGTCAGATTCACAAAGTTGGTCAGGTAAAGATGGATTTGTTATAAGTGGTACAGCAGAAAATCGTTAGGAAGCATTAGAAGTAGCAAAATTACTTTCACCAAAAAGTAAGTGGCTTTCTAACGGAAGCTTTTTAAAATAGTACTGCATTATTAAAAAACATAATTTTTTAATAAATTAAGGACTGTATAAACAATACAGTCCTTTGCATTTCCCCTAATTTTCTTTTCTTAATTCTTTAGATTTATCAAAACCTGGATCAACTTTAAATATACTTACAGATAATTTCTTATATACTAACATAGTTATTGCCGATACCAAAATAGCTTTTAGTCCGTTAAATGGTATTAAGCCTACCATTACATATTGAGTTATATCAATCTTTCCTGACATACCAAAAGCAGGCAGTAACAAGTATATATTTGCTAAAATTCCTGCTACCTCCATAAATAGTCCACCAACTATCATTCCAATAATAGCACTCTTCTTACTTTTATTTCTATGATAAATCATTGCTGCTGGCACTACAAAAGATACACCTATTATGAAGTTTGCAAGTTCCCCTACAAAACCTGTTCCAGTGCCTGTAATTAATAGATTTAAAAGTATTTTTAAACCTTCTATAATAACACCTGACATTGGTCCAAAGGCAAAAGCTCCTATAAGAACTGGTAACTCACTCAAGTCCATCTTTAACCATGGAAATAATGGTATTAGTGGTATTTCAAAAAGCATAATTACCACTGCAATTGCACTAAGTAATGCAATTTTAACAAATTTACTAAGATTTTTTGAAGTATTCATTTTCCCTTCTCCTCCCAAAAGTTAATCTTCTGGGGTAGCTTATTAGAATTTAGCCTTTTAATCATGTTTAATATAGCCTCCGGAAAACTATTTATACATTTTATTGCATAAAAACATGATTAAAAATAAAAAAGCCCTGATAATAATTATCAGGGCTACAAAAATACATTTATTATAGAGCTAGCTCTACTAAATCCTAATACGTTACCTTCTTTCATCCAGACTATACTGTCGGCCTCGGAGTTTCACCGAATCTGCTAAAAAATAGCTCGCGGGCTTTACCGCCGGTGGGGAATTACGCCCCGCCCTGAAGATTTATTTAATTTACAAATATATTATACATATATGCACAAGCATATTCAAGTTATTAATATATTTTTTTATACAACAAAAAGAGAAAAGCCACCTTAGACGTCTCTACAAATATTATATTCTACTCATCTTCCTTAATATCTTTCATAGTCAAAGCAATTCTATGTCTCTTTGTATCTACTTCCATTACTCTAACCTTTATTACATCTCCAACCTTAACAATATCAAGCGGATGCTTTACAAACCTATTAGCCATTTGGCTCTTGTGAACTAATCCATCTTGGTGAACTCCAATATCTACAAAAGCACCAAAATCAGAAACATTTCTTACAGTTCCCATAAGAACCATACCTGGTTGTAAGTCCTCAAGGTTAATGACACCAGTCTTTAAAATAGGTTTTGGCATTTCATCTCTTGGGTCTCTACCTGGCTTTTGAAGTTCTTTAATTATATCCTTTAATGTCATTTCACCAATTTCTAGTTCTTTTTCTATATTCTTTAATCCCTTTTCTGAAACTCTATCCTCAATATCAGAAAGCTTATTGTTCTTTAAATCTTCACTGGTATATCCTAATAGCTTTATAAGTTCCTTAGCTTCCTTATATGATTCTGGGTGAACAGCAGTGTTATCTAAAGGTTCTTTACTTTCTTGAACTCTTAAGAAACCAGCACATTGCTCATATGCCTTTTGACCTAATCTCTTAACTTTTAAAAGCTCTTTTCTTGCTTTAAAACCACCTTGTTCATCTCTATAATCAACTATATTCTTAGCTATAGCTGCATTTATACCTGAAACATATGTTAAAAGGCTTGGAGTTGCTGTATTTAAATCTACACCAACCTTATTTACTGAATCTTCAACAACCCCCTTTAAAGATTCCTCTAACCTTTTTTGAGTGACATCATGTTGATATTGACCAACTCCTATTGCTTTAGGATCAATCTTAACAAGTTCTGCCATAGGGTCTTGTAATCTTCTACCTATGGATATTGCTCCTCTTACAGTAACATCTAAATCAGGATATTCCTTAGTTGCAAGTTCTGATGCTGAATAAACTGAGGCCCCTGCTTCTGAAACTATAACATAAGCTACTTCCTTTCCACTTTCCTTCTTAATTTCAGAAATCATTTCTGCAATAACTTCTTCTGATTCTCTTGATGCTGTACCATTTCCTAAAGAAATAACATCTACATCATATTTATATATTAATTCCTTTAATGTCTTCTTAGTTCCTACAATATCTCTCTTTGGAACTGTTGGATATACTGCTACATTTTCAAGGAATTTACCTGTACTATCTAATATTGCTATCTTACATCCTGTTCTAAATCCTGGGTCATATCCCATAACAGTTTTTCCCTTAATAGGAGCTTGCATAAGTAAAGCCTTAAGGTTTTCCTTAAAAATTAAAATTGCTCCTTCTTCACCCTTATCAGTTAATTCATTTCTTATTTCTCTTTCTATTGAAGGTAATATTAATCTCTTGTAAGCATCTCTAATTGCTAACTTTAACTGCTCATCTAAAACTCCATTTCCCTTAAGGATTTCTCTTTCCAAGTAAGATATAATCTTATCTTCTCCAATTGTTATCTTAACAGAAAGAATCTTTTCTTTTTCTCCTCTATTAATAGCTAATATTCTATGTGGAGGTATCTTTCTAACCTCTTCACTATAGTCATAGTACATTTCATAAGGAGTTGTTTCTTCTGAAGAGCCTTTAGATTCTATTAACCCTTCTCTCATTACTAATTCTCTTATGAATTTTCTGTATTTAGCTTCTTCTGAAATTCCTTCTGCAATTATATCTAAGGCACCTGATACTGCATCCTCTGCTTTTTCAACTCCCTTTTCTTCGTCAATATACTTAGAAGCTTCTTGAAGTACATCTCCTTTGAAAGCACCTTCTAATATAAGATTAGCTAATGGCTCCAATCCTTTCGCTTTAGCTATAGTTGCCCTTGTTCTCTTCTTTGGCTTATATGGTCTATATATATCTTCCACTTCTGTTAAAGTTTCAGCTTTCCCTAATGCTTCTGTTATTTCTTGGGTTAACTTTCCTTGCTCTTCTATAAGCCTAGAAACATCGGCTTTTCTTTCATCTAAGCTTCTTAAATAAGTTAATCTTTCAGAAAACTTTCTTAACACTTCATCTGAAAGCCCACCTGTTTTTTCTTTTCTATAACGTGCTATGAAAGGAACTGTGTTTCCTTCATCTAACATCTCAACTACATTATTTACCACTCCAAGTTTTAACCCTAATTCCTTGGCTAATCTTTCTTCAATATTTATCATCTTTTCCTCCTAAGATTTACCTATATTTAATAGTATTTTTCTATTATAAACTTTTTTATTCCTTTTGAAAATAATAGTTACTCTTCTAATAACTTCTTAAGCTCTATCCAATCATTAATTTCTATATAATCAACCATTGGTGTATATTTTTCTTCCCTAAGTGCTCCTTTAAACCATATAGGTTTTATGCCACTTAAACTAGCTCCTTCAACATCAGCAATTACATTATCTCCGCAAAACCATACATCCATACTCTCTAAATTAGCTTTTCTTAGTGCTAATTCAAAGATTTTTTTATGAGGTTTCTTAAACATATATTCACTTGATGCAATAATAAATTCAAAATGATTATTAGGAATAAGGGTATTTATCCTATTTTTCAAGGTTTCGCCACTATAGCTTAAGTTACTAATAACAGCAGTTCTTATTCCTTTTTCATGTAAAAAGTTTAACAAAAACCCAATGTTTTCTACTGGTTTTCCTGGCGCTGAAGCATCCCAGAATATTTTATCCATCTCATTTGGAGTAAGATCAAACTCAATCCCAAAATAATCATATAAATAATTTTGAAAACAATAATTATGGACCTCTATACTATAAAAAAACTTTTTGCTATCCCCTTCTCTTCCAATTTCAATATTTAGCTCAGTATAAAAATCAAATAATTCTTCTGCACTAATATTATTAGGATTCTTAGTTGCTTTATCTAAAAGAACTTTTAATCCTTCTAACCTATTAAATTTTTCTTCTTCAATAATAGTCTGTCCATAGTCAAAAAGTATCATCTTTGGATAATCCATATATTCCTCCCCCTCCAAACCCTTTTACTACCCTATAATATCATTTTTTTCAATATTATTGAAATTACTTTTTTTCTTTCTTGTTATTTTTTCTTACTGTCTTTATAATAATTATTATTTATACTACAAAGGAGAAATTGTTAATGGAAAAGATAAACATGCTTGGTACAGGCTCTGCTATGGTTACTAAATGCTATAATACTTGCTTTACTATTTCTAATAATGATGAGTACTTTTTAGTTGATTGTGGTGGGGGGAATACTATTCTTACTAACTTAGAGAAATCAGGAATTACTATTAATAAAATTCATAATATGTTTATTTCACATAACCATAACGACCATGTATTAGGTTCTATATGGATTATAAGGGCTGTATGTAATAATATCCTCAATGGAAAATATGAAGGAAACTTAAATATATACTGTCACCAATCTTCAATAGATGCTATCAAGGGAATAAGCTTTTATGTACTACAAAATAAATTCACAAAATTATTTGATAACAGAATACTATTCATCCCAATAAATAATGGTGACGAAACTAAAATACTTGGAAGAAAAACTATATTTTTTGATATAAAGAGTACTAAACAACTTCAACATGGATTTAAAACTTATCTTCTAAATGGTAAATCTCTTACTTTTCTTGGTGACGAGCCCTATAGAGAGTATGTTAAAGATTACTGTATAAATACAGATTATCTTATGCATGAAGCCTTTTGCTCTTATGAGGATAGAGAAATTTTCAAACCTTATGAAAAGCATCATGCTACATCAAAGGATGCTTGTGAAAATGCAGCAAAACTTAATGTAGGAACTGTAATTCTATATCATGCTGAAGATAAAAACTTAGCTACAAGAAAAGAACGCTATATTAGGGAAGGTAAAGAAGTTTTTAATGGAACTATCTATGTTCCAGATGATTTAGATATTATTGAACTATAAAATAAAAAGACTAGAAAAGTTAAACATTTTCTAGTCTTTATCATCACATTCTTATCTAGAAGATATTAAGTTATTATATTTCTCTTCATCTCCAAAGTTTGTTGAAAAATAGGTATTTACATCAGTTGAATTCTTAAGGCTAATTGGTTCAGCTCCATTGATTTTACTTATCAAAACATCAAAACTATTATTACCTTTTAACACTACTTCAAACTCTTGTTTATTGCTTTTAAAGGTATAATTACTATTACTATTTTTAGAAATAGTTCCCCTATCAACCTCTCTTTGATCGATATATTCAACAAAGGTATTAGATTCTTTATCAACAGTTATTTGTACTATATAGTTATTATCCTGATTACTACTTATATAAGTACCCTTTAACTCACTACTTCCTTTAGAAATAAAAAAGCAAATTCCTAGCATACCAACTACAACTAATTCTATAGTTAGAATCTTTTTCATACAGCACCCAACCTTTCAATATTTAATAACACACAACCCTATACAAATATAGTACATTATTACTTTTTTTCACAACACACTGATGAATAAATTATTCTAAATTATTATGCTAAATAACGAAAATAACATTTGAGATATGCACGTATCACAATAAAAAACATAGAGTAAATATTTATTTTGCTTGTCCCGTCACAAAGTTCCAAGTTACATTAAAGCAAATATCCATACACTCATACTAAAGATAAAAAATTACAAATTTATTTTCCCTTAGAATTTATAAAAAATAAAGTAGAACTTATCCTTTCATATTATGTAACCTTCTGATATAATATAGATTGTAAATATTTTACAGTAGGTGGTTTTATGAATAAAATGATACAAAAAATAGTCTCTCTGGCATTACTTTTTTTAATAAGCCTCTTAGTATTAGATTATTTTAGAATAATAGAATTTAGTAATATTTTAGGGAATTCCCTGTCTTTTATAACAATTGTTTTAATAGTTTTTTCTTCTACATCTGTAATATGTACAAGCAAATCTGGATTAAATAAGTTTATAAACTATTTAATTTTGACTGCAATCACTGTAGGAATAGTTCTTAAAATTATTTACGGAAAATTAAATATGATTATATATGCCTCACTACTACTTACAGTTGTTTACGCATTAATGGATATGCTCTATAAAAGACCAGACTAACATAATCATAATATTCACCCTGAATTAATAGTATTAAATGAATAACTATTAACTCGGGGTTTTATTATGAAAAAAATTATTTACAGCATTGCCACCTTACTTTCCTTAACTGGACTCATAGTTTGTATATTTTTCAAAAGTAGTTACTACAACTTCAATCCTTCAAATGTAAAAAAAAATATAGAATATCTTTCTTCAAAAGAACTTAAAGGAAGACTTGCTGGAAGCTCTGAAAATGAAAGAGTTGCAAATGAAATAGAAGGACTATTTAAAGAACTTAATCTAAAACCTTTAAATAATGAATATAAACAAAGCTTTAATGTAAATGCTCCTATTTTCACAGGAGGTACCCCTACTCTTAAATTGTTGGCAGGAGAATCTGTTGTGCAAGAGTTTAAATTAGGCGATGAATTCAAAGAGGACATGCTTAATTTCAAAATAACCTCCATTCAATTTACAAAGAATGATAAGTATGACATCTATAAAAGCGGATTTGCATTCCATAAAAATAATGAAACATACTTTTTTACCTCTAACTTAAATAAAGAAGCCTCCTTTAGAAGCTCTTTTTGGAATGATGCTCCATATTCTTTTGTTATAGAGATAAATATTGATACTTTTAACGCAATACTAGATGGTATAAGAATGGGATATACCTTAGATGTAAGTTTGCCATATAAGGTTGAAGAAAAAACTATATACAACGTTTGTGGTATGATAGAAGGCACCTCGAAAGACCTACCGCCTTTAGTATTTACTGCACACTTTGACCATTTAGGTGCTGATAGCTTAGGAACAGTTTATTCTGGAGCTCTAGATAATGCATCAGGCACAGCCTTCTTGCTTGAACTAGCAAAAACCTTTTCTACTTTAAGGCTTCCAGAGCGTGATATTATATTCGTTGCTTTAAATGCAGAAGAATTTGGTCTACTGGGTTCTAAAGCTTTTGCAGATAAATATAAGGATGAATTAAATGGTGCAGAAGTAATCAATTTTGATATGATAGGGTGTGAAGATTACCCAATAACTATGATGAGTAGTGCATCTAATCTTGATAAAACTACACCTTTAATAGATAGCTTAACTGAAATATGTTATAACTTTGATATTGAAAATAAGGTTACTTATCAAGATTCAAGTGATCATGCTAGCTTCTGTAATGATGGCTTTGACTCATTAACATTATCTCATTCTAATACCTACAATATTCACACTCCAAATGATACTGTAGACAAAATATCAACTAAAGGAATCTCTCAAGTCTATGAAGTTGTAGAGTGCAAGACAATAAATTATGCTTACAATAATATAATATTAATTTTCTATAACTCAAAAACACTAATCCTTTTTGCCTTAACTTCTATTGCCTTATTACTTATTGGATTAGTTAAATTAAAACATATTGTAATAAAAGATGAAGATTTAAGTGCTTAAAAAAGTAGAGTGGATATTTATTTTCCTTGTCCCGTAGGAAGCTCTAAATCACAGAAAAATAAATATCTATTCCCTTTCTACTAAATGTAAGGAAAATATAAAATTATTATCTTTGATTTTATATTTTCCTATATCATTTTATAATCTTCTTTCAATAAGGAATACCATGCTGCATCACAAATCCCCTGATTATTTATATCGGATTGTCTAAGAGTCCCTTCATACTTTAAACCGCACTTTTCCATCACCTTGCCAGAATTTATATTGCGTGTATCATGACGTGACTCTATTCTATTTACTCCAACTTCTTCTGTTAAAAACTTTATAACCGCTGAAAAAGCTTCAGAAGTAATTCCTTTATTCCACCAACGTCTTCCAATACAATATCCTATATGAGCACTTCCTACTTCTTCATTCAATCTAACTACCCCAATTGAACCAATTACCTGACCAATTTCTTTTAGCTCTATCCCCCAATCATAAGTTTTTGGATCACTATAATTACTTATTAAAGACTTTATATATTCTTTAGATATATCTAAACTCTTATGGGCAGGCCACATCAAATACTTAGTAACCTCATTATCACTTGCCCAATTATGAAACATTACTTCTCCATCATCCATGTTAAATTTTCTTAAAATCAATCGATTAGTTTCTAATGTTACCGTACCTAAATTCTTCATACTACACCTCCAAAATAATTATACCATTTTTATCCATAAATATATAAATACATAATTATATAAATAGGTTAATATGAAATGAAAATAATATGTATTTCTATGATTTCTTAATAACCTACACAAAAAAAGGAAGCTACCCAAGGTAGCTTCCTTTTATTCTACTTTCTTTTTCTTTCTAATAACAACTACTGCTGCTCCAGAGCATAGCATTAAAGCAACAAGTACTATTACTACTGTCATTGAATTACTGTCTCCAGTTTTTGACGGTATTCCTTGAGTATTATTTGTATCACCAGGTTCTGTTGAATCTCCAGGCTTACTTGGATTATCTGTATCTCCTCCACTAGGTGGGGTTATTACAGCAGAATCTGAAACAATCTTAAAGTGTCTTGTAACAACTAAAGATTTATTTCCAGCCTTATCTGTAACATAAGCCTCTAAAATATATTCTCCTTCAGCTGTAATTTCCTCTCCATAATATGAATTTCCATTTAATAAAAGAGTAATTGTAGCTTCTTCATCATTACAAACAACATTAGGTGTTACTGATTCTGTGAATTCTTGTCCTTCACCTATATTTGTAATGTTTACTTGTGGAGCTTCAGTATCTATCTTAACCTCAGCTAATGCAACTTCACTTACATTACCTGCGTAATCAGTTACTCTTGCATATACCTTAGAAGATATACCTACTGAGAATTGTCCGTTATATTCAGTATAATTTTCTCCATCAAAACTGTATTCAATCTTATCAATTTGAGTTTCATTAGAGCTAATTGTTACATTAACAGGTTTATTAGTTAATTCTGTAGTGCTTAAGTTTATAGAAGGCTTTACTGGAGCTTCCTTATCTAATATAACAGGAATATATTGAGCAACACTATTTCCCATCATATCAACAACTTCTACTAACACATTATTAACACCTTGTTGTAATCTTATATCCTTAGAGAACTCTCTTTGTAATTTATCTTCTCCCTCTACAAACATTTGATCTAAAGTTAATACTGCTTCACCATTTATATATAGGGAATATCCATGTAGACTATCTGTAACATTTCCTTTTAAAGTGAAATTTTCATTGTTAGTGTAAACTTTATTATCATCTCTAACATTTAAATCAAATGATACTGATGGTGCTTTTGAATCATAAAGAACTTTATAGTTCTTATTAACAATAACTTTTCCGTCCTTATCTTCCAAATAAACATTAATCCTATTTGTGCCTTGTTCTAGTTTTTGCTTAAATTCAAATGTTAAGTCATCCTTTACAGTTACATCTTCTCCAGAAATCTTAAAGACTCCAGGTTTATTGCTTAACTTACCTTCAATTGTATAAAAATCATTTTCTGTTAATTGAGCTGAAATAAAATTAAGCGCTTCTAAATTATAGAATTCAACTGATAAGTTATTATCTTCACTATACCTAGAAATAACCATATCTTTATAAGATATATTTCCAGCTGCATCTGCTGCTATTATAGATATACCATTTAATCCATCTGTAAGATTCACTTCCACGCTTCCTTTTCCATTTGCATCTAAGGATATAGGTTGTAAATCTTCACTATTAACTCCTAGGTATGCCCCAACATAATTTCCAGTAAACTCATTTATTTCAGAAACTGATACCTGAAGATTTATAGAATCTTCTGTAGTTGTATAGTAAGGTGATACAGTTCCTATGTCCGGTGTAACAGAGAGAGCTGGTGCAATAGTATCTAATAATACTAGTATACTTGTTCTAACTATAGTATTTCCGTCCCTATCCTCTGCATACAGACTTACTTCATTAACTCCCTCAGCTACTGATAATGGGTAATTAAATCTATTATTTTCTATTTCTACATCTTCACCATTTATCTTTAAAACTCCCACTGAATCATTAGCTAAACCATTTACAATATACTTACCATCAGCTAACATATCTGCTGAAATAATCATGCCATTAGATATATTAGTAAATTTAACATCTGCATTTGTAACATTTGAAATAACCTCTTCATCTAATCCAAAGTTACCTGCATTATCCATTGTAGCAACTACTACATCATTAGTAGTTTCAAGTGCAAAAGGAATTATAGCATAGTAGTTACCATTAGAATCTTTACTTATATTATCTTCAGATAATACAAGCATTTTATCTCCAATTATAACTACGAAAATATCACTTAATCCTGAAGCTTCATCATTAGACTTCCATTTTAAAACATAGTTAACACTATTATTATCACTTGCAATACTCTCAACTCCAAGAATATCTATTTCTGGAGCAACTGTATCTACCATAATTGGCATATCTAAATTTTGAGGTGTTGCATTTGGTAAATCAACTTTATTAACTACTCTAATATAATAATTACCGTCTTCAACATTTTCATATCTACCAGTATTCATATTATATAATGTTCCATCCCAAGCTCCTTCACTAACTAGCTTAGGACCACTAGTTCCATTAATATATTCTTCAAGAAGATTCTTCCTAACATTATTTTCTTTATATATTTCAGATAAAATATCTCCATTTTGATCTAAAACTTGAATCTTAAGTTCTTTAGAATTTCTAAGCATATATAAATATGGCATTACTTCATCTAAAGTACCATCATTATTAGGAGAGAAGGCCATCTTACTCTTATCAAATACTGTATATTGTCCATTGCTAACTGCTCCAATATAAGATAAATTTTCACCGGAAACTCCAATTAAAGCTGTTTCTGCAGTAATACTAGAAGTTGATCCATCAGTGTATTCAGGATCATCTACTATTTTTTCAGCAGACCAATCTCCATAGAAGCCCATAAATGGCATTACTAAAGAAGGTACATTTTCATTACCTACAAATTTTACAAATCCTTCAACAAACTTTTGTGCTGTAACAACTGATGAAAGATTTAAATTGCAAATTACTGTAGCAGTTCCATTCGCTGGTACTGTTACTGATGACTTATCAAAAGTTATTGAAGCACCTTCAAGTTCAACTTCATGAATATATCCAACTTCATCAGTTACCTCACTATATACCTTAACTTCTGGAATAGAATAAGTTATCTCTTCATTTCCATAATTCTTTAAATTTAAGGTAAAGCTTGTATTATTTCCAATTTCCTTTAACGCTACAGATGCTTGTCTATTAGAATTAGTAACTATTACCTTATTATTTATTGCATTTCTTATTTGTAAAAGCCCAGCTCCTTGTCTTCTTGGAGAATAAGGAATTGTTCCATTTCCATACTTGTCAGTCATAGGAACTGATGTATTCATTGCAGTATTCTTTGCAAATGTAACTAAATCTCTTCCTGATAAATTTAGTCCATTAGCTTTAACGCCCTGAATAATTAATGCTTGAGCACCTGAAGTATGTGGTGCTGCCATAGATGTACCACTCATACTTTGATAACTATTATTATTTGCAAGAGAATAAATATCTCCACCTGGTGCAGTTATTTCAGGCTTAAATTCTAGGCTTGATGTTGGGCCCCATGAAGTAAATTGAGACATATCACCCTTATCTATATTTTCGCTTGATAACGCTCCACCTTGCTCAAACTTTATTGTACTATCCCCTGATGTTATTAGAGATTTTAACTTTTCACCATCTGAATATCCTACACTAAATATAGGTTTATCAGCCACAACATTATCAACTGCCATAGAAATAGTTTCATTTCCACCATCTGCATGGTTATATATAATAACTGCCGAAGCACCTGCATTTATAGCATTGTTATATTTTTCTGAAAAACTTATATCTCCCCTAATAATTAAAGCTATTTTACCATCTGAGTTTGTACAATCACTTTCGCTACCTATACCACAATAAACTAATTCATGGTTATTAGATAATGAATCATACTTGCATCCACTTACCTTTGAATATTGAACTTTTCCAGTAGCATTGCCAATTGTTGTATAAGTTAATGCTGGCCCTATTGCTGATGTATTTTCCATGGATGCAACTGATAAAGCATCAGAAGCTGTTGATGGAGAACCTATTAAACCTGTATCAATAGTTCCAAATAAGTTATGAGGTTGTTCCCATGAGCTTGAACTTGTAGATACTTGTGCATTACCAGCTGATATTACACATAAAACACCCTTATCTGTAGCATTCTTTATGGCTACTTCTTGTGGATCATCAGGATCACTAAAACCTGCATCTGATCCTAAGCTCATGTTAATTACATCTGCTCCTAATTTAACAGAGTCTTCAATAGCAGCAATTATATCATCATCATATGCTCCTTTTATTTCAGGATTATTAGAAAATACCTTCATTGCTAGAAGTTGTGCCTCTGGGGCAACCCCCTTAACACCCATTAATCCTTCTACTTCATCTGAGGATCCGTTAGCTCCCACAATTCCAGCTACATGCATACCATGTTCTCCTGCAGCTCCAACATCAATAATGTCATTATTTCCGTCTGCATAGTTATATCCATATGGAATCTTATTGGTAAAGTACTTACCGTAATCAAGTTGTTCAATAGCAGTATTCATATTACTTTGTGTTAACTTAACATCATTATTTGTAACCTTTAAATCCTTATGCCTATAATCAATACCACTATCAATTATGGACACTACCATTCCTTCACCCTTATAACCTAATTCATTCCATACACCAGTAGCTCCTGTTATCTCATCTGCATATGCCATGGTTGGATAATATCTTCTAACCTCAGTTACAGACTTAACTTCTGATATAGATTTAATTTTATCTACATTTTTCCTTGTAGTACTTATTGAGAAACCATTAACTAAATATCCAAAGCTTCTTTTCACCTTTGTTCCTGTTATTGCTTCTACCTTCTTTATAACACTTTGTTGGGCACCTTTAACTGTGTTTTCCTTAGTTTTTACATTAGAATCATAACCATTAGATTCTGAAATAATAGCAGGCGAATCTTTTAACTGAACTATAACTCTAATCTCCTCATTTTCGTCTAGCTTATTGCCATTCTCATCAAAGTCTTTTCCAAATTCACTTTGGCCTTTGCTATGCTCTGAAAGTTCTCCTTGTGATTCTCTCATCTGTTTTAATAACTCAGATTTAAGTTTTGATGCTAAATCTTCTTTAGCACTAATCTTAACTCCATTACCGAGAATCATAGTAGTTCCTAACGCAATAGCCGTAAGCAATGATAAGAACTTCTTGTTTTTCCCCCTCATAATTACCTCCCCATTAATAATATTTATATATAAACATTACTTAAATTAAGTAATGATAATTTTTAATGATGAATAGCAATTAAGCTAGTACATGTTTATTTTTCTATTTTATAATTATACTATTTTTGTTTTATTTTACAATATATGTATTCTAAATCTATCAATAATTTAAGATTATTTTTATATAAGATATTTACCAATCTGTTACCACACACAAAGGTTGGGTTGATATTTATTTTATTTTTCCTATACAGCAAAAAAAGAGAAATTTAAAAACTTCTCTCTTTCTGATATTCAAACTTATATATAACTTTCTACTAATTCTTTATACTTTTCTCTAAGCTTAATAACTTCTTTGTTATTATTTTTCTCTTTTTCATATAATTCTTCTTTACATCTATCTAATTTATTTTTTACATTTCTCACGCTACCTAAAGATGAATCTATTTTGTTACTTACACTTATATCTGTAAATATATTATCAAAGAATACATCTACCAAATAACTTGATTCTATATTATTAAAATTTCCTGATATACTTATCATATTAATATCACTTAGCTCTTTTTCTAGCTTTGTTATAGCATAACCTAATCTCTCTATTTCTTTTTTAGCTGAGTTAACAGCATCATGTTTCATAATAGATGTAATAGCTCCTCCACCTAATACATCCCAAGTTGCCAACCCTGATGCATCATTAAGATATTTTAATGCAGAATTAACTGTAAAATCACAATTAATAGCTTCATCTATTGCTTCTTTTATCTCTATACCTTCTTTTACATATCTGTTTATTGAAGCTTCTATTTCTTCAATCTCTAACCTCTTATTTAAGTCTATTCCCTTTAATAGCTCTGACTTTTCTTGAATAAGCTCTTCATATCTTTCCTCATAATTACTAATAGATTTTATTCTACTTTTTGTAGTTTCTAAATCATTCTTTAACTCTTCAACAGTAACTCTATATTCTTCGTATCTTAACTTTGCCTCTAAATATTCTTGCTCTTCCTTGTATAACTTTTCTTCCCTATAATTAAATATAGTACTTATTATATTAGCCACTGATATTTTATTGAATTTCTCTACATCCTTAAACTCTTTATTCAGCTTTTCTTCTAACCCCTCTAATACCTTATTCTTTCTATAGTAGGTATCTTCTAAAGTAACTAATTTTTCTTCTAAAGTTTCCTTTAATAAAATATTATCCTTACATTCTCTTAGTTCTCTATTAATATCTTCAAACACTTATATCCCCCCTATAACTATTTAATCAACCAGTATACTTTATCATCTGATATGTCATAGCCTAATTTCTTCTGTAAATTTAAAGACTTAATGTTATCTTCTATAACTTGTCCATAAGCATAAGCTCCAGACTTTATTCTTTTGTTTGTAGCTACAGCCTGAAGTCTTAATGCTATACCCCTTCCCCTATATTCAGGTAACACCTCAAGCATACCTATTGAGCCTTCTTTATGATAACCAATAAAACCACATAAATCTCCATCAATAAAAGCTCCATATACTGCCTCATTTCTTATTCTATCTTCTATATATCCATCTAATACAGTTGTAGATTTAGAATATACTTCACTAACTTTATAAGCATAATCTTTTGATAATAGCTTTACTGTCACTTCTGAATTTCCAATATCAATTGGTTCTTCCTTCTTATATACTACATTAAAACACACCATCTTTTCATCAAACTTAAATCTATCTTCTAACAACCTAAAATCTAACTCCTTATGACCAACTATCAATTCAGCGTCTTTAGGAATTATATTAACTATATTTTTAGTTATCTTTTCATCTGATGCATACATCATATAAGCTTTAGAGACCTTTTCATATATCAATATTCCTTTCGAAGATAAATAAAGAATCTTTGCACTCCCTCTTCTAATAGGTTCTAGCATATCTACTGTCAACATAAAATTCTTCATTAATAATTCTACTGCTTTTCTCATAACACCCTCTCCTATAAACATATTTTACCACAAAATATTAATATCTTTTATAAACTTTTAATATAGGTAAATACTATGCAAATTTGTTAAATAAAAAAGAAGTCATCTCTTGATAACTTCCCTTTAACTGTTATTTCCTTTTTTAATAGTTAACCATAATAGAATTAAAGCAATTATAGTAATTATAAGTTTAATACTACCTTCATTTGTATTTATGAATTCATAACTTACCAAAGCCTCTAAGGCTATTGAAGGTATCTTTCCTAAAAAAGTTGTTACAACAAATATAAATGAATTTACACTGCTTAATGCTGCTCCTAAAGTTATAAATCCTGAAGGAATAAATGGTATTAATCTTCCTTCAAAAATAAGAACACCAGCTTTCCACCCTTTACTCTTTACTAAATTATCAACTAACCTATACTTTCCTAATATAGAGGTAATACTTTTTTTTAAACCTAACCTATAAACTTTAAAGCTTATATATCCCCCTATACTTTCACCAAGTAAGGATATTATAAATCCCCAAATTGGTCCAAAAAATATAATATTAGCTCCAGTTACAAATATGGATGGAACTACTCCTAGTAAAGCAATTATAATACTAATTATTATTGATATAAAAATTGCAAATTCTCTATATTGTCCTAAAATCTCTAATACACTATCAATACTAAACATTTTCTAATATATCAATTACATCTAATAAACTTTCGCATATTCTATATGATTTAGATTTCATATTTTCATCTGGCTCCTTCATATCTGGAATATTTACTCCTAACATTCCTGCACTATAAGCTGCCTCTATTCCAGCACCCGAATCCTCTAGAACCATACACTCTTTTGGTTCTACTCCTAGCTTTTCTGCAGCTTTTAAGAATATCTCTGGGTCTGGCTTAGAATTTACAACTTCATCCCCACAGATAACATAATCTGCTTTTTCTAATACACCGCCTAATTTAAGTAAATACTCTGCTCTATCTCTTGAAGTAGAAGTAGCAACAGCAACCTTATACCCATTCTCCTTAAGGTAATTTAAAAGTTCATGAATTCCTCTTTTTAATGGTATACCATCTTTTTCAATAGCCTTCATTTGATGCTTTATCTTTTTCTCATATAAGCTTTCTAGCGGAAAATCTTCACCGAATTTTTCTATCATAAGCTTTCCAAATCCCTTAAGATTTCTTCCAATTAAAGTACAGTAAAAAGCTCTATCCATCTCATATCCTATTTCTGCACAAATATCTCTCCATGCATTAAATGATAGTCTTTCTGTATCAAAAATAAGACCATCCATATCAAATATTACGCCATTCACCCTTCTCATATATAGCCTCCTTAGTTTATCTGAGTTTATTTACTACTTGAAAGATATGAATTTATAAACAAATCAATATCTCCATCCATAACTCCATTAACATTTGATGTTTCCACATTAGTTCTATGATCCTTAACCATGCTATAAGGATGGAATACATAAGATCTTATTTGACTTCCCCATCCCATATCCTTTAAATCTCCAGTTAAGTCTTCTATTTTTTCTTTATGTGCTCTTTCTTTTAACTCTATTAACTTTGCCTTTAACATAGCCATAGCAGTATCTCTATTAGCAAATTGACTTCTTTCATTTTGGCATTGTACAACTATTCCAGTTGGAATATGAGTTATTCTTACTGCTGATTCTGTTTTATTAACGTGTTGACCACCAGCTCCACCTGATCTATAAGTATCTATCTTTAAGTCATCCGACTTTATATCAATATCTTGTTCTTTTGTAAGCTCTGGTAATACTTCAAGTGAAGCAAAGGATGTTTGTCTCTTACCATTAGCATTAAAAGGAGATATTCTTACAAGTCTATGAACGCCTTTTTCAGCTTTTAAATATCCATAGGCATTCTCACCTTTAACTCTTAGGGTAACGCTCTTTATACCAGCTTCATCACCTTCTAATAAGTCTAAAGTTTCAACCTTATACCCTTTCTTTTCACACCATCTTGTATACATTCTAAGAAGCATTTCAGTCCAATCATTAGCATCTGAACCTCCTACTCCTGCATGCAAAGTTAAGATGGCATCATTACCGTCATATTCTCCTGATAATAATATCTCTATTTTATATTGATAAAGTTCCTTTTCCAATTCCCTTACTTCAGAGATTATTTCTTGTGCTGACTCTTCATCATCCTCTTCCATAAGCTCATAAAGAACATCTATATCCTCAACTCTTCTTACAAAATCATCATGTCTAGAAACTTTATCTTTAATTCTTTTACTTTCTTTTGTAACTTCTTCTGCCCTTTTTATATCATCCCAAAATCCATTTTCCTGCATTTGAAGTTCTAATTCTTTTAATTGTTTTTCTAAAGCTTCCTTGTCAAAGTGAAGCCCCCATTTCCTCTATAGTCTCTTTTAAGCTAGGAACCTTACTCATTTCCTTTTCTAGCTCAATTATCATATAATCATCTCCTTCACTATTAAAAAGGCTAACCATCAAATGGTTAGCCTATACATATTCTATGCTTCTCTTCCACAGCAGTTCTTATACTTTTTACCACTACCACATGGACATGGTTCATTTCTACCAATTTCTATTTTCTTTCTTACAGGCTCTCTCTTTGTTGACTTTGAATCCCCATCAGCTCCTGCATGAACAGCTGAAGTTTCCTTAGCTACTCTTTCTCTTTCTGGAGCCTTTTCCATTTGAACATGGAAGATATATTTAACTGTATCAGTTTTGATTCCTTGAATCATTTCATCAAACATTTGACTACCTTCCATTTGATAAGCTTGAACAGGATCTTGTTGCTTAAATGCTCTTAATCCCATACCTTGCTTTAAGTGGTCCATGTTATCAATATGATTCATCCACTTTGAATCAACTGTTCTAAGAAGAATTACTCTTTCAATTTCTCTCATCTTTTCAGAACCAAATTCTTCTTCTTTTCCATTGTAAATTTCAGTTGCTATATTCTTATACTTTTCAATGATTTCATCATTAGTAATCTTCATTAATTCTTCAACAGTTACTCTGTTATCTGGAACACATATATCATCTAAATATGCTATAAGCTTCTTCATTTCAACTTCAACATCGTCACCCTCAACACCATTTAAGTGGCTTAATACGGCATTTGAGATGACATCTGAAGTCATATTTAGAATTTGATCCTTTAAGTCTTCGCCTTCTAAAACTTGTGCTCTTTGCTTGTAGATAACTTCTCTTTGCATATTCATAACATCATCATATCCTAATAATGTTTTTCTTATGTTAAAGTTATTACCTTCAACCTTCTTTTGAGCATTTTCTATTTGCTTAGTAATTATCTTATTTTCTATAGCATCATCTTCTTCTAATCCTATCTTATCAACAACTGCTTGAATCTTATCAGAACCAAAGATTCTCATTAAGTCATCATCTAATGATATATAGAATGTAGAAGAACCTGGATCTCCTTGTCTTCCTGAACGCCCTCTTAATTGGTTATCAATTCTTCTAGACTCATGTCTTGCAGTACCAATGATCTTAAGACCACCAACTTCAACTACACCTTCTCCAAGCTTAATATCAGTACCTCTACCAGCCATGTTAGTAGCTATAGTTACCATCCCTAACTCACCTGCATGGGATATGATTTCTGCTTCTTGTTCATGATACTTAGCATTTAATACTTGGTGAGGAATTCCTCTCTTTTTAAGTATTTTTGATAATTCTTCTGACTTTTCAATACTTACAGTACCAACAAGAATTGGTTGACCTGTCTTATGAGTTTCTATTATATCCTCAACTATTGCATTAAACTTACCTTTTTCATTTTTAAATACAAGGTCTGCATTATCTACTCTTTGTACTGGTCTATGTGTTGGAACAACTATAACATCTAGTCCATAAATTTCTCTAAATTCATTTTCTTCTGTTAACGCTGTACCTGTCATACCTGATAATTTATTATACATTCTAAAGTAATTTTGGAATGTAATTGTAGCTAAAGTCTTAGATTCTCTTGCAATCTTAACTCCTTCTTTAGCTTCAATAGCTTGATGAAGACCATCTGAATATCTTCTACCTTCCATAAGTCTTCCTGTAAATTCATCAACTATGATAACTTCTCCATCCTTAACCATGTAATCCTTATCTCTTCTCATAGAGTAGTTAGCTTTTAAGGCTTGAGTTACATAGTGTTGAAGAGCCATATTGTCAGCATCTGCATAGTTATCTAGCTTAAATGCTCTTTCTGCTTTTTCTACACCTGCATCAGTTAACATAACTGCATTAGCTTCTTCATCTATTGTATAATCTTCTTCTTCTCTTAAAGTCTTTACAAAGTAATCTGCTACTTTATAGAATTCAGTTGATTTTTCACCTGCTCCTGAAATTATAAGTGGTGTTCTAGCTTCATCGATAAGAATAGAGTCAACCTCATCCACTATACAGAAGTTAAGTTGTCTTTGTACTCTTTCCTCTTTGTAAATAACCATGTTATCTCTTAAGTAGTCAAAACCAAATTCATTATTTGTTCCGTAAGTAATATCAGAACCATATGCCTCTCTTCTTTGGTCATTTGTAAGTTCATGAACAATAACACCTGTAGTTAAACCTAAAAAGTTGTAGATTTGTCCCATCCACTCCATATCTCTTTTTGCAAGATAATCATTAACTGTTATTATGTGAACTCCATTTCCAGATAAGGCATTTAAATACGCAGGTAATGTAGCAACTAAGGTTTTACCTTCACCAGTTTTCATTTCCGCAATTCTTCCTTGGTGAAGTACAATTCCCCCAATAAGTTGCTCTCTATAATGTTTCATTTGAAGAACTCTCCAAGATGCCTCTCTAACAGTTGCAAAAGCTTCTACTAGTATATCATCAAGAGTTTCTCCATTTGCTAATCTCTCTTTAAACTCAACAGTTTTATTCTTTAATTCTTCATCTGTTAACTTAGACATTGACCCATCTAAAGCTTCAATCTTATCAACAATAGGTTTTATTCTATTAACTTCTCTTTCACTGTATGACTTGAACAATCCTCCAAAAAGTCCCATAATTTCATCCTTTCAACTATATTATTAATAACGTTACTATATAATTTCATATTCTAATTTCTATATTTATAAATTATACCATTGTAACTTATATATATACAACAATTATAACTATTTATTAACATAAATGCAAAAACTCCATAGAGCCTTTGGATTTCTCCTTAACCCTATGGAGTATACACGCTTTATTTATATTCTGGTTCTATTAAACCATAATTTCCATCTTTTCTTTTATAAACAACACTTACGTTGTTTGTATCAGCATCTTGATATACAAAGAAGCTATGTCCTAATAATTCCATTTGTAGTACAGCTTCATCCGCAGACATTGGTTTTACATTGAAAGACTTAGTCTTTACAATTCTTGAGGTATCTTCATCAGTATCTTCATTCTTAAATTCTAGTGAATTAAATTCTGGATACCTTAATGACCCTGAATTATTCTTTCTAGAAAGCTTGGTTCTTTGTTTTCTTATTTGTCTTACAAGCTTCTCTTCTACAAGGTCAATTGACTTATACATGTCGTCTGTGACTTCTTCTCCTCTTAGAATAACCCCGTTAAATGGAATTGTCACTTCTACTCTTTGTCTATTCTTTTGTACACTTAATGTAGCTCTTGCTTCTACATTAGGTCCAAAATACTTTTCTAGCTTAGAAATCTTTTTTTCTACCATTTCCTTTAACGCAGGTGTTAATTCAATATTTTTTGCTATTACTGTCACTTTCATAAGCCCAGCCCCTCTCATAATTATTATGATTCTTTAGACCTTTATTAAGTTGTTTTTTATATTTTAATTTTACATAACATCTGAAAATATAGCAACTTTAAATTTTCAGAATATTCTCTTACTTCAATCATACTACTTCAACTATCTTAATATTCCTCTTTTTTTTGCAAAATATGTATACATTTTATCATTTGACATAATGCACTAATTATCTAATAAATAATTATACTCAAAACTCTGCTAACAGCATTTTTATTGAAGATACAAAAGTTCATATTGGACAATTAACTAATTATTTCAATAGGTTTAGCTAAGAAACCACTGTAATCAGCTTGCCCATTTTTCACAAACTTTACTATATCAAAATTTCCACCTTATCCTTATTATCTATCTTATCTATTTTATCTTTATTCTCTCTTACATTCTTAACTTTTTCAGGCAATAAAAAAAGAGCAGCATCACTACTACTCTTGTTAAGCTAGCTGACCTGGTCTTTGCCCCCACACTCGCCTACTGGAGATTTCGCTACCCAGAATTACCCTCTCACTACTAACCCTCTCAATTAAAATTGGTAGGACTTACTTCTATACCGCACCATGCTCATCAAAACTTTGTTTGAGTTACGTGGATCGTTTTGCCTGCGACTAGCCTCGACTTTCAACCACAGACCTAGCTTACATTAATATTATACATACGATTTTGCCATAGTCAACAATTTTATTTGAACAACCCCTGCTTCTTTTAATACTCGCTCTGCTTCATGAAGAGTTGCACCTGTTGTAATTACATCATCCAATATTATAAATTTCTTTCCTTTTACTTCTTCTCTATTAATAACTTCAAATACACCTTTAATATTTTTTAATCGCTCTTCTCTTTTTAAAGTCTTCTGTATCTTGTTATCTTTCACCCTTTTTAAGGTATTTAATATGGTAAAATTATTTCTTAATCCTAATTCCTTAGCTAAATACTCACATTGGTTAAAACCTCTTATCTTAAGACTTTCTTTTCCTATAGGAATATATGTTATTATATAATCCTTTTCTATAAAATTAACCAGTCTTTCCTCAACTAGCTTAATTAGTTCTTCTCCTGCATCAAATCTTCCCTTAAATTTAAACTTTAATATTAATTCCTTTAATACACCTTTATAATATCCAAGACAAAGCTCCCCATTATCACAATATGTAATTGAAAATTTACATTTATGACATAAACCATAGGTATTTTCTTCACCACATACTATACACTTACTATCCCTTGGATAAATTATTTCCAATAAACTTCTTTTTATTATTGATAAAACCTTTATAATCCTTTTTCCCATAACATCTTATTAAAATCTCTAGATACATCCCTAACCCTATCTATAGTATTATTTACTTCATTTGCTATAAATAATATCTCTGAAGTTTTACTTAATGTTTTTGATATTTGACCACATATATACATAAGTTGTTTATAGCTATACTCATTACTGTCTGCAAATAGTACTATAGCATCTCCAATGTTAGTCCCCTCTAAAGATATCTCCTTAAAATCTGTTATTATAAATGTTGCCTTATCTTTTACTTTTAAAACATTTATCTTATTACTTTTATCTTTGTATACTTTTTTTATTTGAACCTTATTTAATTTAAGCTTATTTAAATAATATTCATATACATTTTCTAAAGCTTCACTATTAGGAACATATATGACTAAATTTCTTTTATTATCCTTAAACCATTTTATATAATCATATAAAATATATGGAATATCCTTATTTAAATCAATTCTAGTATTTATAACTCTAGGCTCTATAAATGGCTTTTTAGTAACTATAGGAGTACATTCTATTTTATCTCCTAACATAGTTACCTCTTCTAAGGAATATACTATTATTCTTTCTGACTTGCTAATTATAAAGTTATAAATATCTCTTAACTTTCTATTATCTATAGTAGAAAAATTTGATATATCATCTAAAATAACTAAATCGTATTTTCCTTCTATATCCTTTATATGTTTATACTTTACAAAGTTAATATCGCATTCTCCAAGACCACTTTCTAATTTACAATAAGTCATATGTTTATACTTATTACTTAATCCATCTAATAGTTTCTTTTCTTGATACCCTTCATCTGATATATATAAAACTTTCTTTCTCATGGAAATAAAATAGCTTACTATATCTACAAAAATTGTATTTGTATTAAAAGGACATGTACTTATAGATAAAGTTTTTATACCACTTTTATACCAACTATATATTCTTCTAGAAATATCTACTATCTCTTCTGATATATTTTTATTAAATATAACCATATTACCCTCTCTTTTTTTATTCTATTACATCACTATTAAGTAAATCTTTTATTCTGTTCTCTAGTGATGAATATCTCTCAGTACTATTAGTGTTTGTAACCATGTATTGAAGTGCCCTTGGATATCCAACCACTGTTACTAGATCCTTTGCTCTGGTTATTCCAGTATATATTAAATTTCTATTCATCAAGAAAGGTGATCCCATAAATGATGGAATAATTACAACCTTAAATTCACTTCCTTGACTTTTATGTATTGTAATTGCATAAGCCAATTCTAATTCATCAATATTTTCAGCATCGTATATTACCTTTTTTTCGTCATCAAATATTACTGTAATACTTCCTCTTTCGTTATCAATACTTTGAATAAATCCCATATCTCCATTAAATACACCTTCACCATCAAGATCTCCCTTGTCACTTATAGAAGTCCACTTTATTAAGTAATTATTCTTAGTTTGCATAACCTTATCCCCTTCTCTAAGAACAAGATTCTTTATCTTTTTCTCTTTTTTATCCTTTGAGGGTGGATTTAATATTTCTTGTATTTTTTCATTCAAATTTATTATTCCTAAAACTCCTTTTTTCATAGGACTTAAAACTTGAATATCTCTTCTTCTATCCCATGACTTATTGAAGTTTGGCAATCTCCTATTAACTAAGTCTAAAGTAACAGAAAGTATATTATCTATATTCTCTTCCTTTAAAAAATAAAAATCTTTATTCTTTTGATTCAAATATGGCATCTCTCCATTATTTATTCTATGTGCATTAGTGATAATTAAACTCTCGGCTCCCTGTCTAAATATTTCTTTTAATCTAACAACCTTGATTAAACCACTATTTATTAAATCCTTTAATACATTTCCAGGCCCTACTGATGGTAATTGATCAACGTCTCCCACTATAATAAGCCTTGTTCCAACTCTTATGGATTTTAATAAGCTGTGCATTAAAAATATATCTATCATAGAAGCTTCATCTATTATTACTACATCTCCATCTAAGGGTTCATCTGATTCATCATCTAAAGGTGTATCCTCATCCCCAGCCCCTATATCTAATAATCTATGTATGGTTTTTGCTTCTCTTCCAGTTGATTCAGTCATTCTCTTAGCCGCTCTTCCTGTTGGGGCTGCTAAAAGTACTTTCATTCCCTCATTTTCATAAATTTCAATTATGCTTTTTATAATTGTTGTTTTACCTGTTCCTGGACCTCCAGTTATTATTTCTATTCCATCAGTAAAAGCTCCAATAATAGCTTCCTTCTGAGAGTCTGCAAAGTTAATACCACTTTTCTTTTCAAACAAAGAAATTTCAAATTCTATATCTGTATTTATAGTTTGATAGTTTTGAATTGATAACCTTGCTATTCTTTCTGTTATACCTAATTCACTATAATAAAATATAGGTATAAATACACATTCTATATCATTTATTTTTTGTACTATTAGCTTTTTCTCTAAAAATGCATTATATATATTTCCTTCTATTAGTTCTTCCTTAACCAATAAAAGTTCTTTAGTTTCTTCTATAACCTTATTCTTAGGCATATATGTATTTCCAGCAGCACAGAATCTATTTATTACGAAGTCTATTCCACTCTTTATTCTAGAATCAGACTCTCTATTTATTCCTATCATTGACCCAATTCTATCTGCTGTAGCAAAACCTATTCCTTTTATTTCTCTACAAAGAATATAGGGGTCCTTCTGAACAATTTCTTTAGCATTAGGTCCAAATCTTTTATATATTTTTAAACACTGCCCATGAGTTATGCCAAAGCCTTGAAAATATATCATTATATCTTTTAAATCATGTTGTTCTAAATATGATTCATAGATAATGCTAAATTTCTTTTCTCCAATACCATCAATCTCTTTTATTCTTTCAATATTATTATCTAATATATCCATGGCCTCTTCACCAAAATGGTCAATGATTTTTTTTGCTGTAACAGGACCAATTCCTCTAATTATTCCAGATGATAAATACTTCTCTAAACCATCTATTGTAGTTGGCATAATCTCTTCACATTTACTAATACTAAACTGTTTACCAAATTGTTTATGCATTATCCAAGTACCAGTTAACTTTACATGTTGACCTTCTCTTAAGTAAGGAATTGTTCCTACAGCTGTTATAGGCTTATTCTCTATATTAATTTTAGATACTACATATCCTGTATCACCACTTTTAAAAAGTATTACTTCAACAAAGCCTTCTAAGACTTCCATATTATCTCTCCATATCCAATAAACTTATTTTTATTCTTGACTATATATATTATAATTATATCATAGGATTATAAAGTTTCTAAAAATTGATGGAGGTGTTTTAATGCTAATAAAAAATTGTAATATTATTTATTTAGACAAAATTGAAAAAGGTTCTGTACTAATTGAAAACGGAAAGATTAAAGAAATTAACCCTTCTAACGTTAACGATACAGAAGTTATAGATGCTGAAGGTTTATACCTTTCACCAGGATTTATTGATGTTCATATTCACGGTGCTGGTGGTTGCGATACCATGGATGGTACTGTTGAATCTATAAATACAATTGCAAAAACAATAGTTGAACATGGTACAACATCTTTTACACCAACTACAATGACAGTTGCTGCTGAAGATATCAGAAAATCTATGAAAGTTATTAAAAAGCTTAAAGAAGAAGGAACTGAAGGTGCTAATGTATTAGGAGCTCACTTAGAAGGACCTTTCATAAGCCCAAAAGCAATTGGTGCTCAAAATCCAAACTTCTTACTTGCGCCATCAGTAGAAAACTATAACAAAATAGTTGGTGACTATGGTGATGCTGTTGTATCTATCACAATGGCTCCTGAAGTTGAAGGTGCAAAAGAATTAATAAAGTATCTTTCTGACAATGGTGTTACAGTATCTATGGGGCACACAAAAGCTACTTATGATGAAGCTATAGAGGGAATAAAATGTGGTGCATGCCACTCAACTCACCTTTACAACGCAATGACTCCTTTTACTCATAGAGAACCAGGTGTTGTAGGTGCTACATTCGATACTGATATAACTACAGAAACAATTTCTGATGGTATCCATATTTCTTACCCTGCTTTAAGAACAGCCTATAAGCAAAAGGGAACTGATAAAGTTTTATTAGTTAGTGATGCTATGGAAGCTTGTGGTATGCCAGATGGCCAATATTCTTTAGGTGGTCAAGATGTTATAGTTAAAAATGGTGCTGCAAGATTATTAGATGGAACTTTAGCTGGTTCTGTTCTTACTCTTGATAAAGCTGTTAAGAATATATATAGCAACTCAAATTATCCTTTAAATGAAGTTGTAAGAATGGCTACTTACAATGGTGCAAAACACTGTCATGTTGAAGATCATAAAGGTTTGATAAAAGAAGGTTATGATGCTGACCTTATATTATTTAATGAAGATATAGAAATTCAAAAAGTTTTCGTTAAGGGAAAAAAAGTTTATAATAAATAATAAAAAGACTTATTGCAAATTATTGCAATAAGTCTTTTTTCTATAATAATTTTTTAATTTCTTCAACCTTGTTTAATTGTTCCCATGGAAGATTTAAGTCTGTTCTTCCAAAATGTCCATAAGCAGCAGTTTGCTTATAGATTGGTCTTCTTAAATCTAACTCTTTAATTATTGCACCTGGTCTTAAGTCAAATACCTTTTCAACTATATTAATTATAGTTTCTTCATCAACTTTTCCAGTTCCAAATGTCTCAACTTCTATTGATACTGGCTTTGCAACACCTATAGCATAAGCTAATTGTATTTCAAGCTTATCTGCAAGGCCAGCGGCTACTAAGTTTTTAGCAACCCATCTTGCTGCATACGCTGCTGATCTATCAACCTTTGTTGGATCTTTTCCTGAGAATGCTCCACCACCGTGTCTTCCCATTCCTCCATAAGTATCAACTATTATCTTTCTTCCTGTTAATCCCGAATCTCCTTGAGGCCCCCCTACAACGAATCTTCCAGTAGGATTTATATAATATTTAGTGTTTTCATCTAATAATTCAGCTGGAACCACTTCTCTTATTACGTATTCCATTAAATCTTTTTCTATTTGTTCTAAAGTAACTTCTTCACCATGTTGAGTAGAAATAACTATTGCATCTATTCTCTTAGCTGTGTTATTTTCATATTCAACTGTTACTTGTGTTTTACCATCTGGTCTTAAATAATCTAGTGTTCCATTCTTTCTAACTTCAGTAAGTCTTCTAGAAAGTCTGTGAGCCATAGCTATTGGTAGTGGCATAAATTCTGGAGTTTCATTTGTTGCAAAACCAAACATCATACCTTGGTCTCCAGCACCTACTGCTTCAACATCATCCTTATCACCCTTTTTAGATTCTAAAGCTTCATCTACTCCCATTGCTATATCAGCTGATTGTTCATCTATAGTAGTCATAACTGCACATGTATCACAGTCAAATCCATACTTAGCTCTATCATAACCTATTTCTCTTATTGTTTCTCTAACAACTTTAGGAATGTCAACATAACAATTTGTTGTTATTTCCCCCATTACCATTACTAATCCTGTTGTTGTACATGTTTCACATGCTACTCTTGCATTTGGATCCTTTGATAAAATCGCATCTAACACTGCATCAGATATTTGATCACATATTTTATCTGGATGTCCTTCTGTTACTGACTCTGATGTAAATAATCTTTTCATAATTTGTCTTCTCCTTCCAAATGTTTTTAGGCAATAAAAAAACCCTTCGATAAGAAGAGACTTTACTATATAATCTCTCTCATCTCGTAGATAAAAAATCTACAGGAATTGGCACCTTGTAATATAACAGGTTGCCGGGTTTCATCGGGCCCTTTCCCTCCACCTCTCTTGATAAGAGTTTTTTATTTAATTTTTGCAAACTTATTGTAACATATTATTTTTTTAAACTCAATAGTATTTATTATATAATTTCAACTTTTATCCACAGATTTTATTAACTTAATACACATTATCAACTTTTAAGGAATAAAAAATGTGGAGTAGATATTTATTTTACTTGTTCCGTCACAAAACTCCAAGTCACACGGAAATAAATATCCACCCCTCTCATACTATTAGAATTTTATACTTTTATAGACATTAAAAAAAGCAAGTAAACTTGCTTTTAAATGGTGGAGGAGGACGGATTCGAACCATCGAAGCGAATCGCAACAGATTTACAGTCTGCCCCCTTTGGCCAC
>OIFD01000060.1_pt1 | contig 109054 bp, 105 predicted proteins | sample 1582021 | NCBI WGS metagenome assembly OIFD01 (sample SAMN07501059, study PRJEB24779) | human gut metagenome | isolation source: stool | host: human infant | place: USA: Pittsburgh, PA | reverse complement strand
GGATATTTTGTTGAGTCTTGTTTCTGGTCTTTTTCTTGGCATTTTAAAATCCTCCTGATTACTATTATATCAGGAGGCTTCTATACACAAACTATTTCACAGTCTCTGAAGATAGGATTAAAACAAAATTAAACGGAATGTCCCCTGTTATGTACAGATTACATTCCGCTTAAAATATTATTAAATTATTCCGTGTTTACGGGTTCAGCTCACGCAGGTCTTTTTTTTAGATTAATTTTCATTCAAAGGTGTAGAAAATTCATATAAATGTTCTGGTGATATATCTATATCATCATTCCGAACAACAGTCCCGCATTCTACCTTAGCTTTTGAAAAAAATACAGGATTATTTAATTTAGTATAAATATTTTTCTCTAAAAGAGGTCTGGCATCGTAAATTTTTGTGCTACCATCTGCAAATAATAAAATTAGAGTATAATCATTTTTTGCCTGTACCGATTTTACTACCCAATTAGGATCTTTCATATCAATTATTTTCTCTTTTTTGTTTGTTCAATAATAAATACGCCAACACTATTATTCCCACAGAGAATAAAATCGTCATTCTTTCGTCTTTATTTCCCGATTCTGGGAGTTTTTCATCGACGTGTTCCTTCTTTTCTACCACAAGGGATTTCTTAGACAAATCACTTTGTGACAATACTACATCGAACTCACGCACTTGCCCTTCTTTTAAAATAACTCCTCCGACTCCGTTTTCAGTCAATCTATCTTCGTTATTTACAGTAAGAACGTAGTTTCCCGGAAACAAATTGTCGAATACTGCTTTTCCTTCTTTATTTGTGTACTGGAATGCATACATATCTGTTCTTCTATCTTTTAATGAAACCAGAACTTTCTCTTGTGGTTTGTCGGCTTTTTTCACGTTGATAATAAGTGCTGATTCGAACTCTTTTTTGATTTGTTCGTCTATTTGTGAACTATAAATAGATTCTTCAGAATTTGAATTAATCTCAATGTCATTGATTTTGAAATTGTCATGTCTTTCAAAATACTCACTCATTTTGTCCACGTACACCTGATATTTTCCAGGATCTTCTACTTCAAAATACGCATAACCAAACATATCGGTTTTTGACAAGTATTCTTTTGTATCCGATTGCAATCTGACATCTATTTCTTTCAGGGCAATTGCGTATTTGTCGGTAATTCTATAAGTTATTTTGTATTTCTTGTCCTTGTCCTCTCTTGTCTTGGCAATCAAAGTTTTGGAATTATCGGTGTTGTTTTCAAGTAACACTTTTTGTTCATCGAAGAAAAATCCCGACGGAGCAGACACTACCTTCACGGAATGTTCTGATGGTGCAAGCTTATAAAATTGTGCTTCTCCTTTTTCGTCCGTCTGATTTTCTCGAGATTTGCCAGTCTGAAGATCAGTTACTATTATCTCAACTTTTGGTATTGGTTTGCTTTTTTTGTCTAATACGGTGATTTTTAATATAGCATTATCCTCATCCATCGCTTGTTTTACTGCAAATGATAAGTTAGTTTTAAAGTTTTGCATAATTTTCTTGCTAACACTATCATTTTGTCCTCTATTTGGATTGATTATATTGTCTATTTTATCTATTTCCGATGCTGTGGCGATTTGAGGTATCATAACTATCACCACTAAAACGAATAGTAGTTTTTTCAAAATTTTCATAACACTTCTCCTATTTAATAATATATCACAAAAGAAGCGTTTTTTCCCAATTTTAGCCAAAAAAATCGCACGATATTATCGTGCGACTTTTTCACTCTATTTGATCAATTCTTTTACAACTGATTCACTTATTGAGTTTTTTCCACCAAATACATTAACTTTTCCAAATTTTGATTCTTTGAAAGCTTGTTTTGTAGCTTCTGGAATTTCATTTGCTTCTGCTAATAATATTGGGCAATCAATGGAGCCTATTACTAAGCTGTCTGCTGCTGTTGTTCCGTTTGCGATGTTAACTTCTTTACTGTCTTTGAAGCCGTGTTCATAAATCTTCTTAGCAGTGTCGTAACGGTTTGCTCCGGCAATTCTTGTAGCGTTTGGTAGTTTGTTTGCTACTTCTTTGGAGATTGTTAATTCTCCACCCACTACTAATACTTCTTCCATTTGTTTCAATACTTCTTTTACTTCTTCTGGTATTTTATTTTTTTGTACTAGAAGTATTGGCATGTTGTTTTTGTTTGCTAATGGAGCTACTGTTAATGCATCTGCAAAGTTTTCTCCACTTGCCACTACAGCTTTTTTAGTTCCTGTTAGTTTGATTACTTCTTGTGCAATCTTAGCACTTGTTTCATAACGATTAGCTCCTGCTATTGTTCTAACGTTGTATTGTGATAGGCCGATTTTTGTTTTATCTACTGATTTTTCTCCACCTATTACGATTACATTCTTAGCGCCTAATCTCTTGATTTCTTGTGCTACTACTGAATCTAATTGATCTTTTTTAACTAACAAGATTGGTGCTTTTAATTGTTTTGATAATGCTGATGCTGATAAGCTGTCTGCAAATTTTTCGTAGTTTGCTACAATTACTGTATTAGCTGATTCGTAGTATTTCTTGGATACTTCTACTGCTGTTTCAATTCTGCTTCTTCCTGCCACTCTTTCTGTTTTAATTTCTTTTTCATCTGGGAATTCAACTTGATTTGATTTGTATTCTATAGCAAGTGGTTTTATTCCAAGAGAATGAACACCTGTTATTTTAACAATATTATCTTTTTGTTCAAATGTTAATTTTTCTTTAGTATTGTCTTTGTTGATGAAATAAACATCTGCTACTTCTTTTCCTGCTGGAAGTTTTCTTAAAATAGTGAAATCTCCGTCTGCATACTTAGATTTTTCGCAGTTTTGTCTCATACTATTGATTAATACCAAATCCAATACCATTGCTTCTTTACCTTTAAGCATTGGGTAATTATTATTATCTAAATGATAAGCTAATAAACTTAATTGTTTAAAGTCAGCACCAGTTATGGTTGTATTTCCTGGTCTACAAGTTACTTGTCCATTAACTTTTCCTTGTTTTGCATCGATTAATTTAATATCTTGGATTCCATTACAAGATGAATGATCGAATAAAAGCTTATTGCCTTCTGTTCCCCATTCAGTTTTATCTTTAACAACTAATGGGAATGTGTCTATAACATATTTGTCATCAAGTGATCTCAAATTATATGTTACATCTTCATACAATCTTACTTTAATTACACCTTTGTTATCAGATGTTACTTCAAAAGTATCAAATTCACTTGAGAATCTAATTTTTGTATTTGGTACAATTTGACCTTTGTTAATTAATCTTAAATTAAATTGATGTTTACCATCAGTTCCATTAGTCAAAATTGCCAACATTCTTTCGACATCCGTTTTAAGTCCTTCGAATGGAGTTTTCTTAGTTACAACTAATTTATCTTGAAGCATATTTTTCTTGAAGTTATATGCATATTCGTTGTTTTTATATGCTTGAATATATTGGTTAAACATCTTATAATCTTTTGATATTAATTGGATGAAATATGAATTATGTTCATACAAATCCAATGCTGGTAATTGATTATTTTCGTTTAATTTGAATTCACCTTCGTATCTTTGTTTACTTGAGTTAAACAATTTGAATACAAGATCATTTTTGTTTGCACCTTCAGGTAATTCAACATTAATTGGTTTTGTTTTGATTTTTACTGTGGATACATTACATGATGATTGTGGTTCTTCTTCTGCTTCTGGTTTTCCTGGACAAGTTGGACAATCAGTATTGTCGTCTAATCCTGGTAATTCATTGTCTTTACCATCGTATCTCTTCAAGAATACTGCTTTTAATTTGTGGTCTTTACCTTGTTCAGGATATCTATCGTCAACCATTGGCCAATATAAACCATCATCTGGAGATTTTGCTAATTTGAATTCGATAGGTTTTTCCATGTAGTATTCATCATCTTTACCTTCCATGGAAATCTTGTATGTTTTATCCATCATAACATCCATGTTCAAGAAAAGACCTTCTTTTGATCTAATTTGAACATTATTTGGATTACCAACTTCTTCTATTCTGAATTTAATATCTTTGTTAACATGTTTTTGACCATGAATAACATAAATTCTTGATAAATATGAGCCTTGGAAAACATCAATTCTATCTAGTTTATTTCCTTGTTCATCTAAAAGAGTCTTACCGTCTTTTGTTTGAATTCTAATTCCATCTGATTTGTATGGATGTTGTATTGAAGCATCTAATTTGATTGTATACATTGTATCTTTGTATAAATCTAAATCAAGTCTACCATCTTTTGCTTCAACTGTTTCTTCTTGGTGAGCACCAACTAAGCTAAACAAAACAGTTTTTTCATTTAGTTTTCTTTTAGCTGTTGTATCATATACATCAATAGAAATATTTGATCTTTCTTTGTTCTTAGGTTCATTACCAATTAAGCTTTGACGTTCAACTACTATGATTTTTTCAATTTTTTCGCCAGTTTGTTTAGTTTGAATGTCGTAACTTTTAGCTACTGATTTGTTATCAGTTTTGAACCAAATATAGTTGAAATATTTGTGTGGAACTTTTCCGTTTGTTAAAGTTAAAAATTCTGTAAGTTCTGCTAATCCCAATTTCATTCTACTTCCAACTGGAGCTTTAACTCCTTTTAGATATCCATCTTTTGTATAGTAATCATGCATATCCTTGTTTTCTTTGTTGAAAGTATGGAAATGTAAGTTATCTTCAACAGGTTTTCCATCTTTATATTCTACTTTAATGTCTTGAATAGTTGTAATTTCTCTATTTTTTAATTCTTTTTCTTCAGGTTTTGTATTTTCTAATACCAAAGATTTTAAAACAACTGGCTTACCTGATCCATCAGATGCTTTGATTTCTTTACCATCAAATTTGATATGTGCTGGTTTTTTATCTGCAGTAAATAGATTTGTTATTTTATATTTATCATTATTAACGATAGATACATCGTACATAGTATCTTTGTCTTCCAATTGTGATAAATCTAAAATGCCATCTTTGCTTTTGATGTTTTTAGTGTATACATCTTCACCAAATGGCCATGCATCGACAAATTTAAATTCAATTTCTTCAGTTATTTTTTTATTAGTTTTTGAATCTAATATTTCTAATTTGTAATCATTGTCAACTGTAGGCTTAGTTTCTGGTTTTGTATTTTCTAATACCAATGATTTTAAAACGGCTGGTTTACCTGATCCATCAGATGCTTGAATTTCTTTACCATTAAATTTAATATTTGCTGGTTTTCCATCTGCAGTTAAAAGATTTGTTATTTTATATTTATCATTATTAACTATAGATACGTCGTACATAGCATCTTTGTCTTCGATTTTTGACAAATCTAAAATACCGTCTTTGCTTTTTATGTTTTGAGGATATTCTTCATCTTCATCCCAAGTATCGACAAATTTGAATTCAATTTCTTCAGTTATCTTTTTATTAGTTTTTGAATCTAATATTTCTAATTGATAATCCTTGTTATTTTCGGCTGGAGTTTCTGTTTCTTCAGGATTTTTTTCTGGTCTCTTGTATCCTTCAATTATTATTGAATGATTTCGTCTAGCCATGAATCCTTCTTCTTGAATTACTTGTACTTCTGTATTTTCTTTATTGAAAGCAATATCCATTGCGTCTTGATTATCAGAAGCATATTTTAATTTTAGCTTGTTGTCTTTAGGAAATGACACCTTAGCTTGAAAGAAATTATTAGGATTTTTTATTTCTATTACTGAAAAATCCAAGTATCCATCTTTTGATGTAAGTGTTGGAGATATTCCGTTAAATTTGTCAGTAAGTAAAAATTCTATTGGCTCTGTAATTAAATATCCTTGTTCATCTAGAACCTTAACTTCCATCGGACTAACTTTCTTAATTCTAATCTTATCTAATTTCTTTTCAGATTTATCAGAACTTCCATTGTCAACTACAAAGTGTGAATTGTTATAAATATAACTATACTTACCTTCAAAATCTAGCAAGTCATATTTTTTTAAATCATTTTTGTTTTTGAACTTTACATTTAATGCAGTGTTTTTTGGTAATTTTGATAAATCAATTTTACCATTTTCAGTAGTCACACTGTATTCTTTGTTTGCATTTACGTCTTTGAAAAGAATTTCTACTTTTTCGTTAAATGCATTTCCTTTTTCATCTACAACAGATAGTATTCTGTTGTCTTCAGCTTCAGCTTCATCTGCATTTGCAAATGATACAGCTGGAGCAATAACAGATAGCACCATATTAAATACTAGTAACATGGCTAGTAACTGCTTTGCTATTTTGCTTGTTAAATTCTTCATAATTCCTCCTTGAAGTATATTCTCTTTTAGAATATCATTAATCGACAATATAAAACAACAAATTATATATTGTGATTTTGAATAAATAAGCTTTATAATAGCCATTCATCTATTATTTTTCTGTTTTCATACATATATCCACTCTATAATTGTGCATTTTACAGTAAATCTCATTTATTTATTTTTTCAATAAATAGGCAAAAAAAGTCACACGATAATATGGTGACCCATAAAATTCGTGCGACTTTTCTTACTCTATTTAATCAATTCTTTTACAACTGATTCACTTATTGAGTTTTCTCCACCAAATACATTAACTTTTTCAAATTTTGATTCTTCGAAAGCTTGTTTTGTAGCTTCTGGAATTTCATTTGCTTCTGCTAATAATATTGGGCAATCGATGGAGCCTATTACTAAGCTATCCGCAAAGTTTGTTCCGTTTGCGATGTTAACTTCTTTACTGTCTTTGAAGCCGTGTTCGTAAATCTTCTTAGCAGTGTCGTAACGGTTTGCTCCTGCAATTCTTGTAGGGTTTGGTAGTTTGTTTTCTACTTCTTTGGAGATTGTTAATTCTCCACCTACTACTAATACTTCATCCATTTGTTTCAATACTTCTTGTGTTGCTTTTGGTATGTTGTTTGGTTGTACAAGTAGTATTGCCATGTTGTTTTTGTTTGCTAATGGCGCTACTGTCAATGCGTCTGCGAAGTTTTCTCCGCTTGCTACTACAGCTTTTTTAGTTCCTGTTAGTTTGATTACTTCTTGTGCGATTTTTGCACTTGTTTCGTATCTATTAGAACCAGCTATTGTTTGTACGTTGTATTGTGATAAGCTGTTTTTAGCTTTGTCAACTGAGTGATTTCCACCTATTACGATTACATTCTTAGCGCCTAATCTCTTGATTTCTTGTGCTACTACTGAATCTAATTGATCTTTTTTAACTAACAAGATTGGTGCTTTTAATTGTTTTGATAATGCTGATGCTGATAAGCTGTCTGCAAATTTTTTGTAGTTTGCTATGATTACTGTATCAGCTGATTCGTAGTATTTCTTGGAAACTTCTACTGCTGTTTCAATTCTGCTTCTTCCTGCCACTCTTTCTGTTTTGATTTCTTTTTCATCTGGAGTTGTAGTATTTTCTTTAATCTTAGCTATTTCATCTTTGATTTCTTTAGCTAGCTTGTCAACTTCTTCTTGAGTTGCATCTTCTTTCTTAACTAAATCTTCAGCTTTTTTGATCAAATCTTGTAATGCTTTTTCTTGTTGTTCATCAAGAACGTATTTATCTTTCTTCTTCAACAATTCTTCTGCATCTTCTTTTTGACCGATAAGTTGTGTTTTATTAGCTTTTTCAATTTCTTTTTCTTTGATATTAGCTAATGCTTCTGTTAATTTGTTATTAATTTCATCAACCTTTTCTTGTGGTTGTTGTTCATTTATAACAGTTTTTGCTTCTTCGATTAATTTGTTAATTTCAGCTATTTGTTCTTCTGTAACAGCGTATTTTTCAGAAACTTCTACAATTGATTTTGCTTTAAGAATATTGTCTAATAAATCTTTTGTATCAACTGGATCTACTGCATTAGGATCTTTTCTGTTGATTACAACTTCTTCAATTGCTTCATTTCCAGCATCGTCGTATGCTTTGATTTGGAATTTGTTTTCGCCAATTTCCAATGGAACTTCTATTTCAAATCCCCCAGAAATTCCTTCTTCAATTTCGAAATTATCCCAAGTTTTGTCAATTCTTGTTAGCATTGATTCGTTAAGATACATTTCGAAGTATGTCATATTTTCATGACCTTTTGCTTTGATTGTAGCCATTGGAGATTTTTCATCTTCACGTACTACAGTGTATTCAATTGTTGGAGCTTCGAAGTCTTTTCTGATTCTTCTGATTATAGTATCTTCGATGCTGTCTCCTCTAACGTTTAATCCTTCAGCTTTGATTTGTAATTCGTAAACATATCCGTCAGCTAAGTTAGAAATATCTAATTCATGGTCGAATGAGTAATTGCTGTCTCCTTCTTTGTTGAATTTGATTTCTTGAGCTTTTGTTCCTTCAACTTGTTTACCATCTCTAGTTATAGTTAATGTTAACTTGTCTAATTGATCTACTTTTGTAACATTACCTTTAACGTTAATCTTCTTGTAAGCTTCTGGGGCTTTTTCGTCTTCGTATTTACCAAATGCTTGATAGTAATCTGGGCTATCTACTCTGATTACAGGCATTGTGTAAACTGTTTGATCTTTTTCTTGTGGTTGTTCTGGTTGTGGTTCTTCTGGTTTTTCTTCACCTTTTATAACAACTGGAATCCAGTAATATGTTTCCATATCGCCAATCTTAACAGATACTCTAATTCCAAATTCACCAGGATTTTCTGTAGTTTTAACATTATTTTCCAATATTCTAACTTCTGCATCTTTTGGTAATCCAACGATGTGTTCTTTGATTTGTTCTAATTCTGGAATTGGATCATTTACTTTCAATTCTATTGGTTTGATTTCAATTTTAGAAGCTATTCCTGTATCTATATCCATTCCTTGAACATTTCTGGAGTTATCCCAAGCGTAAATGCTTAAGTTAGCCAAGTCAAATCCATCAGCTATTTTGAATGTATAAGAGTAATCTCTTACTATTCCAACATTACTGAATTGTTCGTCTTTTCTAACTTCTTGTTCGTACCATTCACCAGTTTTTGTGTTTTCGTATCCTACGCTAAATACACCTGCTCTGTCGTCTTTTGCAGTTACAGTTATTGTTCTGTTTTCTTTGTCGTATTTGTAGCTTAGTTTTGGTGCTTGGTTATCTAACAATATGTTGTATTGATATTTTTGTTCTTTAGCATCTTTGTAATCAACGTGTCCTGTGATTTGATAGATGTATTGTCCTTCTTCAACTGGATTTCCGTTTTGATCTTTGAAATCCCAAGCTGCTCCACCAGGAATGTATTCAAAGTTGTATCTACCATTGTCTTTGTACAATCCATTAACTTTTAGAAGAATTGGGTCGATGAATAAGTTTCTCAATGTTTTTCCATCTTTATCCAAGATGTCGTATTTTACATCAAGAGCGTTTCTCATGATTGTGATTACTGGAGAAACTTCAACATTCATTCCTTCTTGTTTGTTGGAGTTAACGAATACTGTTGGTTTGCCGTCGACATTCCAAGCGTTCCAGTAGTTCCATCCACCTTTTTCTTGTCTTCTCATAAATCCTGATTTGTCTACTCCACCATTAGGATATTCTATTGGCTTGTAGTTTACATCTTTACTGAAATCAGGCATGTTGTCCAAGAATTGTGGTTGTGACCAATCTCCCTTAAATCCTGTATAAGGAACTGAAAGTGTAGGATTAGTTTCTGATTCGAACATTACATATCCTTGTGCAAATTGATTCTTATCAATTCCTTTTGTAGATATTGTTGCTTTGTATTCAACTTCACTGTTAGCTTTTACTGTAACTTGTGGTAATGTTTTTCCTTCTGCAACGGATGAATGTTCTGTGTATCTTCCATCTTTAACTTCATCTTTTAATGAGATGTATTTTGGTGTAAATGTGATGTCTTTTTTAGAGTAGTTTTTCAATTTGAACGTTGCATTAAATTGATCTCCAACTTCTCCAAGTTCTAATTTACCATCTTCTTTTGTATCTTTTCCACCTGTAGCCGTTACAGTTACATTTGTCTTAACAACATTTTCAAGGTTAACAAGACCTGCACCTTGTTGTTTTGGTGTGTACAATGAAGCGCCTTCTACTTCTGTGTCTTTTACAGGAGTTGCTGTGTTCATCATAACCAATACTGTCAAGTATTCTTGGATTGGGTCTGGTTTTCCATCAGCAGTTCTCTTCAACCAACCATCTTTGTACAATCTTTGCATTACTAATGCACTTGCACCTGCAACTTGTGGAGTTGCCATTGATGTACCACTCATCATAGTGTATTTATCTTCGTTAATTGTTGAGTAGATTTGTCCACCAACACCTGCGATGTCTGGTTTCAATCTCAAATCAGGAGTAATTCCCCAAGATGAGAATTCACTCATTTGTCCACCCTTATCATTCTTAACAGATTTTACTTCTGTAATGTTGATTTTTTGTTGTTGGTTTTCATCTAATAGTTTTATTAATTGTTGTCCAGCTTCATTACTAATGAATACTGAAGGGAATTCCTTATTTTCCATTCCAGACATAAATGATAAGTTGTTGCCATCAGGAGTATTATAAATTATAATACCTGCTGCACCTTTTGATTTTGCAAGGTTTGCTTTATCATTAAATGAAGCTGCCCCTCTTTGTGCAAGAACGATTTTACCAGTTACATCTTGTCCGTTGTATTGTTCTTCAGTATTTCCTAAACCAACGTGAACGTATTCACGCATTCCTGTAGTTGTTTTTTCGTCTGCGCCTTCTGCAGTACCTGTTGAGATTGCAATATCTTTTCCTTCAACTAAGACATTTCTTCCTTTAAGGCTTGTGTTTTCCATTGATGCTACAGAATATGATGGATCTGCAACTGCAGGGTGTCCTGTAGTACCAAAGTCAGGGTTAATAGCTAAGTTTGTCTTGCCTTCTCCGCCCCAGTTTGTAACACGGTCATTGCCCATGGCAACTGCACATACAACGCCGGCAGCTTTAGCTTTATTGAATGCTTCGTTTGTAGGAGATACTCCTTCTCTACTGTAACCTGAACCCATTCCCAAACTCATGTTCAATACATCTGCACCAAGTTTGATGGAATCGTCAATCGCTTTCAACCATACTTCTTCGTAAACTGTAGATACTAATGCATCGTTGCTGAATACCTTCATCGCTAATAATTGTGCGTTTGGTGCTACTCCCTTTACTCCTTCATTTTCTGTGTCACCATTTGCAGCAACTATACCAGCTACGTGCATTCCGTGGAATCCACCGATACCAGAATCTCTGATTTCTTGGGATTCATCAGCATAGTTGTATCCATAAGGAACCTTCTTGCTGTGCCATTTACCTTTTAATTGGTTTTCTTTGATAACTTTGTTTACTTCAGCTTCACTGTTATATCTTGATTTAATATCAGAAGATAATTTCATGTCTTTGTGAGATGGATCGACACCTGTGTCTATGATACTAACTAACATTCCTTGTCCTGAGAAATCGTATTGATCCCACAAAGTATTAGCCTTAATCATTCCTGGAGCTGAAGCCAAGTTTGGAGATGCTCCTCCTTTTGGTCTTTCAGCCTTCATTTGAGTTGTAACCTTTTTAACTCCTGGTTGTTTTCTCAATTTGTCGATGTCTTTTGCTTTAACTTTGGCTGAGAAACCTGTGATAACTGCAGAAAATTCTTCATCTTTGTCTACTTTAACGTTTTCTTTTTTCAACTTAGATTCGATTTTGGATGCAGTTTTCCTAACATCTGTTTCAGATGCCCTTACAGCCTTTGAGAATCTCGCACTTCTTACGTTTGGTTCTCTTTCGATAGCAGCTTTGTCACTAGTTTCTACGATAACTTTGACTTCTTCATCTGCCTTCACGCCTTGTTCTTGAAGTTTAGCATATGTAGTGCTATCTGTTTGATTAGTTGCAAATGTTGTTGCAGTTGGTAATACCAATGAAAACAATAACACACTAGCTAAAAACTTTTTGGAATATGGTTTCATATTTCCCTCCTACTTTTTTATATGCAAAAACGGCAAAATAATTGCTTTTTGCTCATAAGATAATTTTACTTAACAAAAACATAAATGTCAAACTAATTTTGAAATTCGTATTTTATAAATATACTTCTATCGTTTTCATCAAAATAAAGATAATAATCCACGCATTTTGCAAATTAAGTAGTTTTGTTTGGACAAATTACTGATAACATTTATTGTTCATTGTTTTTTTATTATTTAATTGAATAATAATGTGTAAAACGTGCCCTTTTGTTACATTATTTTTCAAAAATATTTTTTCAAATAAATTTTATTATTAAATCTGTTACCATAATTTTTTCATAATTTGTTACTATTAACCACCACACAAATACTCTATAATATATGAGAGGAGGATTAAATGAACACTAGAAAAATTACTACAACTGCGATTTTTATTGCGCTTACGGCTTTTTTCACAATGGTAATCAAAATCCCAGTGTCACCTGCGATGGGTTATGTTAATCTTGGAGACTTCATTATATTATTATCCACTGTCGCATTCGGACCAGTTATAGGAATGATTTCCGCTGCGTTTGGCTCAAGCTTAGCGGATTTGCTGCTTGGTTATGCAGCGTTTGCACCATTTACATTCGTCGTCAAAGGTTTGATGGCACTTGTAATGGGATTATTCTTGAAGAAAATCAACAATCAAAAAACATCCACCGTTCTAACTGCGGGAGTTATCTGCGAATTGGTTATGGTTGTTGGATATTACTTCACATCTGTAATTCTTTACGGAAACAAGACAGCAATCGCCACAATTCTTCCAAACTCAGTCCAAGCTGCTGTGAATTTTGTGATATTCGCACTTATTTGGAAGAGATTTTTGAAAATAACTGAATCTATATTGAAGGACTAGAGTGTATTTTATGAAGAAATTGCTAATACCTTTGTCTTATTTGGCACAAATTATTGTATTAATCGGGCTGATATTTTTTGATGGATTCGGTCAACAAGGTTTTGTTTTGTTGTATTTGATTCCGTTCGCTATTTTGAATTTGGCGCTACGAAATCAAATATCCAACAAAAATCTCAGATTATTGCATGTTATAATCAATGTTATATCAATTTTCGCGTTTGCGATTTTAATGATATTATCATTTGTTTTCCCAGTTTCAAACAAATAAATTATTCTTCAAACTAACAAAACACAGCCTGTCACTAATAGTGATAAGCTGTGTTTTGTTTTCTATTGAATACGAAAAGTATAGCATGAGCTAGAATAATTCCACACACTACATCGATAATGCTGTGTTGTTTTACAAGCATAGTACTTATGCAAATTCCCACATCCCACAATAAGAATAAAACCTTCGATTTTCCTTTATTTTTCAATATTCTTCGAAACTGATTGTCAATTATCACGGTTGTAGATACGTGAATGCTTGGACACACGTTATTTGGTGGGTCTATCTTGTGAATTCCCTTTATTATCCACGAACAAATATCATTTCCAGTGATATCAGTTACTCTGATGTTAAGTGCTGTCGGATATATCATATAAATTATCAGTGATATGAACATCGCAGAAAACATCGGGATAATTATGTCGTACATATTATCGTATGATTTTCTCTTCAAAAGGTAGACAAATGGTATCACTAGCATCAAAAACCACGACGAGTACATAAGTATAGCTGGTTTATAAAAAGGAATGTAGTCGTCTAGTTTCGAATATACTATGTGATAATTTCTATTGGGTATTTTTTCCATTGCAAAAAACCACACCAAATACACTGCGTAGACTTCAAGTATGAATTTGAGTGGATTTTGATCGTAAATTCGTTTAATGTTTTTCATTTTAATAAAAGTTTCTTCTTTGATATCCTCTTGTAATCGCTATAATTGGCTTGTAGTCAGTGATTTGTGATAGGATTTTGTCTTTCACAATATCAACTATTTTTTTGTCTTCCATTTTCTCATCTATATCCACTCTAATGTCAAAAATCATCTCATCGCCTTCTTTTTTAGGACAAATCCTAAAATCGTTCAATATCCATTCGTCGTTTACATCGTCGATGATTTTTGCGACAATTTCGTGCAAGTTTTGAACTTTCGGATTGTTGACTGCCAACGGATCCATGTGAATCGTCGAATACACGCCCTTTTTTTCTATCAAATCTCTCTCGATTTTGTCTACCAATGAGTGAAGTTTGATGAATTCTTCGGAGCTGTTCACTTCGACATCCACAGTTATGAAGATGTGACCTGGACCGTAATCGTGAACTCTCAAATCGTGCGCCCCGTAAATACCGTCGTATGATGTGATGAAATCAATGATTTCACGCTCGAATTTTCTGGATGCACCCGTTCCCAAAAGTTTGTCCACAGTGTCAGTTATCATTTCAAATCCGTTTTTGATGATGATAACACCACCCAAAAGTCCGATGTATGCGTCTATATTAAGTCTTGTCAACTTGAACACTACAACAGATATAAGTACGATAGATGTGGATATGCAGTCGCTTTTTGAATCCACAGATGTTGCCATCAACAAATCTGAGTCGATTTTCTTGGAAATTTTGTAGTAAAATTTGCTTAGCCAAAACTTCGCCACAATCGCTACTATTAGAACAATCAACGAATATATGTTGAATGTGATAATTTCCGGGTGAATAATCTTCTTAAATGATGCAACGACCAATTTCACCCCGATGTAAATGACCAAAATCGTAATCAATGACGAGAATATGTATTCCAATCGTGAATGACCGTACGGATGTTTTTCATCGGCGGGTTTCGTGCTCATACTAAAGCTTAAAACCATCAGAATAATACTGAAACAATCTGATAAATTGTTGATAGCATCAGCCATTATCGCTATGGAATTAGTGAGTAATCCTATTATTAATTTAGTAGAAAACAAAAATAAGTTAATGAACAATCCCACAGCACTGCTCAAATTCCCGTATGATCTACGTGTAGTGAAGCTTTGCGTGTCCTCGTAATTTTTAACAAATTTTTGAATCAAAAAATCTATCATAAAATCCTTCCTTAAAATGTAATTATTTTATTATTATATCAGAGTTTATATCAAATGTTCACAATTAACAAAATATTTACAATCTTACTGTTTCTTTTAGAATAATCAACTTATCCCCAACATTAAGCGTAACATTGCCCGAAGGAACGATGATTTCGCCATTCTTTGATTGAATCATAACCACAAGTTCAGAATCAATCATGTCGATATCCTTTAACTTTTTACCATTCCAGTTGTTTTTGTCGCTAATTGTGATTTCAACCAAACCGTAACCTGTAGGATCAAAATAAGATTTACCGCCAATTACAACAGTGTCATCTACACAAATCACAGTATCACCACGTGGAACTACAAGTTTGTTATCTCTTATAATTTTTGCAACAATTATATCGAAATGAAGCCCAATCTCGCTAACTTTTTTTCCTACAAGTTCACTGTGCTCATTTATTTTCGTTTCGATAAAACCAACATCGCTTTTAGAACTGTAATAATTGAAAGTTTTAAGGACAGTATCGTCGGGATCAATCATATCGGTTTTCCTACAAATAATCGGGAAAAGGGATCCTTGAATTAAACAAGACAACAGACAAATCACGAAAATTATGTGGAACAAATCCACAGATAACTTTGCGTTACTGTTGATAACCATAATCGCAAACGCAATCGCAGCCGCTCCTCTGAAACCCGCCGCAGAAATTACAATAAGTTGATTCTTCTTGTAGCCAAATGGTTTCAAAAGCAGTATACTTGCCAATGGTCTTGCAATAATTGTGATAAAAGCCATCACCAAGAAAGCCACAGGAACAGCCTTCACGATACTTTTAGGATCTGCCAAAAGTCCCAGCAAAAAGAACAAACCAATCTGCATTATTCCCGAAAAGCCATCGAAGAAGAACACAATCTCTTTCTTCCTGTAATATTCCAAATTCCCAATCATAATTCCCAAAACATACACCGACAAGAACGCATTTCCTCCCAAATTCTTGCTAATCGCAAAAGTTAGAAGCGCGCATGAAATAATCAGAACAGTAAACAGTCCATCTTGTGAGAAATCTATCTTGAAAATCAATTTTTCGGTCAATTTCGCCATCAAAAATCCTACCAACAGCCCAATTCCAACTTGAAGGAGAATTAGTTTGAACACGGAAGTCTTAGATCCCATCAAAATCGACAAGAAAATCATAGTCATAGTGTAAGCTGTCGGGTCATTGGAACCACTTTCAATCTCAAGCATTGATGCAGTGGAATATTTGAGATTCAAATTCTTGCTTCGTAAAATCGAACTCACCGAAGCAAAATCCGTGGAACCTACGACAGAACCCAAAAGCATGGATTCCACAAAACTGATTTTAAGTACAAAATAACAGAAAGCTCCCGTAAGAACAGACGTTAACACAACACCCGCACTTGCCATGATAACTCCCTGTGTTGTCACTGGTTTTGCCATTTTCAAATTTGTACCGAAACCACCGTAGAACATAATAATCAAAAGCGCAACGCTTGAAAACTCGTCCACAAATCTGTAATTATTGAAATCTTTTCCGAAAAAATTAAACGATATTCCTAAAATAATAAACAATAGAAACGACGGAATACCATATCTATTCGAAAATTTAACAGCCAAAAGCGCCAACAAAAGCACAATTGCCACGATTAAAATATACATAAATCCTCCTTGGGAAATTGATAGTAAAACGTTAAATTAATTATAGTATATCATAATCGTAAATTGATTATTTGTATAAAAAATCTAGTAATTGTATGTCATTTATAGAAAATGACACAAATTTACCCTGAAAACAGCCTATTTATAAATTATTTCAATAAATAAAACTCAAATTTTCTGAAATTTTACGATATAATAAGTATATAGAATATTTTAGGAGGTATTACATAATGAAGAAATTCATTAAAGCTTTGACATTGTTTGCCATGATTTTAGTATTGGCAACTGGTTGCCAAAAAGCTGCACCTGGAGCTGATAACAAAGGTCCTGGAACTGCAAAAGATGGTAACGAACAAAAAATTGAAACTGCAAGTATGAAACTTGTAAATGCTGTCAACAAGGGTGGATATGAACTTGTATCTACAGAAGATTTGAATTCATGGATTGACCAAAAGAAAGACATGGTTATAGTGGACACTATGCCTGCTAAATCTTTTGACAAAAACAGAATTCCGGGCGCTGTAAATGCTGAATTGCCTATGAAAGCAGACGAATTAAAACCAGAACAAAAAGAAGCTTTCTTGAAAGCTTTGGGCGATGACAAAAACAAAACTGTTGTTGTATACTGTGGTTTTGTTGGTTGTGCTAGAAGTGATGTCGGTGCAATTATCGCAAAAGAAGCTGGATTTACAAATGTATATCGTCACCCAGGCGGAATTGTTGCTTGGATGGATGCAGGATATAAAATCGAAGGTTCTGCAGCAAAATAAGATATTTAATTGGGCAATATTTAATATATTGCCTAATTTTATGTAAAAATATATAAAGGGGGATGTTTTTTTGAAAAAAGCATTAAAGATTTTACTTTTATTGGTATTTGTGGTTAGTTTATCAGCATGTGCTAAGAATAATACACAAGAAAATACTGAAACTAAGAAGGAAGAAACTGCAAAGGAAGACACTAATAAGGTAGAAATCAAAAAAGAAGAAAATAAGGAAGAAAACTTCGCAGAAAGAAAAGGAACTTTGACAACAAATGTTGATTTGTCAAAATACGATAAAGGCAAATCTGTAAAATTGTGGTTACCAATTCCACAAGATTCAGAATACCAAAAGATTTCTAACGTTAAGGTGGATTTGGATGAAGCTCATGCTAAACAACAACAAACTACTGACAAGTTAGGTAACAAGATGCTTTATGTTGAATGGGACAATGAAGCTACTGATCGTAAGGTTTCACTATCTTTTGATGCTGAACGTAAGGAAATCAAAAGAGGAGAACTTACTGAAAAAGAAGACCAAGCTAAAAAAGACGAACTTAAGGAATTCTTACAACCAAACAGCATGATGCCTGTTGATGGTAGAGTAAAAGAACTTGCTGACAAAATCACTGAAGGCAAGACTACTGATTTGGACAAAGTAAAAGCAATTTACGATTGGACTATCGCTAATATGAACCGTGACGAATCTGTAAAAGGTTGCGGTACTGGTGAAGTTGAAAAATTATTGGATATGCCACAAGGTAAATGTACTGATATTCACTCAGTTTTCGTAGCTTTGTGTAGAGCAGCTGGCGTTCCTGCACGTGAAATCTTCGGTGTAAGAATGAGCAAGAAAGCATCTGATGATGAAACTAAAGGTCAACACTGCTGGTCTGAATTCTACCTTCAAGGTCAAGGTTGGGTAAAAGCAGATCCAGGAGATGTTTTGAAAGCTGTTTTGAAACAAAAACTAGACAAATCTGATGAAAAAACAAAAGAACTTGCTGATTATTATTGGGGTGGAATGGATTCACTTCGTGTAGCATTGACTACAGGACGTGATCTTACTCTTGAACCAAAACAAGATGACAAACCACTTAATAACTTTGGTTATCCATACGCAGAAGTAGAAGGAAAAGCTCTTGATTACTACAATCCAGCAGATTTTGAATACAACATCAAATTTGAAGAAGCAAAATAAATTATAAATTTAAGTAAGAAAATCGGCTTTTAGTGAGTCGATTTTTTTAATACCAAAAAAACGGCAAATCTCGTGTGAGACTTACCGTTTCGTTAGAAAAATTTTAGGAAATGATATATGAAATTAAGGTTATCTGTTTAAGTTAGTGAGGATGGCGTTGAGCTTTTCAATGGAGATTTTGATGTCTTCTAATCTGGATTCAACTCTGATTAGAAGAAATGCTGTCACTGAAATAGGAAAGCCGACGTTACCGACAAAACTTAAAAATTCGTCCATTTGTTATCCTTATTGTATATTCATTGGTTTCTTATCTACAGTTACGATATCTGCTGATATTTTCTTGTTGTAGACAGCTTTTTTGCCAGTGAATACTTCTGTTTGTAAGATTTGATCCATTGCGTTTTTGATTTCTTCATCAGTTTTTGCACGATCATAGTTTGTTAAGTTGATAGTCATTGTTTCATTTGAATCATTGCCTATTTTGATTTGTAAATATTCTTGCATTTAAATACCTCCTAAAGTTCTGTTTCTTCTACTACATACGCGTGTTTTTCATCAGAATCGACTAATGAATTGATTGCAGCTGCTGCACTTTTCAAATTTTCGTTAGTAGCACCTGATTTTAAGTTACTAAATGTCTTGGAACTTTTCTTTTGTGTTCCGTTTACATCATTTACTGAAGTGATTTTTAATTTTTTCATTTTCACTCCCCCTTTCATTTATACATACATTTGTAGGAGAGTTATTACTATTGGTATTCAAAAAAACAAGCTCACCTAATAAGATGAGCTTGTTGCTTTTATAAATTGTATTAGCGCAACCAATGCTGATAGGATGATTGCTACGTTGTAATCCAATTCGAAAATATTTTTTGCAAATACCGCCATTAATATTGCAAATACTGCTAAATTTACGAACAGCACGTATTCTAGCTTGGATGTTTTGTGCTTGATGATTTTGTAGGTCAAATACACAAACATAACTACTAATACTGATATTACCACAGGCATTACTATATTCATGTCGACTTGTTGTTCGAACATCATGTTTTTGTACATTACGTGTCGTTGCATTCCCATTTTGTGTTTGGTGAAATAGTGTATGATGAATATCGCAAGTAATGCTATGATTTGAATTATCGATAAAATTTTTCTAAATATTTTCATTTATTTTGTTGCTCTGTCGTTTGGCAACTTATCAACTGTTGTGAATTGAACATCCTTGTCTTTTGGATCTCCAACTTGTACTGGAAGTTCCTTGTGCATTTGCCATTCGTTCCAACCACCGTCAAATATTGTTGGATTTAATCCGTTTTCAAACGCCATAAACCATGGCAATGTTGCTCTCCAACCAGTTCCACAGTAGAATGACATTTCTTTGTCTGTAGAAATTCCTTGTTCTTCCCACATTTTCTTAACTTCGTCGAATGATTTGTAAGTTCCATCTGGGTTTGTGTAGTAAGACATATCTGAATTGTCCTTTCCTGATTTTCCCCACAATGCTCCTTTTGGTTCTCCTGCTTTTGGAATGTAAGAATATCCTGATTCAATTCCCTTCCATTCTTTTTCACTTCTGATAGAAATTAATTGGAAGTTCTTGTCGTTTTCAAGCTTGTCTTTTGCTTGATCCAAAGAAATCAAATATTCTGGATGAGCTGGGATTTTTGTTCCAAAATCAGTTGCTGCGACTGGTTTGTTTTCAGTAGTTTCTGTTTCAAATCCTTTATCTTTCCAAGCTTTAATTCCACCGTTTAAAATCTTAACGTGTTCAACGCCTGCATACATATAAGTGAATGCAACTCTTGTTGCTCCAGTATTTGGTCCGTAAACTATAACTGTCTTGTCTTTTGTAATTCCTTGTGATAACAATGCTTTTTCGATTTCCTCAGGAGATCTCAAATTCCACACTGGGCCAACTTCTACTGAATCTGTGTTAACATGGATTGCACCTTTGATGTGTCCGTTACCTTTTAAATAATCTGGGCTGTCCTTAGCTTCTCCCCAAGTTGCTTCAACTAATACGTAATCTTTTACATCGCTTTTTCCGTCGATTACATCCTTTACATATTGTGGATCGACGAAGATTTTTCTGTCAACTTCTTTATTTGAAGCTTCTTCCTTCTTTTCTTCTTGTTTTTCTTCTGATTTTTGTTCAGTCTTTTGTTCTGTTTTTTCTTCTTGTTTAGTGTTATCTTTGTCGTCGTTTTTAGCACATGAAGTGAAAGCCATGCTCACAACAGCAACTAATAGCAATAATTTGTATAGTTTTTTCATAATTCCTCCTAGAATTAATTTTTTACATATATATTATATCACACCACACTCAAATCATTTATTGATTTTTTCTATAAATTAAAAAATGGTATAATATAATCAAATAAGCAGGTGATTTAATGACACAGAAATCTGAAAGTTTACAAATTATGTTCATACTAACACTAATCGGAGGATTCTTGGATAGTTATAGCTACGTAACCCGTGGTGGAGTTTTCGCATTCGCACAAACAGGAAACCTCGTGTTACTCTCGATTAATATTTGCTACGGGAATTTGGACAAAATAGTGCGCTACGTTATGCCGATTATTGCATTCATTTTGGGGACAACTTTGGTTAGAATATTTGAGAAAAAGCACAAATACATGAAAATAGTACATTGGAGACAAGTTATCATAGTTTTTGAAGGAATAATCCTCGCATTAGTTGGATTTATCCCAGAAAATTTGAACAAATTAGCATGTCTTCTAATATCATTCGTATGCGCAATGCAAATCGAAGCGTTTCGAAGATTCAATGGAGTAGATTTAATGACGACAATGTGCACAGGTAATTTGAAAAAAGCAACCGACAGACTCATCGACTACTTCTACACAAAAGATAACAACCTACTCAAAGCATCATTTACGACATATTCTGCAATCTTGATATTCATACTAGGCTGTATAATCGGAACACTAACATCTTTTGTGTACTCCACAAAATCAATCTTCATACTTCCTGTTGTAATACTAATCGCATTCATAATAATGCACGAAACAGAAAGGAACAAATAATGAAACAAATGAAAAACCCAAAGGAAACAAATGGATACGTAATGCTTTACACAATGCAAGATAAAAGATCACTAGACGTATTAAAAAAAGAAAAAAGATTCATCAACAAATTGGAATACGCAAGCGAACATTTGGGAGACATCTATGAGTTTTTCAGAGAAAAATACACATACTTCGTCAAACAAGCAGAACAAATCGTCCCCAAACCAGATGATGTAAAACTGCCAATATGGTGCTCAGTCAGCAACAAAAACTGCATGAAACCAGACGAAAACTCCGTAGCATATTGCCTCAAAGTACCCGCAGAAAAAGTAGTGTACCTAGATGGAGCAAAATGGGACTACGTCCTCAACAACCACTACGTCCCAATAGATGAAGACGATTTGAAACAATACTACAAATATTTAAAAGATAATAAAATGCCCAACCCATTTCTAATAGGATCCGAAGATTATAGATATTTGTATCCTGAAGAATACAAAAAAATCTACCAAAGCTACAAACGAATCTTCGACATCGATGAATGGAACATCTTCGCAGTCCAAGGAAACATCTGGGAAATCACAGAAGACATGATCATCAAAGTATACTACCATGACGACCCAATAGATATATCAGAAGAAAATTTAATAGATTATTTGTAAAAATCTTAGACTCAGACGCAGGATTTTTTTTAATCCTAGATTTTATCCCAATTAACATTATAATAGCAGTAATTTTATAGATTCATTAGAATTATTAATTGATACAACATAATTGAAAAGGAAATGAAAAATATGAAATTTATTATAAAAGAAATAGTAGATAAAAAAGAAAAAGAAAAAATATCAAGAGAAATCTTGAATGACTTACCAGAATGGTTCGGCATGCCAGAAAGCACTGAAGAATATATCGTAGATTCCCAAAACAAGCCATTTTTAGCGTGCTTTTTAGAAGAAAATCCTGTTGGTTTTGTAGTTTTAAATAATACAAGCCCAGATTGTGCGGATATATTTGTAATGGGAATCAAAAAGAAATTCCACCGTCAAGGGCTAGGCAAAAAATTAAATGAAGCGTATGAAAATTTGTCTAGAAAACTAGGATACACCTATTCACAAGTAAAAACAGTAGAAACAGGTCACTACGAAGAATACGACATAACCAACAGCTTTTACCAAGCCATGGGCTATAAAAAACTAGAAGTATTCCCAGATTTGTGGGATGAATGGAACCCTTGCCAAATTTATATAAAATTCCTTGGCAAATAAAAAAATCATCTAAAGCTAAGAATATCATACGGAGTCTAGATATTCGTGCTTGATGATTTTTTTTATTTAGAACCGAAACAACATTTGTAGATAAATTACAAAAAGCAGTTAAGCCTTATTGCTAAGAATATCATACGGAGAAAATTCAAGTTGTTTCAAATCGAAGAAACCCGACCAAAATTTGACCTCCGAACGTAGTGAGCTTCAAATTTTAGGGTTTCGAGATTTAGAAATAACAAATTTTCGTAGTCTAGATATTCGTGCAATATGCTTAACTGCGTAAACTTACCTATGGTAGCAATGCAATCGTGCTTGATGATTTTTTTATTTAGAACCGAAGCTACATCTGTAGATAAATTCCAAAAAGTAGATTACCAAAATTACATTCAGATTTTTCTGAAAAAAATCCGACCAACTTGACTCTAAAAAAAATTCTCGTAGATTATTACCTGTAATTTTGGTTTTCTACACATCTTTATTCTTCCTTATAAAATATTTTAATAAGCATCAAAAAAAGCAGTTAAGCCTTATTGCTAAGAATATCATACGGAGAAAATAAGTATAAATCCAAGTGAAATAAGCCGTCAAAAATCGCACTGTTTGAGCGTCAGCGAGTTTGCGATTTTAGGCTTATGAGCTTAGGATTTATTTATTTTCGTAGTCTAGATATTCGTGCAATATGCTTAACTGCGTAAAACTTACCTACGTTAGCAAAGCAATTATTCACCTACCTAAGCAACAAAAAAACAGCTAAGCATATGGCAATATGCTTAACTGCGTGTATTAACCTACGTTAGCAATGTAATTGCTTACTTCTTTTCTCTTTTTTTAAAAAACACAAAAAATGCACCAGTAATTATTATTAAACAAGCGATGCTTATTAAAATATGCTCGTTGTCTATGCCTGCTTTTGGCAAAGTTTGTGTACTAGCCAACATTTTCATTATGTTACTTTCATTTTGACCGTAGCTTATGTCATATCCAATATGCATCAGAAACGTCATCACTGCTACCACATATATCGTTAATTTCTTTTTCATATTCTCCCCCCATTACCCTCATACTTATTATATATTTTATATTATTATTTTTCAATATAAAATATTTTTTTAACTAGCACATTTTTGTAGGGTCGACGTATTCGTCAAATTCTTCTTCTGTTAGAATTTCCAAATCAAGGGAAGCTTGTTTAAGTGTTGTGTTGTTTTTGTGTGCGTATTTTGCGATTGTACTAGCTTTGTCGTAGCCAATTTTGGTATTAAGTGCAGTGACTAGCATCAACGAATTGTTCAAATAATAATCGATGACTTCTCTGTTTGCTTTGAGTCCTCTTAGACAATTATCTGTAAAAGATTTTGTAGCATCTTTGATTAGTCGTACTGATTGCAACGCGTTATATATAATCACAGGCATATATACGTTTAGTTCGTAATTTCCTTGGCTTGCTGCGACTTGAATTGTCGTGTTGTTGCCCATTATTTGCACACAAACCATAGTTAATGCTTCTGCTTGTGTTGGGTTTACTTTGCCTGGCATGATTGATGAGCCCGGTTCATTTGCTGGAATTGATAATTCTCCGATTCCACACCTTGGACCACTCGCCAAAAATCTCACATCATTTGCAATTTTCATCAAATTATTAGCAAGGGCTGTGATTGCTCCATGAGTATAGCTTATTGCATCTTTTGATGTAAGTGCGTGGAATTTGTTTTCTGCAGTGATGAATTCTCCATTTGTTTGGGCATTTATTTCATCTACTACCATCTGGTCGAATCCTTTAACTGCGTTGAGTCCTGTTCCAACGGCTGTAGCTCCAATTGCAAGTTCGTTCAACGCTTTGCTTGCTTCAATGATGTGTTGTTTTCCTTTTCTAATCATGAAAAGCCATCCCGATATTTCTTGTGACAATCTTAGTGGCACTGCATCTTGCAAATGTGTACGTCCGATTTTGATGATATCTTTGTTTTCTTCCATCAATGTTTCCAAGACTTTTTCAGTGTTTTCAAGCTCTTCGATTAATTCTGAATCGATCATGTGTTTTAGTGCAATGTGGATTGCAGATGGGAATGTGTCGTTGGAGCTTTGGGATTTGTTCACATCATCGTTCGGATGAATGATGTTATCACCAATCTTTTTGTTTGCGATGTGTGCGATAACTTCATTCACATTCATGTTGGATTGCGTTCCAGATCCAGTTTGCCACACAGCTAGTGGAAATTCGCTGTCATGTTTGTGATCCAAGATTTCATCACATGCACCCACAATCAAATCCTTTTTTTCGTCTGTAAGTTTTCCCAATTTGTTATTAGAAATCGCACACGCTTTTTTTAATCTTGTGAGTGCTTTGATGACTTCAAGTGGCATTTTTTCTGTGCCGATTTTAAAATTGTTGAAACTTCTTTGAGTTTGTGCTCCCCACAAAACATCGTCACTTACTTCGATTTCACCGATAGAATCCTTTTCAATTCTCATTTTTTTCCTCCAATTATAATTCAAAATTTATTTGTTCTCTATTATTAATCAAACTTTTGTATCCCAAATAAAGCGACAAGAAACTTGCAATGTTGACGCTCGCGCAGATGGCTATCATCACAGAAATCTGATAAATTATCGCAGTGTTCGGGCTAACTCCGGATAGGATTTGTCCTGTCATCATTCCAGGTAGGCTTATAATTCCCATCGCAATCATGCTGTTCAGGTTCGGTAGTATCGCCATTTCTACGGATTGATTGATGATTGGAATGAGGGCTGTATCAGCACTTACTCCCAAATTAATTAGTGTTGTGATTTTGTTTTTGTTTAATTTCAGATTTTCGTTTAAGTAATTTACTCCCAAATTCACAGCCGTCATCGTGTTTCCAAAAAGCATTCCCGATATTGGAATTGCGTATTGCGCATCCAAAATCGGTTTTCTGATGACAAATCCTACGTAGAAACACTCCACAAGTAATCCCGAAAATAATATACTAAGCCCAATTATCACCTTGAATTTGTCAGATAAATGATTTCCCTTGAACACCTTCAAACTGCTGAATGTCGCCATTATCAATATGTAAATTATTACAAATAAATTGTTGTTCGAATTTATCACATAAGTTAGGATGAAACCTGAGATTATAAGTTGCACAGTCATACGAACACTTGCTACAACTAGCATTTTTGTTTTGTTGATACGACATTTCTTCATTACGAATAACACAACTAACAAAAGCAAATAAATCAGAACGAACCTAGTCCATGGTATTTTTATTATTCCCATTTTATTCTCCCAAATTGATTATTTTATCTGCAAATTCGTCGACTAATTGTCTAGCGTGACTCACAACTACAAGTGTTATGTCGTTGTGTTTGCAGTAATCCACGATATTTTTCATCATATCAAATGCAGTCTTATTATCCAACGCACTTGTCGGCTCATCCAATAACAAAACCTCAGGATCTAAGCTAAGTGCAATAGCCAAGAACACCCTTTGCTTTTCACCGCCCGATAATTTCTCAACATCTAAGTTCACATCCACATCAAAGTTAGTGATTTTCAAAAACTTCGTGATTTCTTCGTCAGTTAATTCTTCTAAATCGTGTAACTTGTAAAACTCATGGAAATTCTCTCTTATAGTCATATCAAACAAGAAATTTTCCTGGGAAGTCATTATGATGTTTCTTCTCAATTCAACAGGTTTGATATTCAAAATATTTTTATCTTTGTAGAAAATTCTTCCCGATTTCATTTGTAATGTGTTGTTGATAAGTTTGAGAAGAGTGGATTTGCCACTTCCACTCTTACCCACAACGAAAACTACTTCGTTTTTATCTATAGAAAAATCATCGTACTCTTTGATGAATTTAACATTTTCAAATCTCAAAATTTCCATTTAAAATTCCAGTTGCTCCTTGAGTGACGCCTTGAATTTTTTGAGAATTTTCTTCTCCATTCTGCTGACAGTCATTTGCGAAATATCCAATTCCTCTGCAATCACGATTTGTGTTTTCTTATCAAAATATCTTCCAAGAAGAATTTTCTTTTCAACTTCGTTCAAATCCTCCATGCATCTGTTGATTAAATCCCTGTTTTCAAACTTCAGCATGTCCTTGTCTTCTTCTCCAATCAAATCGCTAAGATTAGTGTCCCTGTCGTCACTTGACTGATCGATCGATTGATCCAATGATTGTGGAGCGTACACCTTCGCACCTTCCAACACTTCCAAAACTTCTTCGTTTGTTATCGACAAGTAATCTGCGATGTCTTCAACTGTTGGAGATTTTTGCATAGTTTGTGCAAGGTGAATCTTGGCTGTTGCAACCTTTTTGTTTAGTTCTTGAATACGGCGTGGAACTCTGATGACCCAGCCTTTGTCTCTGAAATATTTTTTGATTTCTCCGACTATTGTAGGAGTTGCATAGGAGGAGAATTCGTAGCCTTTTGATGGATCGTAACGGTCAATCGCAAGGATTAGTCCAATACATGCAACTTGGTACAAATCATCGTATTCGATTCCCCTTCCTGTGTATTTTTTAGCCAATATTTCAGCGATATACAGGTTTTTTTCCACGAGAGTATCCCTTGTTTTCTTGTCTCGTGTTTCTTGGAATTTCAAGAATAATTCTTTAATATTCTCCTGTTCTTCTTTTTTGATTGATTTATTAGCCATAATATTATTTCCTATTCTTGATAACTTTTATCTCACTTCCATTGATTTCGTATTCATCCATTAAAGATTGGATAATCATTTCCGATATTTTATCTTTTTCGTTGTTTTCACGTGGATTAAATCCATCTAATTTGAAGATTAGTGTTAAAGATTCATCGTCAATAGTCATTGTACAGTCGATGATTTTGGATCTGTTTCTTTGTAAATTCAAGCATTCACTCGCGCACAATTTGATATCTTCAATATCGTCTACTGAAAATCCACACTTCATCGCAATGAAAGATGCTGAAAGTCTTATAAGAGATACATTTTCTTTTTCATTTTGAAAACTTAATCTGAATTCTTCCATTATATCTCCTTTATTACGAAAATCTTGTCCATTTCTGTTATCGTGAACACTTTATTGACGTGTTTTTTGATATTGTCAATGTAGATTTTGTGGTTATTATCTCTTAGTTCATTGTACACTTTTATCAAAGCACCAAGTCCTGTTGAATCTATAAATGAAAGATCTGTCGCATCAATTCTGATGTCTTTTGGATTTTTCTTGTATTCTTCCAATAAATCATCTCTGAATTCGTCGCAAGTGTTAATGTCTAAATCACCTTGGATTCTTACAATTATTTCGTCTTTTGTGACTATATCGTAGTTTAATTGCATAATTTTCTCCTTATTCTTCAAAATACTTAGCTACAGCTACTATCGCATCTTCGCCCTTATCTGTATTTTTCAATAATACACCAGATGTTGATCTTGAAAGTGTAGATATTCCTTCCGCTTTAATTCTGATAACCTCAGCTTTTTTGCTAATCAAAAGTATCTCATCTTCGTTTTTCAATGCCTTTGCACACGCTACATCTCCTGTTTTCTTGGCGATTTTGTAAGTTCTGATTCCCTTTCCACCTCTGTTTTGTGTAGTATAGTTGGATAATTCAGTCTTCTTACCGTAACCATTTTCACTGATAACTGCCAAGAATTCATTGTCTTTTACCAAATCAAATGAAATAACTTCATCGTCTTTGTTAAGCGTTATAGCCTTTACTCCGATAGCATTTCTGGATAAATCTCTCAATTGATCCACATTAAATTGCAAACTCATACCTTTTTTAGTGACGATAATTACATTTTCATTTTTTTCGACAAGTTTAACATCGATAAGTTCGTCACCTTCGTCAAATTTGATAGCTATGATACCAGTTTTTCTGATATTTTCGTACAAACTCAACGAAGTCTTCTTCACTTTACCATTTTTAGTGATAAATATTATAAATTGATCGTCTTCCTTATCCTTATCCAATGCCAAAACTTGTGTAACATTTTCGTCGGCGTCGATTTGGATTAGGTTGATGATATTGGATCCTCTGGCTGTACGACTTGCTTCTGGCACTTCGTAAGCTTTTAGTGAGTAAACTTTTCCTTTATTAGTGAAGAACAACAAATCTTGGTGAGTTGTAGTCGCGAACATATCTTTGATGAAATCTCCGTCTTTCATTCCCATCGCATTCACGCCACGTCCACCTCTGTGTTGAACCTTGTATGCATCGGTTGAAATACGTTTGATGTAGCCTTTGTTAGTGATAGTGATGAACATGTCTTCTTCTTCCAAAAGTTCCATGTCTTCAAAATCTCCGTCATCTCTTAGAATTTTAGTTCTTCTGTCGTCTGCGTATTTTGTTTTGATTTCTGATAATTCGTCTTTGATTATTTCTAACAACATGTGTCTGTTATTCAAAATTTCTGTCAATTTTTCAATCAAAGCGCTCAATTCGTCAAATTCAGATTGTAGTTTTTCTTTTTCCAAACCTTGCAATCTTTTAAGTCTCATGTCCAAGATTGCTTGGGCTTGAATTTCTGAAAAATCAAATCTTTCCATCAATTTTTCAAGCGCATCATCGTAACTTGTTCTAATAATGTGGATGATTTCGTCGATATTGTCGATTGCTTTCAACAATCCTTCAACGATATGAATTCTCGCCTTCGCTTTGTTCAAATCGAATTGCGTTCTTCTTCTAACGACGATTTCTTGGTGAACAAGATAATGGTCGATTAATTGTTTCAATGTCAACACTTTTGGAACGCCATTTACAAGAGCAAGGTTGATTATCCCAAATGTAGTTTGCATTTGAGTGTATTTGTACAAGTTATTAAGCACGATATTCGGATTGGCATCTCTTTTTATTTCGATGACAATTCTCATACCTTTTCTGTCCGATTCATCTCTCAAATCGCTGATGCCTTCTAATTTCTTTTGTTTTACAAGGTCTGCGATTTTTTTGATTAAATTGGATTTGTTGACTTGGTAAGGAATTTCTGTGACGATGATTTTGAATCTGCCCTTTGATTCCTCAATCCTAGCTTCTGCTCTTAGTCTAACTTTTCCACGTCCTGTAGTGTATGCGTTTTTGACTTCTTCAAGTCCCATGATGTTTCCACCTGTTGGAAAGTCAGGAGCCTTGATGTATTTCATCAATTCTTCAATTGTTATATTTGGATTGTCAATCGTTGCAATTAGCGCATCAATTGTTTCACCTAAGTTGTGTGGAGCCATATTTGTCGCCATACCAACGGCGATACCACTGGATCCATTTACGATTAAGTTCGGAAATCTGGATGGAAGTACAACTGGTTCTTGTTCTTCACCGTCGTAGTTGTCTTGGAAATCAACAGTGTCTTTGTTGATGTCGCGCAACATTTCAAGTGCAAGCTTGTCCATACGCAACTCCGTGTAACGAGGTGCTGCAGCTCCGTCACCGTCGATTGAGCCGAAGTTACCTTGACCATCTACAAGTGGATATCTCATATTGAAATCTTGTGCAAGTCTTACAACTGCGTCGTAGATTGCACTGTCACCGTGAGGGTGATACTTACCCATTACTTCCCCTACAAGTCTTGCAGACTTGGAGTATTTTCTATCTGGGAACAATCCTTGTTGTTGCATTCCGTAAATTATACGTCTGTGAACGGGTTTTAGTCCGTCTCTTACATCTGGAAGCGCACGAGATACAATTACACTCATAGAATAATCCAAATATGCACTTTCCATTTCCTTTTTCAAATCAGCTGGTTTTATATTGATTTTTCTTTCTGTCATATTATTCTCCTAAGCGTCAATGTTTTGTGCATAAACAGCGTTTTGTTCTATAAATTCTCTTCTTGGTTCTACGTTGTCTCCCATTAAAACATCGAATGTGTTGTCGAGTTCGTTTTCATCTTCTCCGTCGATTTCGACTTTGATTAGGATTCTGTGTTCAGGATTCATTGTAGTATCCCACAATTGTTCTGCGTTCATTTCACCAAGACCTTTGTATCTTTGAACTTTGATGTTACTTCTTTCGCCGTATTTTTCCAAAGCTTCTTCCAATTCTTTTTCTGTGTAGCAATATTCCATTACTTTAACACCTTTGATGATTCCATAAAGTGGTGGTTGTGCGATGTAGACATGACCTTTTTCCACTAATGGCTTCATAAATCTGTACAAGAATGTGAGTAGAAGCGTTCTAATGTGTGCTCCGTCGACGTCGGCATCGGTCATTATTACGATTTTGCCGTAACGAAGTTTACTGATGTCGAAGTTTTTTCCTATTCCAGTTCCAAATGCAGTAATCATCGCTTTGATTTCTTCTGAATTCAAAACTCTTTCAAGGTGAGCTTTTTCTACATTCAAGATTTTACCTCTCAATGGCAAAATAGCTTGGAATTTGTTGTCCCTGCCACCTTTTGCAGAACCACCGGCAGAATCCCCTTCGACAAGGAAGATTTCGTTGTGTTCAATGTCTGAGCTTTGGCAGTCGGCAAGTTTTCCTGGAAGTGTCGTATTATCAAGCACTGATTTCTTACGAACCAAATCCCTTGCACGTCTTGCGGCAAGTCTCGCTTTTTGGGATGCCAATGCTTTTTGTATGATTGTCTTGACGATTTTTGGGTTTTCTTCAAAATAGAAGCTCAAATGTTCGTACACAACGCTGTCTACAACAGTTCTCGCTTCTGAGTTACCCAATTTTCCTTTGGTTTGTCCTTCGAATTGTGGGTTGTTAAGTTTTACTGAAACAACCGCAGTGATACCTTCTCTGACATCATCTCCAGACAAATTATCGTCTTTTTCTTTTAATATGTTTTTGTTTCTTGCATAATCGTTAAGTGCACGTGTAAGTGCAGATTTGAATCCTACAACGTGCGTTCCACCGTCAACTGTTTTAATGTTATTAGTGAAGGAAACTATCGTTTCGTTGTAGCTTTCAGTGTATTGCATAGCTATTTCAACTTTGGTAGTGTCCTTTTCTCCTTCGATGTACATGACTTCGTGGTCCAAAGGCTTTTTGGATTTGTTGATGTATTCTACAAATGATTTGATACCACCTTCGTAGTGGAACAATTCCTTGTAGCCTTCTCTTTCATCAGCAAATTCTATCTTCACGCCCTTGTTCAAAAACGCCATTTCTCTGAATCTTTTTGCAAGTACATTCTTGTCGAAATTCAAAGTTTCAAAAATCGTATTGTCCGGCATGAATTCAATCGATGTTCCAGTTCCTCTGACATTTTCTTTTATAACAGTAAGTTCTGTAACAGTTTTTCCTTTTTCAAATCTTTGTTCGTACATTTTGCCGTCTCTTTTGACTCTGGCAATAAGATATGTACTTAAAGCATTTACACAACTTACACCAACACCGTGAAGACCACCTGAGTATTGATAAGCGTCGTTTGAAAATTTACCACCTGCGTGAAGCACTGTAAGTACAGTTTCAAGCGTTGATTTGCCTGTTTTTGGGTGTGTTTCAACTGGAATACCAGATCCGTCATCTTCTACGATAATGGAATTGTCTTTTTTTATAGTAACCTTAATCAAATCACACACGCCAGCCAACGCCTCGTCAATCGAGTTGTCGACTACTTCGTACACCAAATGGTGTAGACCTTTTTCATCTGTAGAACCGATGTACATCCCTGGTCTTACACGAACCGGTTCCAATCCTTCTAATACTGTAATCTGATCTGCAGTATATTCTCTTTTTTTCTTCATTATATTCCTTTCATAAAGTTATTCATCAAATAATTCCCACTGATATTTGACTTATAAACTCCTCTATTCGTTATGACTATAGACCTTATAGTAATGTCCTCATCTTCATTTACAAATTCCACGTTTTTAGTGTAATCCAAATCATTTTTACAAAAATCTTTGAAGAATTTGTCCGAAACATTAACCACTGCTATAATCTCATTTTCATCAATTAATGTGTTGTTGCCAATATCCAAATACATATCATTCACCTATTTTTATCGTGTATAATCCTTCCGGGGCTCTTTCTGAAGTAGTCAGAAAAGCTTGGAAATCTTTGATATATCTGATGATGTAGTTGATTCTGTAATCGTCAAGTTCACTGAACACATCATCTAACAAAATAATTGGCATTCTATCATTATAAAATCTACTCAAATCCAACTGTGCAAGTTTCATCGATAAAATCGCAGTTCTCACCTGAGCTTGAGATGCAAAAAACTTAGCCTGTTTGTCGTTGATTAAAATATCCAAATCATCACGATGGATACCTAAATTAGTTTGCTTATTTTCCAAGTCCTTGTCCAAAATATCTCTCAAACTCTTGTAATAAGTGTTCTTTTGATCAGTCATATCCTCTACATATCTAATAGAAAAATTATTTTCCATGTCTAGTTTGTCATTATCATCGCTCAAATTCTTGCACACATTTTTTGCGATAAGCTGAAGCCTTTCGACATAACTTTTTCTCTTGTGCATAATGTATGAACCGAAATCCGACAATTGAATATTCAACGCCTTCAACTGCTCATTAAAATACGAATTGTATCTGTGGTTTTTGATGAGCTTGTTTCTCTCATCTAACACTTGATTGTATTGTTTCAAAACAGTCCTGTAATAGTTATCCACACCACTTATGGACTCATCCAAGAATTTTCTTCTCAACGATTTCGATTCTTTAATTATCTTCAAATCGTCTGGCTTAAACACAATACACTCAAAATACTCATTGTATTCTTTGATAGTATTCACAAAAGCTTCGTTCACATTGAGTATCTTTTCGTTACTTTTAATAGTAATATCTATCTTATCCTCAAAACCATCATCGTAGACATCCATTACAATACGAGCCTCATCTTCACCGAATTTAATCAAGTGAGAATTGGTGTTGGTTTTGAAACTTTTTCCCTTCAAAGCTACATTAATAGCTTCCAAAATATTAGTCTTACCCGAGGCATTTCTGCCTACAATCAGATTCAGACCATCACAAAAATCCAATTCTATTTCACAGAAATTCCTGTAATTATATAATTTTAATTTTTGAACGATCATTACTCGACTACGTATTTCTCTCCTTCAAATTCCACTACATCTCCTGGATAAAGCTTCTTGCCGCGTCTTATCTCCACCTCGTCATTAACTTTAACCATGGATTCTTTAATAAGTTCTTTCGCCATGCCACCAGTTTGTGCGATGGATGCGAATTTTAGAAACTGTTCCAATTTTATAAATTCAGACTCAATTTTAACACTAATCATTATTACCTCCTGCAAGTTTTACCGGAAGGACAAGATAAGTGTAATTGGTATCGTTAAGTGGCTTAAACACCATCGGTCTTAGACTTCCACTCATATTCAAAGTAATATCGTCATCATCAATAACCTTCAAGCCATCTAACAAATACTTAGCATTAAAAGCAATCTTCAAATCTTCTCCACCGATTTCGCACTTCACATACTCATCGACCTTACCAATATCAGTATTAGATGAAATATGCAATTCATTTCCAGAAAAATCTAGCTTAACCAAGTTCGCCTTGTCTTCTTTTGCCATCAAAGATGCTCTTTCCAACGCCATTTGCAAAGCTCTCTTTTCTATAGTAACGACAGTCGAAAAATCTTGTTTCATAACTTGATTGTAGTCGATATATTGACCATCGATTAATCTAGAATAAACATCAGTGTTTTCCAATTTGAAAATAATATTTCCAGTAATAATGTTAAGAGTTATTTCCCCTTCTTCCAAAATCTTGTAAACTTCATTCAAAGCTCTCGCTGGAACAATAGCCTTCATTTCAAACTCACTCACAGTACTCATACAATCAAGTGAAACTCTGTAACCATCTAAGGCCACAAATTCAATTCTATCATTCATAATATTGAACAAAACACCTGTCAAATCTGGTCTTGTTTGGTCCATACTTGTAGCAAATGATGTTTTTCTGATGGAATCTCTAAGTTCAGATTGTTCCAAAGTCAATTTAACATCCTTATCTATATAAGGAAGAGATGGAAATTCGTTTGAATCTTGACCTTGAATGTTGAATTCCGTAGACAAACATTTAATATTGATATTATTATCGTCCACTTCAATATAAATATCATCGTCAGGAAGTTTTCTAATGATATTTCCTATCATTGATGAGTTAATTACAATTTGACCTTTTTCGTAGATTTCACAATTTGCTCTAGTATCCACAATAAGTTCCAAATCCGTAGCAACAAGTCTAAGACAATTTTCTTCTGCGATGAACAAAATTCCTTCTAATATCTGAATAGTCGTTCTAGATGACACCGCTTTTTGCGCAATATTGATATGTTTAAGTAATTCTTTTTGCGATATTTTTAATTTCATATTTTACCTTTCGTTTATACAAATAATAATAATAGTTAGTAATAGTAGTAGTAGGGCTGTTTGTATTGTGGATAACTCTAGTTTGTTTGTAATTTGTGGTGTTTTATATATTGATAACGATGTGTATATAATTGGCACAAGCTGTGCTATTATCAACATTATCAACTTTTTACAATTTTAGTTTATCACTTTAAAGTTATCAACAACTTATCCACATAGTTATTAATATTAAATTGTGGATAGAAAACTCTAAAATAAACTTATCCACAATCATAAAGTTTAATAAATTAAGAATTTTGAATGTAGTTGATTAGGTTATCAATTTCTTCATCAAATTCTGAACTTTTTTTGATATCATTCTCAATTTTCTTGATTCCATGCATTACTGTTGAGTGATCTTTGCCAAAACTTGAAGCAATACTAACCAAAGAAATATCCAACAATTTTCTGGACACATACATTGCTATTTGCCTTGGATATGCGATTTGTTTGGATCTCTTTTTTGAAAGCAAATCATCTTGACTTACATTGTACCTATCACACACACTCTCAATGATTAAATCTATAGTTACAGGTCTTAATTGAGTGTCTGCGATAAGTTGTTTTAGAACATTTTTTGCCAAATCTAATGTAATGTTGCCATCTCCTATCAGAGTTTTTTGACCTACGACATTCATTACTGCCCCTTCCAACTCACGTATATTGCTTTTGACATTCATAGCAATATAATCGATTATTTCTGGGGTAAGTGATGTATTATTTCTATCTAAATACTCGTTTATAATAGCTACACGTGTTTCGTAATCTGGTGGTTGAATATCTGCCATTAATCCCCACTCAAAACGCGATACTAACCTCTCTTCCAATGTTTTTATCTCTTTTGGAGGTCTATCACTGGAAAGTATGATTTGCTTGTTGTGGTTATACAATTCGTTGAATGTGTGGAAAAACTCCTCTTGTGTACCTTGTTTTCCCGCTATAAATTGAATATCGTCAATTAATAGTACGTCTATATTTCGGTATTTTTCTCTAAATTGTGAATTTTTTTTCGTAGATTTATCTCCTATTGAAGATATAAGTTCGTTTGTAAATGATTCACTAGTTGTGTAAATAACCCTAGCTTTTGGGTTATTTTTAAGTATTTCATGAGCAATGGCATGCATCAAGTGAGTCTTACCCAATCCTGCTTTTCCATGAATAAACAATGGATTGTATGCTGTGGCTGGGTTTTGTGCTACTGCAAGTGCTGCGGCTAATGCTAGTTCGTTGTTTTTTCCTTTTACAAATGTATCGAATTTGTATTTGCTGATTAAATTCTTGCCGTAAGGGCTCAAATCAGTTTTTTCTTCTGGTTGTTTTGTTTCAGGTTTTTTGTCTTCTACAGTGTATTTTTCATCTTCTGCTACTTCTTCACTTACTAGAATGGATCGTTGACCATCTATGTTTTGGTTTTGAATTATATTTTCTTCTTTGTAATTATCCATTTCATAACGGTCTATGATGACTACTTTTCTCTTGATATTACTGATGAAATCCAAGTATTTTTGGATATCGTCGTAGTATTTGTTATAGATTGTTTTTTTGGTAAATCTATTTGGAGAAAGCAAAATAAATTCAGTATTTGTTAAATAAAGAGGTTTTAATGGAGCAATCCATGTGTTGAAGTTCAAATCAGACATTTCCTGTTTAAATGTGTTAGATATTTTTAACCAGAGTTCATCTTTGTCGGTCATTTTTCACCTCGTTTTTTTACTTATCAACATATTTATCCACAAAATGATGAGTTATCCACATTAAATAAATAGCTATTTTCCAATTTAAACAAAAAAAATATATAATTTATTCACATTCGCACAACTTATCCACATCAATTTATAGAAAAATAATTGTGGATATTAAATTAGAATATACAGCAAATTCGTGTAGTTTTAAAACAAGAATTCACATAGTATCCACAACTTATCCACAATTTGTTAATAAATGCGTACTTTTCATACTTTTTGATACTTTAATTATAGCAAATCATATCTTTTATTACAAATTTATTGAAAATTTTGATAAATGGTTTTGTGTTTGCGATAACTTATCCCCAAAAGGAGTTTAATATTTTAAATTTAGAATGAATTGTGGATAAAAGTTATCCACAATTTTTATTGTTTTGTGGAAATTTTATAAAAAAACACCAACATTCTTATTTGAAAATGTTGGTGTTCGTTATTTATTTATTTCCTATGAACATAGTTTCTTGGATAAATTCTTTTATTTTCAGTCCATATCCCCATTTTTTGGCATACGGGTCTGTGACTTCCTCACTTTTTGCAAAGAAATTTGTAAATCCTGCTTTTTTAATGATTTCTTTTACATCTTCTTCCAGAAGAGCTCCCCCAACTCACGATCCGTAAATATTATCCAATGATAGTATGTCATCGTTTAATTGTTTTTTGAGTGTGATGTCACTGATTATGAACATTCCATTTGGTTTGAGGATTCGATGGATTTCTTGGTAGACTTTTTGTTTGTTAGGCTCAAGGTTGATTACACAGTTACTGATGATTTTGTCGATGGAGTTATCTTCAAATGGCATGTCGATGAGTTCTCCTTGAACAAATTCAATATTTTTGAATCCTTTTTTATCTCTTACTTTACTAGCTTTTTGTATCATAGACTCTAGCCTATCCATTCCATAAATTGTATTGGAATTAGGATATGTTATTCTTGCCATGAATACATCTAATCCCATTCCACACCCCAAATCTAGTAGTGTGTCGGTGTCTTTTAATACTAGGTTATCAAGTGGATTTCCACAAGATAGTCCTGATGACACTTCTTCAGGGATTTTTTCTAGTAATTTAGGATCGTAACCTAAGGATTTGTATAAGTCTATTGAGTTTACTTCTGTGCTCGTCTTACCTACTGCTATGTTATCGTAGAAATTTGTTACTTGTTGTCTTATTTCTTCGTCTGTGTATTGTTTACTCATTTATTGTCCTTTCTTTAAAATCTTATATCTTCGTGATTTCTATTAATAGATTTGCTAGATTGTGACATTGTTTTTCTGAAATTTTATAGTATGTCCATTTTCCTTCTTGTCTAGATTCTATTATTTTTGAATTTGTAAGTATTTTCATATGATAAGACAATCCTGATTGTGTTAAGTTCAGTTTTTCTAAAAGTACACATGCGCATTGTTCTCCATTTTGCAACAATTGTAAAATATCTATTCTTTTTTCATCGCTCAATGCTTTAAATGTGTCTGCTATTTGTTTGTTGTTCATTTTATTACCTCACATCAAATATTTTTGATATATCAATTATATCATTTTTTACGCAATACATCAAATATTTTTGATATGTAATAATTAAATTATTTTTGGCGATTAATTGGTATTTGTCAACAAAAAAGCTTGACAATTGTTATTGTCATAAGTATAATTGGAGTAGTGTTTTTATAGGCAAAAGTCCTTATATTTTATACTAGGAGGTGCGATTGATGAAAAGAACTTATCAACCAAATAACAGAAAAAGAAAAAAAGACCACGGATTTAGAAATAGAATGGCTACTAGAGGTGGAAGAGCTGTTTTAAAGGCTAGAAGAAGAAAAGGTAGAAAAGTATTATCAGCTTAGGTCACATTCATTGTGGCCTTTAATTTATTATGGATAAAAGTGTAAGGTTAAGAGATAACAGGGAATACAATGTTGTCTACAAGAGGGGAAAGACTTATTATAATAGAAACTTCTCTTTGGTAGTGTACAATTCAAAAAAAGGAACTCGAATCGGATTCTCTGTTACTAAAAAGTACGGCAATGCCGTTGAAAGAAATAGAATCAAGAGGAAACTGAGAGAGATTGTAAGGCTTAATTTCTCTGAGTTTGACAAGGGCTTGGATATGGTTATTATCCCGAAGAAAAACACTGAAGACTTAACTTACAAACAGCTAGAATCTGCATTATTGCACGTTTGTAGAAAGGCATCGAATAAAAAATGTCGAAAGTGATGATATTTTTAATCAAATTTTACCAAAAAGCAATATCGCCGTATTTGGGACATGGGAAGTGCAAATACTATCCAACTTGTTCACAATATGCGTTGGAGGCTTTCAGAAAAAAGCCGTTTTTTAAGGCGTTAGGGCTTACTATTTGGCGAATTTTAAGATGTAATCCATTTTCAAAAGGCGGATATGACCCACTAAAATAAAAAGGAGTTGTAGAATTGCAAATAATTGCAAATGTATTTGGAACTATTCTTAGGTTCATATATGAAAACATCTCACATGTGATGGCTGAACCTAAAAGTATATCGTATTTTGCGATATCAATTCTTTTATTAACACTTATTTATAAGCTTATAACTCTTCCGGTAACTATTCATACGCAAAAAACTCAAGAACAAAATGCTTTGATGCAACCGGAAATGAAGGAAATTCAAAGAAAGTACAAGAACGACCCACAAACTCAACAATTAAAGATGCAAGAATTATACAAGAAGTATAATTTCAATCCTTTAAGTGGTTGTTTACCAATTATCTTACAAATGGTTTTGGTTTTGGCATTATTTAGAGTAATGAGAGAACCAGGAAAGTACATGTTTGATAATGTGTCTAAGATTAATGAGATCGCTCGTAATTTCTTCTGGATACCTGATTTGACTAAACCAGATCCAGTATTGTTTGGATTGCCTTTAATAAATGCTTTCACTCAATTTTTAGTAGCAAAGATCAGTATGCCTACTAATAACAAGGATAAGAAATCAAATGAACCTGATCAAATGGAAATGATGAACAAATCAATGATTTATTTCATGCCGATATTTATGTTCTTCATTTCAAGCAAATACGCTTCAGGTTTGATTCTTTATTGGGGATTTTCTAACGTTTTAGAAGTTATAATAAGGTTAATAATTAAAAATAAAGACAAAAAAGATGTTGCGGAGGAAGTTAGATGAGAAGCACAGTAATTAGTGCGAAGACTGTTGAAGAATGTGTCAATAAAGCTTTGGATAAGCTTCAAGCTAATAAAAACGAAGTTAACATCGAAGTTATAAATGAAGCTAAACAAGGTTTTTTGGGCTTGTTTGGAGCAAAGGACGCTGTCGTTAGAGTGTCATTAAAAGACGATGTTAAAGAAAAGGGAACAGGCGATTTTGTGAAGAATATCCTAAACTCTGACTCTAACTCAGTTGAAACAGAACAAAAAGAAGATACTAAAGTTATAGAAGATAAGAAAATTGTAGAAGAAGTTGAAGAAACTAAACCTACAGAAGATGATAAGGAAGAAATCGTAGAAAAATCAGTAAAACCAGCAAAACCAGTAGAAGCTGAAGAAGCTAAAGAAACTGAAGAAGCTGTAAAATCTGAAGAAACTGAAGAAGAACAAGATACTGAACCTGATGTTACTATTGATAGAAACGACGAACTTTTCATCACTAGCAAGAATTTCTTGAAACAAATGATTGAAGATATGGGAATTGATTGCGATATCGAATCTAGAACTGAAGGAAATATGATTAAGTTCAATATTATGTGTTCAGAAGAATCTGATATCGGAATTATCATAGGAAAAAGGGGAGAAACATTAGATTCTCTTCAATATATCGTAAACTTGGTTACTAACAGAAATGCAGACACTTATATAAGAGTTATTTTGGATTGCAACCAATACAGATCCAAAAGAGAGAGATCTCTTCAAAAATTAGCTAGAAGATTAGCTGACAAGGCTATTCAAACAGGAAGAGATATCAAGCTTGAACCTATGAATCCATACGAAAGAAGAATCATTCACACTTATCTTCAAAACGATGAAAAAGTGAATACATTCTCTCAAGGCAATGAGCCTAATAGAAGAGTTATTATTAAAAGAAAATAAATTACAAGACTACATATCTTTTGGTATGTGGTCTTTTTTTTGGGAGTGCAAGAAATAAAGTTGACAACAAATTTTTTATGATTTATCCTAAGAAAAGGAAAGTGGTGATTATCATGACAATTTATAAATAGATTTTAGAGAAAAAATAATCTCTGAAATCGTTAACGAAAATTATTTGAAGAAAATAGGCTAAATATAATCAAATATTATTAGTCAAGTACAAGTTTAAGAATGTTATATAAATTTCAGAGGGTAATATGATAAAAAACAATGTTAAGAAGAAAAATCTTATTTTATATTTTGTTGCGATAGTTCTCACATGGACAGAGGCTTTGGTGAATCCTGTAATAGTATCATTGATTATAAAATCATTTGAGAATAAAGACACAGTATTTTTGATGAAAGCACTTGTGTTTGGGATTTTGTGTGGAATTATAATGCTTATAGGTGATAGTGGAAAGAGACTTTACTATTCGTATGTAATAGCTGATTTTAGAGAATCTTTTAAGTTAAAAGTGTTCAATCATTTTTTAAAAAGTGAAAATCATATCGATAATGATATTGTCAGCAGTATAGAAAAGGATTCAAGTCAAATTGAAAACAACTACATTGAACCAACGGTAATCATTATATCATCGATTGGTTTTACAAGTGTTTCCATCATTTATGCACTAACAAGAAATTTCCTTTTGGGAATGCTTTTTATAGTATTCTACAGCATTCCAGCTCTTATGAGTAATTATGGGAGTAATAGATTAGATAATAAATCTGAAGAATTATCAAAAGCTGATGATGCTTTTATGAATAAATTACAAGACATCAAAAATGGAAGAAGCATCATCAAAATTTATAATGTATCCGACTTTTTCATTAATTTGTATCACAAATATTTAAAGCAGGATGTGGATACTTATAAGGGATATGAAATTATACGAACAAAAAACAACATTGTGATTAATTTGGTTGATATAGTATGCTCTATGATTCCTCTTATTCTTGGAGGGTATTTGAGTTTTAATGGTAAAATATCGTCAAGCGTATTCATCAGTGTTTACTTAGTTAGTTATAATATAGGATATCAGTTCCAAGAACTTGCATATTTTAATAATACACGTTCATCATCAAAGTATCTCTTAAAAAAGTACGACTACATTTATCAAGATATTGATAATGTAAAAATAAATCTTAATGATGAAGTTTTTCCAATTACTTTTGATAATTTGAGTTTTTCGTATGATGATAAAGATATTATTAAAGATTTTAATTTTAAGATAGAAAAGGGTGACAAGGTAGCAATTATAGGAGAAAGTGGTTGTGGTAAAAGTACGTTATTGAATTTAATATTTAATAATTTAACAGCATCTAAAGGAAGGATTATGTTTAATAAAAAGGAATTATCAACCGCTGAGATTAGGAGTTTTACCAGCTTTATATCACAAGATAGTTATGTTTTTAATCTTAATTTAGAAGATAACATTACTTTAGGAGATAATGATATTAATTTAGAAAAATTAAATGGAATAATTGATAAGTTACAGATAAATCATCTTAAATCCAAAGTTTTATCCAATGATAGTTTGTCAGGAGGAGAAAGACAAAGGGTAGAAATTGCAAGAGCAATGTACCATGACAGAAAATTAATTTTAGCAGATGAAATAAAGTCTAATTTGGATAAGAAAAATAGAGAAATAATAGATGATATTATATTCTCTTCAAAAAATACAGTAATAGAAGTAATTCATCAATACGGTAACGAAACTTTAAAAAAATACGATAAAGTTATAGATATGAGGTAAATAACGGGCTTATGACTTCAATATAGTGAAGTTGTAAGCTCTTATTTTATTTGTAATCTTTTTGTATGATATAATATAATATTGCTATAAAGAATGAAAGGATAGACTAAATATGGACGATTGTATTGCAGCTATTAGCTCTGCTACTGGTGAAGCGGGAATTGGCATTGTTCGAATGACTGGAGAGGGTTGTGTGGATGTGCTTGATTCTGTGTTCAAAAGGGCTAATGAAAATGCTGATTTAATAAATAGAAAAATGACTTATGGCCACATTGTTGACGATAATGAGATCGTCGATGAGGTCTTGGTTTGTTATATGAAGGCTCCTCACACATACACCCGTGAGGATGTCGTGGAGATTTACACTCACGGTGGGGTTGTCGCTGTGAGAAAGGTGTTGGAAGTTCTGTTAAACAACGGTGCAAGACTTGCTGAGGCTGGTGAGTTCACTAAGAGGGCTTTCTTAAACGGTAGGATTGATTTGTCTCAAGCTGAGGCGATTATCGATATGATTAAGGCGAAGACTGACAAGGCGTATTCTGTGAGTATGAAACAGTTGGAGGGTAGTGTTAACAGAAATATTAAACAGTTGAGAGACCAATTGTTGGATATGCTATCTCATGTGGAGTATTCTATTAATTTTACTGAAGATATGCAGGACGAATTGGACAATACTCCTGTTTTGAATGAGGGCAAAGAAGTTTTGGATAAGCTTAAAAAGCTTTCTGAGAGTGCAAACAGAGGTAGAATTATTAGAGATGGTATCAATACTACGATAATTGGTAAGCCAAATGTAGGCAAATCTTCTTTGTTGAATGCTTTGTTGAAGGAAAACAGGGCTATTGTTACGGATATTCCAGGAACTACTCGTGATGTCATCGAAGAATACATCGATTTGGACGGGATAAGTCTGAAGATTAACGATACTGCTGGTATTAGAGATACTGAGGATATCGTGGAGAAAATCGGTGTTGAAAAATCTGTGTCTTTTATTTCTGATTCGGATTTGATTATTGCGATTTTTGATTCTTCGAGAGAGTTTGACGATGAGGATAGGAAGATTTTGGATCTTATTAGAGATAAAAAGTCGATTGTTTTGTTGAACAAGATTGATTTGGATGGTGGATTTGATTTCGATGAAAACTTGGAAGGAATCGAGGTTATTCACACTTCAATCAAAAATAACGAGGGCATCGAGGATTTAGAAAACAAGATTATAGAGATGTTTAACGACGGATATATTGAAGCTAATAACGACAATATTATTACTAACATTAGACATAGAGATATTATTAACAAAGCTATTAAATCTTTGGAGAGTTCATTGCACGATATGGAAGCTGGCGTTCCTATCGATTGTTTCGAGGTTGATTTGAGAAATGCTTGGGAAATTCTAGGCGAAATCACTGGAGAAACTGTGGATGACGATGTATTGAATAAGATTTTTAGCGATTTTTGTATAGGTAAATAAAATGGATAGATTATATTATGAAAATTCCTACGATGTCGTGGTTGTAGGTGCAGGTCACGCTGGTTGTGAGGCTGCTTTAGCTACGGCGAGGTTGGGATTAAAAACAGCGATTATGAGTATAAGTTTGGATTCTGTGGCTGATTTGCCATGTAATCCGAATATTGGTGGCACTGGAAAGGGTCACTTGGTGAAGGAAGTTGACGCATTAGGAGGGGAGATGGGTCTTGTTATCGACAAGACGTACATTCAATCGAGAATGTTGAACACTTCCAAGGGTCCTGCAGTTCACTCATTGAGGGTTCAAGCGGATAAGAGAAAATACCACGATGAGATGAAAAGCGTGTTGGAAAACACAGAAAACTTGGATTTGATTGAAGCGGAAGTCGTGGATATTGGGGTTGAAGACAACAAAATAAAGTCGATTACTACTGCACAGGGAGCGATTTTCCCGACAAGAGCTGTGATTCTTGCGACTGGGACATATCTCAAAGGGCTTGTGATGATGGGTGAATACACTTATGAATCTGGCCCTCATGGTATGAAATCATCCAAGAAATTATCAGATTCTTTGAAAAATTTGGGAATTGAGCTTAGAAGATTCAAAACTGGAACTCCTGCGAGAGTTCACAAGGACAGTTTGAATTACGAAGTGATGACTGTGCAACCTGGTGATGATGATGTTATTCCTTTTTCATTTTTGAATGACGGCAAGGATATTTCAAAGAAGCAAGAGCATTGCTATTTGACGTACACTACACTTAAAACAAAACAAATTATTGAAGATAATTTGGAGAGATCTCCGATGTATGCAGGTATTGTGAAGGGTGTGGGTCCACGTTATTGTCCTTCGATTGAAGACAAAATCGTGAGATTTCCAGACCGAGACGAGCATCAAGTTTTCGTGGAACCTGAAGGTTTATCTACTAAGGAAATGTATATTCAAGGTGTGTCATCGACTCTTCCAGAAGAAGTGCAAAAGGAAATGTACAAGACAATCATTGGTTTCGAAAACGTGAGATTTATGAGAAGTGCGTACGGAATCGAATATGATTGCATAGATCCTACTATATTAAAGAGGACTTTGGAACATTTGGAAATCAATAATTTGTTCTTTGCAGGACAAATCAATGGATCCAGTGGATACGAAGAAGCTGCCGGTCAAGGAATTATCGCAGGAATCAATGCGGCTATGAATTTACTTGGCAAGGAGCCATTTGTATTGGATAGATCAGACGCGTACATTGGCGTATTGATAGATGATTTGGTAACCAAAGGAACTAACGAGCCATACAGAATGATGACAAGTAGATGCGAGTACCGTTTGACTTTGAGACAAGACAACGCTGATTTGAGACTTACTGAAAGAGCTCACGAAATAGGGCTTGCGACAGATGAAAGATACGAAAAAATGCTTCACAAGAAGAAGACGATTGACGAGGAAATAGAGAGATTGAAGTCAATCATGGTGACTCCAACAGAAGAAACTAACGAAAAACTTAGAAAACTTGGGTCATCAGAACTTAAAACAGGCATAACTTTGTTGGATTTAATCAAAAGACCAGAATTAACTTACGATAAAACAGAAGAATTTGACGTTGATAGACCAGAACTGCCTAGATATTTGAGACTACAAGTGGAAACTCACATCAAATACGAAGGCTACATTGCAAAACAAATGAGCCAAATCAAGCAATTTAAAAAGCTTGAAAACAGAAAACTAGATATGATTGAAGATTACAAGGAAGTTATGGGACTTTCCAATGAAGCTGTACAAAAACTTAATGACATCAAACCAGAATCGTTGGGTCAAGCGAGTAGAATTAGCGGTGTAAGTCCTTCTGACATCAACGTTTTATTGATTTATATGGAAACGAGGAAGAAATAATGTCATTAAAAGAAACATTGAACGATTATGAAATACAATTGGATGATAATCAAATAGATTTGCTGTTAAAATACATGGATTTGGTGTTGGAAAAGAACAAAGTAATGAACTTGACAGCAATCACTGAAGAAGAAATGTTTCACGTGAAACATTTTGTGGATTCCTTGTATGTGTTGAATTTGTTCGATTTTGAGGAAAACAAAACGATAATTGACGTGGGAACTGGTGCAGGATTTCCGGCAATTCCAATAAAAATCGCGAGAACTGATTTGAAGTTCACATTGCTCGACAGTTTAAGAAAAAGAGTAGATTTCTTGAAGGATGTTATAGATGAACTACAACTTACAGACATCAAAGCAGTCCACGAAAGAGCAGAGGAATGCACAAGAACTGCTGAATACAGAGAACAATACGATTACTGCATATCACGCGCTGTATCAAAGCTTGACACGTTGGCGGAGTTCTGCCTGCCATTCGTAAAAGTCGGAGGATACATGATAGCCATGAAAGGAAAATCCGACGAAACAGACGTAGGAGAGAACGCAATCAAAATCCTCGGCGGCAAGATAGAGCAAACTATTGATTACAAAATAGATGATGAAGACAGAAGTTTGGTTGTAATCAAGAAAATCAAAGAAACGCCGAAGAAATACCCACGTGGTGGTGGCAAACCAAAGAAGAATCCTCTATAAACAAGGAAATTCTCAAATAAAATATTTCAAAATAATAAGCAGAAAACCGAATTGACTATTAACAGGGACAATATTATAACAAATGCTAAAAGTTGAAGAACATTTTTACACGAATATCTAGACTACGAAAATAAATAAATCCAAAGCTCATAAGCCTAAAATCGCAAACTCGCTAACGCTCAGACAGTGCGATTTTTGACGACTTATTTCACTTGGATTTATGCTTATTTTCTTCGTATGATATTCTTAGCAAAAATGTAGTCTACTTTTTTGTTTCGTTAGATGATATTTTCCGTCAATTACGGTAATCTGCTTTTTTGTTTGCGTCGATTTTGTTTGAAAAGGTAAGAAATAGAATTGTTCGTGGGATTTTGAATGCTACAAGAGAGGGAGGAAAATACTTCACAATAATAAGCAGAAAACCGAATTGACTCAAATATCTAGCTTACGAAATCAAACAAATTCTAAGCTTGTGAATCTGAAATTGCAAACTCGCTAACGCTCGGACAGTGCGATTTTTGACGACTTATTTCACTTGGATTTATGCTTATTTTCTTCGTATGATATTCTTAGCGAAAGTGTATTCTACTTTTTTGTTTCGCTAGATTTATGAAGAAAAAGGAAAAAGTAGTCGTATTTATGGAAATTTGATTGCTACTAGAGAGGAAAGAATATTTCACAATAATAAGCAGAAAACCCAATTGACTCAAATATCTAGCTTACGAAAACAAACAAATTCTAAGCTTGTGAATCTAAAATCGCAAACTCGCTATCGCTCAGACAGTGCAATTTCTTAACGATTCACTTCGCTTGAATTTGAGGTTGTTTTCTCCAGATGATATTTTCCGTCAATCACGGTAATCTGCTTTTTGTTTGCTACGATTTATGAGGAAAAGAGAAAAGATATTTCTCTTAAGATTTTCAATGCTATGAATGAGGGAAGAATATTTTTTTATTTTTCATCCACAAATGTTTCACGTGAAACATTTTAATGAAAATTTCATTAGTGATATAATTTAATTGTAAATCGAAGAAAAAAAACGACGCTCTGAGAGGCGTTTTAACAGACGAAAATAAAAAATAGGTAATAAACTATGGAGGATAGATGAAAGTTCAAATAATAGCCGTAGGGACGGAATTACTGCTAGGTGACACTTTGGATACGAATTCTAACTACCTTTCTATCAAAATGAAGGAGTTGGGTTTTGATGTGTACAAGCGAGTTGTGGTTGGCGATAATTATGATAGATTGTTCAAGGAAATCGAAGAAGGATTGAAACAAAATGATTTGATTATAACTACAGGCGGTTTGGGGCCGACTGAAGATGATATTACAAAAAAATGCTGCTGCGATTGTCTTGGCAAGGAAATGGTGCTTAATGAAAAAAGCTATGCTAAATTGAGGAATTATTTTAACGAAGATGAAAAGGCGATCCAAGGCAATATCAAACAATGTATGTTTCCAGATGATGCGATTGTTTTTGAAAACTTCAATGGAACAGCAGATTGTGCAATGATTGAACATAATGGAAAGAGAATATTATTTCTTCCAGGTCCACCAGCTGAGATGAAACCTATTTATGAACAACAAGTGCAAAAAGTTCTGGAGCAATTCGCAACAGACTGTATTATTTCTGAAACTTTGAATATCTCCATACTCGGAGAATGGGATATGAACGAGAGGATCAAGGATATCATTGAATCTTCAAATAATCCAACCGTTGCTCCCTATTTCAAAAAAGACAAGAGGATACTTAGAATAACTGCAAAAGCATCTGACAGACAAACTGCTCTTAAGATGATTGCTAAAAAGAAACAAGAACTTCGAGATATACTTGGCGTGTACGTATTCGGAGAAAATGATGAAACAATCGAAGAATCAGTCTACAAGGTGTTGAAAGAATACGATTTGTCGATTATGACATCAGAATCCATTACAGGTGGTATGATTGCATCAAAGCTTGTGAATGTGTCTGGAGTTAGCGATTATTTGAAAAGGTCATTGGTGGTGTATTCTAATGAGGCAAAAATCGATTTGTTAGATGTAAATGAAGAAACCATCGACAAATACGGCGTAGTTAGTGAAAATGTCGTTCATGAAATGGTTGAGAGGATGTTTGAAAAATTTGGAGTTGACTGTGCAATATCTACGACAGGTTACGCATCAGGAGAAAACGCTGGGCTTGTTTATGTGGGACTTGGATACAAAAATACGATAAAAACGCTAAAATTACAGATTCATGGGGAACGCAATAAAATTAGAAATAGAGTTTCAAACCGAGCACTAGCAGAGTTGAGGTTAATGATTTTAGAAAATGTTTCACGTGAAACATTTTAAATCAAATTAGAACTTTATTTGTGCTATAATAAATATGAAAGGAGCTGTAAATTTGAAAACAATATGTGTATTTAATCAAAAAGGTGGAGTGGGCAAAACTACTACCGTCGTTAATTTGTCAGCAGCTCTTGGTTTGAAAGAAAAAAAAGTGCTTGTAGTGGATTTGGATCCGCAAGGTAACACGACTTCGGGCTTTGGAATTAATAAGTTTGAGCTTCAAAAAAGCATTTACGATTTGATGGTTCACGACGATTTTGATGAGGATTTTATTATCAAAACTGAAGAAAAAAACGTGGATATAATCCCAGCAACGTCTGATTTGTCAGGGGTTGAGGTGGAGCTTATAAACACTGATGACAAAGAAAAAGTGTTATCTAATATACTTTCTAATGTGAGTGGATATGATTTTTGTTTTATAGATTGCCCTCCTTCATTGGGGACGTTGTCTATAAATGCATTGGTGGCGGCAGATTCTGTCCTTATACCTATCCAATGTGAGTTTTATGCGCTTGAAGGCGTAAGTCAACTTATGAATACTATTAATTTGGTGAGAAGTTCACTTAATGAAAACTTAGAAATAGAAGGTATTGTTATGAGTATGTTTGATGGTAGAAATAATCTTAGTTTGGAAGTGGTGGAAGAAGTCAAGAAATACTTCAAGGATAAGGTGTTTACGACTATGATACCGCGTAATATAAGGTTAGCAGAAGCTCCAAGCTATGGAATGAGTGCGTTATCTTACGACAAAAATTCCAAAGGATCAATTGCTTATACGAGACTAGCGGAGGAATTTTTATAATGGTTAGGAAAAAGGGATTAGGAAGAGGCTTAGACGCTTTAATACCACAAAATATTATAGAAACGACAAGTTCTGACTCGATTGTTAATATCGAATTATCAAAAATAATTAGAAGAGAAGATCAACCAAGAACACATTTTGAAAAAGATAAAATACGTGAGTTAGCAAATTCTATCAAAGAGTACGGAGTAATATCTCCGATTATCGTTCGAAAAAAGGACGAAAAATACGAGATTATCGCTGGAGAAAGAAGGTTTTTGGCAAGCTTAGAGGCTGGTTTATCTGAGATTCCTGCAATTGTTAAGGAAATGGAAGATAGTGAAGTGGCAGAGGTGTCGCTTATCGAAAACATTCAACGTGAGGATTTGAATGCAGTTGAAGAGGCTGTGGCTTACAAAAACTTGATGGAAAACTATAATTTAACTCAAAAAGAATTGGCAGACAAATTGTCCAAATCAAGGTCATATATTGCAAATACATTGAGACTTCTTAACTTAGATGAGTTGTCATTGGAACACTTAAAAAAAGGCGACATCACATCATCACAAGCTAGAAGTTTACTTGCTATTGACGATATGAAAAAGAGAAAAGCGTTATTGGACAAGCTATTATCCAAGAAGACAAATGTTAGAGAAATCGAAAAAGTGTCCAAGGAAACAGACCCGTTTTTGTTGGATTTGCAAAACAGGTTTTTGGAGAAATTCTCTACAAAGGTTAGAATTAAGCCAAGAAGAAAAGGCGGAAGTATAGAGATAGAATATCTATCTAATGAAGATTTAGAAAGGATTATGGAGATATTAGAGCTATGATGTTTATGGATCAAACTTTAGAAGAATTTATTAAAAATGTAAACTCAAAGGAACTTCCAGGTGGGGGTTCTATAAGTGCGTTGACTGCGCTTTTGGGAGTAGGTATTGGAAACATGAGTTTCTATCTAACTGAAGACAAGAAATCTTTCAAAGCATTAGACGATGAAACTCAACAAGAAATCAGAAGTCATGTAGACAGACTTACTGAAATTATTGAAGAATTAAAGGAAAAAATGGTTGAAGATACTAAAAGCTTTGACTCTGTTCTTCAAGCATACAAACTACCTAAGGAAACAGACGAAGAAAAAGCTTACAGAAAGAAAATGATAGCTGATGGATATATCATCGCTACAGAATCTCCAATGTCTTCTGCTAGAATTATGATGGAAGCAATGGAACTTGTAAAACAAATTGCAAAATATATCGATAAATATGCAATAACAGACCTTTTAGCAAGTGCATATTTATTACATTCTAGCATGAAATCAGTAATGTTGAACGCTAAAATCAACATGAAACAACTTGGAGATAGTAAGAAAGTGGCTGATGAAATCACAGCATTAGAAGACAAATCAGAAGTTTTATTGAGAGAAATTGAAGAAGTTTCATACAAAAAAATAGGTGAGGTATAATGACTTATTTTGATAATGCTGCGACGAGTTTTCCAAAACCTGAGATAGTTTATGAAAAACTCGATGAAGCAATGAGAGAATTTGCCGCAAATCCGGGAAGAAGTGGACATAAATTGTCACTTAAAATGGATAGGGCGATTTTTAATTCTAGAATGAACATCACAGAATTTGTCGGCGGAACGAATCCTCTTAATTTGATTTTCACATTGAACTGTACAGATAGCTTGAACATGGCAATCAAAGGGCTTGTTAAAAAAGGCGACCACGTTATCACGACATCTTTGGAACACAACTCAGTTCTTCGACCTCTTCACAAAATGCAAGAAGATGGATTTATCGATTTGACGGTTGTTTATGCGGACGAACGTGGGATTTTGGATGTCAACAAAATCGAAGAAGCAATCACTGACAAGACCAGAGTTTGCGTGACAACTGCTATGAGTAACTTAACAGGAACCATCGTTGATTTCTGCAAGATCGGCGAAATTATGCACGCTCACGATATTTTGTACAATGTGGACGCTGCACAAGCTATGGGATATTTGGATTTTGATATGAAAAATATGCCGATAGATGTGTTGTGTTTTCCTGGACACAAATCGTTGTTTGGACCAATGGGAACGGGAGCTATGTATATAAAAGAAGGAATTGATGTCAAAAGCTTAAAACAAGGAGGAACTGGCTCTCATTCACAAGATTTGGAGCAACCTGACGAATATCCCGACAGATTAGAAGCTGGAACTATCAACGGACCTGCAATTTATGCGCTTTCTGCAGGAGTTGATTTCATCAAACAAGAAGGTTTGAAAAACATCAGAGATCATGAAAATAGTCTTAAAGACAGATTTATAAATGGTTTGAAAGACGAAAAAGGTATTACATTATACGGAAGTTTGGATGAACACCAAGGACCAGTAGTGCCTGTGAATGTCGAAGGAATAGGCTCCAGCCAATTGGCTTACATCCTAGATGACAAATACGACATCGCAACGAGAGCTGGAATTCACTGTGCACCACTTGCACACAAGACGATTCATACACAAGACATCGGTGCTGTTAGGTTCTCATTTGGCCATTTCAACACTGAAGAAGAAGTGGACAAGGCTATTGAGGCGTTGAAAGAAATCAACCGAGGAGACAAAGATGGGGCTATCTAGTGCTATGAACACAATATTGATAATTCTTATGGTGTTTGTGGTATTAGTTTCCGTGATAAATTTCCGTAAAATCAACATCGTCAACAAAAAAGTCAACAGGGTCAAAAGAAGATACGATGCGCTTTTCAGAGCACAAGATGGTGACATTGAAGATATTTTGAATCAAAATTCTACAGATATCGTGGCAAATCAAAAAAGAATCGAAGAATTGTCCAAAACATTGGAATCTGTGGAAACTTTACAAGCAATATCACTTCAAAAAATCGGACTTGTTAACTATGATGCGTTTGAGTATTTGACTAACAAACTTTCATATTCACTATGTTTGTTGGATGCCAATGACAACGGGCTTATAATCACATCGATTTTCGGAAGAGAACAATCTACAAGCTACATCAAAATCATAACAAACGCTAAATGTAGCGAAAAACTAAGCGAAGAAGAAAATGAAGCTTTGAAGAAAGCTTTAAAATAGAACATTGTAATAAAGGAGAAGAAAATGGATATATTTGAATCATTAAAATCAAAAATCTCAGGCAAAAACTTAAAGATAGTATTTCCTGAAGGAGAAGAATTAAGAATTTTAAAAGCAGTAGCGAGATTGAACGAAGAAAAAATCATTACTCCTGTAATTTTAGGTGATGAAGAAAAAATCAAAGAATTAGCAAACCAAGAAAACTTGAACATTGAAGGGGTTAAAATCATCAACCCACTTACAGCAGATGATTTCGATGAAAAAGTAGACAAATTTGTTGAAAGACGTAAAGGCAAAAACACTGAAGAACAAGCAAGAACTATGCTTAAAGATGTAAACTACTACGGAACAATGATGCTTTATTGTGACGAAGTAGACGGACTTGTATCAGGCGCAGTTCACTCAACTGGAGACACTGTAAAACCAGCACTTCAAATCATCAAAACAAAACCAGGTACAAAACTTGTATCAGGAGCAATGGTTATGATTGGACCAAACGGCGAAAGATACGTATTCTCAGACATCGCCATCAACATCGAATTGTCCGAAGAACAATTAGCAGAAGTTGGGGTTGTAAGTGCTGAAACTGCAAAACTATACGATATCGATCCAAAAGTTGCATTCCTTTCATTCTCTACAAAAGGTTCTGCAAAACACCCATTTGCAGAAAAAGTTGCCAACGCTACTAAACTTGCCCAAGAAATGGCACCAGAACTTCCAATCGATGGAGAATTACAATTTGACGCTAGTATCGTTGAATCTGTAGGAAAACAAAAAGCTCCAGGTTCAAACGTAGCAGGTAATGCAAATGTGTTCGTATTTCCAGATTTACAAGCAGGTAACATTGGATACAAAATCGCTCAAAGATTAGGAAAATTCGAAGCAATAGGACCAATCTTGCAAGGAATGGCAAAACCAGTTAACGATTTGTCTCGTGGTTGCAACGAAGAAGACGTGTACAAGCTAGCTATAATAACAGCTGCTCAAGCATTATAAAGTGAAAAATAATAGACTGTTCACGCTAATAACATATGTCATATTCTTGTTGTTCTCTGGATTTTTAGTAGAAATCGCAGTATCAGGTAAGAATTTCACAAGAATTATGCTAGTAGTTTTCGTAGCATCGTTATTAGTCGTGACTAAAATGATTTACGACAGAAGAGATGAGGACATATCATCTTTGAAGGAATTGAGGTTGTATTTGGTTGCAAGTGCAGTGGTTTCCATAATGGCAATAGTCAAATATTTGAAAGAATTTTCGCTTAGTAGAATATATATGCCATTTGCGTTTGCAATAATAATACATCTAGTTTATACAATAATATACAAAAATAAATCAAAAAGACAAAGATAGGTGAAAGCCTATCTTTGTCTTTAAGGAGATAAAATGGAGTTAATTAATTTCATATATATGTTCTTCTTTTATGCAGTTTTTGGATATATTTGGGAAGTAATATGGGTAAGCGCCGGACAAAAGAAACTCACAAACAGGGGATTCTTGTACGGCCCATTACTTCCGATATATGGGTTTGGAGCAGTATTCATCACGCTTTTTGTGGATCACGCAATAGAGAGATTTAACGATTCTTACATCGTAATATTTTTATCGGGACTTATAATTGCAACGGCATTGGAGTTTATAACAGGATATTTAATTGAAAAATTATTCAAAGTAAGATATTGGGATTACACAGAAAGATTTATGAACATAAAAGGGCTGATATGCCTCAGATCATCACTGTTTTTCGGAGTTATGTCCATATTCATGATGAATTATTCCAATAAATACATACTTGAACTTACTGAAAAAATCAAAAACAGCAACTACAACTTCGTGATTTACATTCTTATAGCTATATTTTCAGTAGATGTTGTAATTTCAGTAAAACAAGCTTATGGATTTAGATATATAATTGAATATCAAGAAAAAATGGAAGCATACTTGAACGAAATCAGAAAAGATGTCAAGCTCAAAGCGTTGGAAGGATCACAAACACTTGAAGCTGATTTGTCGGGACTTAAAAGTGCACTTCGTGACAGGATAGAACAAGTTGAAATAAAGAAATCCTTCATAGAAAACAGCGCCAAAATATTAGAAGATAGAATTGAAAGAGAAACCAACCTCAAAGAAAAGCTCAAAACTTTGTTGGATGAAAAAGTTGAAAGCGCTGAAAAGGTCGATCTAATCCACGATAGAATCGACAAAGTCTATGATAAAAGGCTTAAAAGATTACAAACTCACCAAAAAAACATACAAAGAGTTGCAAAGAGAAACGATATAACTTACAAAAAATAAACAAAAGCAGATGTCTTATATGGCATCTGCTTTTGCTGTATTCAAAACACATATTTATACAGAATTATTTTGCATAAAATTTCATTATTTCTTCAGCACACTTTTCGCTATTTTCATTATTTATTTCCAGTTCAAAATCTTTTGTTTTGACTGCGTAATTGATGTCGTAGTACTTTGTAATTAAGCTTTCTATCACATAATCGTAGTCTTCGTTCTCTAGTTTATCATTCAAAATGGAGGAGTTATTCTTGCCAATGTATTTGGACAAATGATTTATCCCTTTTTTTATATCCTCCAAAGCATCGGAATTTTTCAAATAATCTGTTTTTATTCTATCTATTCTATCTTGAAGGCTTGAATTTATCATAACTTGATGATGTGAACCGTTGTATTTTTGTCTCAAAGATTTGGGAACATTAATTCTTCCTATTTTGCTACTTTCACATTCCACAAAAACAGGAGAATTATCGAAACTTTTGAGCTTATCAAACAACAAACTTTCGAACATTTTTTGCGATGGTTGATTTTTCAATCCGGCATTTCCAAGGATGGAGCCTCTGTGGTTTGCAAGTTGTTCCAAGTTGAGGACGTTTTTGCGAGAATTTTGCAAAATATTCAGAATTTCTGTCTTTCCAACACCAGTGTAGCCTTTGATATTTACGTATTCGTGTGAATTAATAAGCTTATCTAAGTTTTCAATAATATGTTTACGATACGCTTTGTATCCTCCTTTTAGCCTGTAAATGTCAAGCCCCATGGATTTCATTATATTAAAAAGCACCGTACTTCTCATTGATCCTCTGTAGCAGAATAAGCACACATTGTGATTTTCACTCAAATTCAATAACTTCACGTAAATGTCTTCTAGTTTTACAGATGCATATCTTATCGCCAATTTCTTTGCACATTCGTGATCTCCTGCATCATAAATCGTTGAGATTTCCACTCTTTCGTCGTTATTTAGTATCGGAATATTAATAGATCCTGGTATGGTTTCTTTCTGAAACTCGTATTCGCTTCTAACATCGACAAATATTATATTTTCCATATTTATAAGTTCTTCATAAGTATTTGCTACGAACATTTTGGCCTCCAAGGTACTAATTATACACCTTTTATTGTGTTTGTAAAAGAGATTTTCAATAAAAAAAAGAACCTGCAAATCGCAAGTTCTCAATTAAAAATTAAAATACATTCTAATAAGTCCAAGTATCAGTATATGAACTGGATAGAATAGATAATTTACCAATTTGTTTTGTTTTCCACGTTCTCCGTTGTATGTCACAGTAAAGGCGAATCCCAAGAAGGAATACACTTCTTTGATAATCGACAAATATCCAAGACCCGCGGAAATCACTGGCTTGTCGTAGAAAATGTAGAACAAGTAAGCTAGAATTATCGCATGATAATCGTAGTCCAAGCTTAAATACATCGCCAAGAATCCGAAAACAGCGACGATTGCAACAGATGCGATATACCAAAGTACCCTGTTCTTAAACTTATCTTTAATATAATCAATTATCCACACAGTTACAAGACACAATGCCAATGTGAACATCATATTGTTCCAGTACGGATCGAATAATACCTTCGATGTGAAAATATCGAAAGGAACTTCCGAAATTATCCCGAATATCACCAAGTTTCGAAGATATTTCGCCCTGTCGTGTGTCTTGAAAAATCCTTCAACAATGAAAAATATAAAAATAGGAAATGCAATTCTTCCTAATATCGATAGAAAGTTCGAGATATACAACAATGCTCCTTTTCCATTTAAAAAATGCGTTACAATCGAGTTGTTAACATGATCTATCAGCATCGATGTAAACGCAATGTATTTTAGCTGAGCTGCGTTAAATATCTGAAACTTCTTTAATTTATCGTGTTCAAATCTTTTATTTATATCCATTTGTCCTCCTTAAATTTTGAGTATACTGTATGATACAATAATTTGAACAAATTTGCAATATTTTCAAGCAAAAAAATAGTTCAAAGCAAATTTCACTTTGAACTACTCAAATTTATTGATTATTTCATTGATTTCTTCTTTTTTCTGTAACAAACATTTAATTATTTTTTCTTTTTTAGATTTTGTAGCCCTGTATTTTGGAATGGAAACGCTAATGGCATACTCCACTTCATCACCATGGCTCAAAGGCACTGCAAAACATATTATGTCGCGCATAGATTCTTCTATTTCGTAAGAATAACCGTATTTTCTGATATCTTGAATTTGATTGTACAATACATCAATATCAGTAATTGTATTTTCGGTTAAAGCTGTGAGGCCATTCGGATAGATTTTCTTCAATTCGTCGTAGGTTAGGTTGGAAAGTAGAGATTTTCCAAGTGATGTCGCGTATGCGGGGATCATCTTTCCTACAGATGAAATAAGTTGGACTGGCTGTTTTGGATTTACTTTTTCGATGTAGGTTGTGTACTGGCCTGTCAGAATGCTTAATTGACAAATCTCATTGACTTCCTTCACTATTTCCTGCATTTTTTCTTTGATTAATTCCAATATAACTGAACTTTTTGAGAAGTTTTGTCCAATACACCACATCATTATTCCTATTTTGTAAAAGCCATCTTCACATATCAAAAATCTGTTTTCTTCTAATGTTTTAAGAATCGGAAACAGAGTTGATTTTGGAATAGATGTTTCATTCGAAATTTCTGTTTGAGTGGCACCTTTCGGTTTTGTCTCTAAAAAATTAAGTATATCAATAACTCTTTGTGTTGGTTTATGCATTTTAATACTCTTTCTAATATTTGTATTTTAATTTTGGTCTAAATTAATATAAACAAGTATACCACATTTTTCATAAATTAAAATGTTGACAGACTTAAAAGCAAGTGTTAGTATGTAATTAAAGAATTGTAAATACAAACGTAATTCGTATATACGAAGTTTGAAAATTAAAAAAGTTAGGAGTGTAATATGAAATACGAAATTATAACTCCACTATTAACCAGTATTCAAGATGACGGAGATATCGATATTGACGGTACTTTGAATCTTGTTGAATACGTTATAGATGGTGGAGTTGACGGAATCCTACCACTTGGTAGTGCAGGGGAATTTACAGCATTCACTTTTGAACAAAAAAGAAAATTCCTTATAGAAATTATCAAAAAAGTTGACAAAAGAATTAAAGTTTTGGCTGGGACAACTTCATTAGTACCACAAGAAACTGTTGATTTATCAAATGAAGTTTTAAAATGTGGAGCTGATGGTGTGGTTATTCTTCCTCAATTTTATTTTGGATTGAGTGATGGAGAAGCTTATGAGTATTTCTCATATATGGCAGAAAATATCGACGGCGACATTTACATTTACAATTATCCAGCAAGAACTGGATACAATATTTCGATTGATGTAGTGTTGAAATTAATCGAAAAATATCCAAACATCGTTGGATTGAAGGATACAATAGCAGAAACAGGCCACACTCAAGAGTTGATTTCAAAAGCTAGATTAATAAGAGATGATTTCAGAGTTTATTCTGGTTTTGACAATCAATTTAGTGCAAATATTGCTGCTGGTGGAAGTGGTTGTATATCAGGATTTTCAAATATAAGACCAAAATTGTGGGCAGACTGGGTGAAGGCTGCAAACGATAATAATTTAGATGAAATTCACAAATACCAAAAAATCATCAACAGAATGATGGACATCTACGCTATTCAAACGAACTTCTCAAATGTATGTAAGAATGTTTTGAAAAGAGAAGGTATGAAGATTAATACGAAATGTATGCTACCTTACGATAAAATCACAGAAGATGAAATCGATAGGGCATTTGAAATATTAAAAGATTCGGAGAAGATTAATGGTTAAAGCATTATTAATTCATAAAGACGACAATGTGGCTGTGGTGATTAGTCAAGTTAAGGAAAACGACGAAGTTGTTTATGTTGACAAGGACAATAATTCTCGCAGCATCATTGCAAATGGAAGTATTCCACAATATCACAAAATAGCTATCAGAGATATTAAAGAAAATGATTATGTGGTTAAATACGGAGAACATATCGGGCTTGCAAGTTGCGATATAAAAGCTGGAGATTATGTTCATACGCACAATGTAAAAGATAACAGAGAGAACAATAAATTAAAGGAGAAATAGTTAATGAAGACATTTATGGGATACAAAAGAGCTGACGGAAGAGTCGGCATTAGAAACAAAGTTTTGATATTACCTTGTTCTATGTGTGCATCTGACACAACTAGAATGGTTTCTCAAAAAGTTGAAGGAACGACAACCTTTAATTTACAGACTGGTTGTTCACAAGTAGGTAGTGATTTGGATATGACTATTGAAACTATAGCAGGATTAGCGGCCAATCCTAATATATATGGAACGATTGCTATTTCACTTGGTTGCGAAGATGCACAAATCACAAAAGTAATGGCAGAAATCAACAGACGTACCAACAAACCTCTTGAATCACTTGTTATTCAAAACGAAGGCGGCACTATCAAAACAATCAAAAAAGCGACAGAACTTGCTAAGAAAATGGTTGAAGAAGCAAACAAACAACAACGCGTAGAAGTGCCTGTTTCTGAATTGATTTTTGGAACAAACTGCGGTGGATCTGATACGACAAGTGGACTTGTTTCCAATCCTCTTGTAGGACAAGTTAGCGATTATTTGGTAGAACAAAAAGCAACTACAGTGATTTGCGAAACAACAGAATTCATAGGGGCGGAACATATTTTAGCAAAGCGTGCTTCCAACGAAGAAACCCGCGACAAAATCTACAATATAGTAAAAACTTACGAAGACAATATCAGACAAATGACAGGAAAAGATGTTAGAGAAGGAAATCCTTCACCGGGAAATATCCATGGGGGACTTACAACATTAGAAGAAAAATCACTTGGATGCATCCACAAAGGAGGAACATCTCCTATCAATAAAATTTACGATTACGCACAACCAATGGAAACTGGTCAAGGACTTGTAATCATGGATACTCCAAGTAACGATTCGGCATCTGTCACAGGGTTAATCGCAGGTGGAGCACAAATTGTAGTATTCACAACAGGAAGAGGAACCCCAACGGGAAATCCAATAGCTCCAGTTGTTAAAGTGACTGCGAATAGAGAAACTTACGAAAAAATGTCGGACAACATTGATTTTGATGCTAGTGGGGTTTTGTTCGATGAAGTTAGCATGGAAGAACTAAGAGAAAAATTAATCGACAGAGTTATAGATTATTGTAACGGTGAAGAAACAAAAGCAGAAGAACTTGGTTTTACTGAATTAGCAATACAACGTACAGCTGTATTTGTGTAAATAAAAATAATAATTAAGGAGAAGAAACATGGATTTAGGTTTAAAAGACAAAGTAATTTTTGTAACAGGCGGATTTAAAGGAATAGGACGTGCAATAGCACTTCAAGTGGCAAGAGAAGGAGCAATTCCAGTTGTATTGAACAGAAAAAACGATCAATACGAACCATTCAAGAAAGAATTGGAAGAAATTACAGACAAATATGAAATTTACTTCATTGATTTAAACAACACTGAAGAAATCGAAGCTATTGTAAAAGATGTTGTGAAAAAATATGGTCACATAGATGGTGTTGTAAACAATGCTGGACGCAACGACAACTTGGCTATTGAAGAAACTTCTTGGCAAGATTTCGAAAAATCAATTCATTCTAACCTTACTCACTACTACGAATTAGCAAGACAAGCACTTCCAGAATTAAAGAAAAACAAAGGATCAATAGTAAACATTTCATCCAAGACAGCTCTTACTGGACAAGGGAAAACATCTGCATATGCAGCAGCAAAAGGAGCTATTCTTGGACTTACAAGAGAATGGGCAGCAGCTTTTATTAAAGATAGTGTAAGAGTTAATGCTATAGTTGTTGCAGAAGCTTGGACTCCGTTGTACCAAGATTGGATTAAAACATTTGGAGATGAAAAAGCACAACAAGAACGTTTAAGTTTAATCACAGACAGAATTCCACTTGAACACAGAATGACAGAACCAGCTGAAATTGCTAACACAGCAGCATTCTTGTTATCTGACAAATCATCTCACACAACAGGACAATGGGTACACGTTGACGGTGGATACGTACACTTGGACCGCGCACTTGACTAATACAAATAGGTGATAGTAATGACTGAAAACAAAAACACTAAACAAATGACAGGAGGAAAAGCAAAGCTTGCGATAATTCTTGTTACATCGCTATTCTTCGTATGGGGATTGACAATGAACTTGGTAAACGCTTTGAAAACTCCAATGGAAAACTACATGCAATTAAGTGGTACAGAATCTGCACTACTTCAAGTTGCATATTACGGAGCGTATTTCTTCATATCCATTCCAGCAGCAAACTTAGCTAGGAAAAAAGGATATAAAGCTGGAATATTGCTTGGACTTGCGTTATTTATCGCAGGATCATTCTTGACAGTACCAGCAACAATATCTACAAACTATCCACTATTCTTGTTGGCAATGTTTGTAATAGCAGCAGGTGCTACATCTCTTGAAACAAACTGTAACCCTTACATCACAAAACTTGGAGATCCTGAAAAAGAATCCACTAGAATAAACCTTGCACAAAGCTTCAACGGAGTAGGTAACATCGTAGGACCACTTATTCTTGGTGGAATCGTAGGAGCGACAGTAAAACCAGGAAATTCTGGATTTGATGAAGCGAAGTTAAGCTTTTTAACAAGCACGAAAAACATATATCTAATCATCGCAATAGTATTGATAGCTGTATTTGCAACGTTTATCTTCGTAAAATTACCAACACCTCCAGGAGATGTTGAAGAAGATGAAAATGTTCATGAACCAACAAAAGTTATCATCAAAAGACTTATGAATAAACCTCATTTCGTATTGGGGCTTGTAGCAGAATTCATATTCATAGGATTACAAGTTGCAGGAATGTCCTTGTTCTCAGCTTATGCTGTGGGACAATGGGAAGGATTAACAGCAGGACAAGCTACACAATATCTAGGAATATTGTCACTTTTATTCACAGTTGGCCGTTTCGTAACAACACCTCTTATGAATAAATTCAAAGCTGGTAAAATATTGGGAGTATATATGCTATTATCTGCAATTTTCTTTGCAGCAGTTGCCATGGGATTGGGCAAAGTTTCTGTAATAGGATTCATAATATCATACCTATTTATATCAATAGGATTCCCTACAATTTATTCATTAGCATTACATGATATTCAAGGATCAGAAGCAAAAGTTGCAGCAAGTATGCTAACAATGAGTATCGTTGGAGCAGCACTAATTCCTCTATTAATGAGTGCTATAGCAGATGCATCCAACCTACAAATAGCGTTGGCATTAGCAGTACCAGGATTTTTATATTGCTCATGGTACGGATTCAAAGGATCAGTAAAAAGTAATTAGAGAGGAAAACAAAATGGCAAACAAACTTAAAATAATCGACACACATTTTCACATTTGGGATCTTGAAAAACAAGATTTACCTTGGTTAGCGGGAGTTCCTGAAACCATCAAAAAAACATTCACAATACAACAATACATTGAAAACTACGAAAAGATAAAAGACATTGATTTCGTAGGCGGAGTGTACGTTGAAGTAGATGGAAAAGATCCTATCCAAGAAGATGAAATCATATATAATATCAAGAAAAACAACGAAAAATTATTGGCAACACTACTCAGAAGCAAAGTATCTCCAACAATGAGAGTACCAGCACAATCAGTTGGGATCAGAGAACCTCTACACACTGATGACAACCCAAAAGGACGTTGTCTTGAAGAATCTTTCATCGAAGGATTACAAGAATTAGCTAACAGAGGACTAATATTTGAATCATGCAACAGAGTAGAAGAATTAGATGATTTGTACCAAGCATTAAAACAAGTTCCAGAATTAAAAGTAGTATTAAATCATTTAGGAAATCCAGTTGAATTATCAGAAAAATATAAAAAAGACATGAAAAACTTAGCAAGCTTACCTAACTTGTATGTTAAAGTTTCTGGATTTGCAACAGAAGATGACAAGTTCGTCCAAGAACTACTTGAATTCATAAAAGAAACATTCGACAAAGACAAGCTAATTTATGCATCCAACTGGCCAGTAGTAGAATTGTACTCTACATTTGATAAACACCTTCAAATAGTTAGAGATTTCTTCAATGACGACGAAGATATATTCTACAACAATGCCATTAAATGTTACAACTTGAAAATAAAATAATGAACATAATCGGCACAGAATAATACAACTTGTGTCGATTATTTTATTATATAACCCCTTTAAAATAGTATATAATAAAATAAAAATGGGGTGAAAATTCATGGAATATATACGCGTAACAAAAGACAATATAGAAAATGAACATATATGTTGTGCATTATCAAACAACAAAGATATTCAAGTTTGTTCGAAAAAAGAATGGATGAAAAGTTGCTTTGACGATGGTCTTGTATTCATCAAATCAGAAAAAAGGGGCAAATGTTTCATTGAATACATACCAGCTGAAAATGCGTGGATTCCAATTGAAGCCGATGATTATATGTATATTGATTGTTTTTGGGTTTCAGGAGCGTTAAAAGGCCACGGATATTCAAATGATTTGCTCAATCAATGTATCCAAGATGCAAAATCACTAGGTAAAATTGGTCTGTGTATACTTTCTTCTAAAAAGAAAAAGCCATTCCTATCTGATCCTAAATATTTGTCAAAAAAAGGATTTCGTGTAGCTGATGATTCTGATTGTGGAATAAATCTAATGTATTTGCCATTTGGTGAAAATAATCCTATCCCAAAATTTAAAACACAAGCCAAAAATCCTCACATTGAAGAAAAAGGAGTTGTCTTGTACTATACCAATCAATGCCCATTCAATGCAAAATATGTACCTATTTTAGAAAAAATCGCACAAAAAAACAACATTTCCTTCAAAATAGTTCACATCCATTCCAAACAACAAGCACAACTAGCTCCCACTCCATGCACTACTTATGCGTTGTTTTATGATGGAAAATGGATTACCAATGAACAACAAAACGAAAAGAAATTTTTGAAATTGGTTGAAGAAGTTAAAAATAGTTAATTTAAAATATTGATTTGAGAGTATAGGATAAGATATTTTAACCGTTACCTGATACTTAAAATATAAAAAATGAAATTTATAACTAAATTTTTTTGTTTTGTGTTAGCGTACTAACAATTACTTTAATTAGTGTTAGTGTGCTAACTTTTTTTTATCAAGAAATATGGTTTAATAATAGTATAAGGAGGATGGTTATGGAAAAGGATATAGTAATTGTTACTAATAATAGTTACGTAATTAACGAATACGACAACACTATTAATATCGAAGGAGAATATTTGGATGTGCTTTATAAAGTAAGAGATCTAACACATTTGGGGTATTCTTTAGTGACTCATCCTCTAGCTGCATCGATTAGGATGTTTTATTCGCCGGTTAGAAGTGTAGTGATGAAAAAAGGTTTTTCGGAAAGGTCAATTGAAATTATTGAAAACTCTATCGAAAAATATATCAACACTATGGGAGTCAGAAAGCCAGATTACAGAAATGGTGAAGATTATTGTACTCTCGATGCGGTTCTTCTAAAAGAAGGTATAGAGAATTAATGAAGGAGTGGGGTTATGAAATTAGAATATCAAAACTGTCTGATTGAAGATGTTAAATTTTCTGATACTACTAAGGTAGAAAATAAGACTCTTTTTATCAACAAAGATGAAATGATCGATTTTTTAAAGGATGTCGATTTTGTAACAGAAATTAGCATTGACTTGGCTAAGCCTGGCGAAAAAACTAGGATTATTCCAGTTAAAGACTGTATTGAACCTAGATTTAGAGTTGGTAGAACTAATAAGTTTCCAGGTGTCACAGGTGAAATCGAACAACTTGGAGACGGTATCACTAAAATTATGAAAAATGTTGCTGTAGTTACTGTCGGTGATGTGGTTGGTTTCCAAGAAGGAATTATAGATATGTGGGGAGAAGGAGCAGACTACACTCCATTTTCCAAGACTTTGAATGTAGTTGTGGATATTAAAGTTCAAAAAGATATCGAACCTCACGAACACGAAACTTGTGCTAGACTTGTAGGTTTGAAGTCAGCGGAATATTTGGGATATGCTCTTGAAAATGTAGAGTGCGATAATTCAGAAATCTTCGAAATTCAAGATATTAAAACAGAAGCAGAAAAACTCAAAGATCTTCCAAGAGTCGTATATGCACAAATGATGATTGCACAAGGTTTGCTTCACGATGTGTACATTTATGGTGTTGATGTTAAGAAGATTTTGCCTACACTTCTTCATCCTAATGAAGAGTTGGACGGTGCTGTTGTAAGTGGTAACTGTGTAGCTGCTTGCGATAAGATAACAACTTACCAACACCAAAACAACTCAGTAATTAAGGAATTGTACAAGGAACATGGCAAAACTATTAATTTTGTCGGTGAAATTATGGTTCCAGAACTTACTACATTGGATGGTAAATTTAGAACTTGCGATTACACTGTTAAGCTATGTAAGATGTTGGCTGCAGATGGTGTAGTAATTTCTGAAGAAGGTTACGGTAATCCAGACTCAGACTTGGTAATGATATCTTCAGGATTGGAAAAAGCTGGAATAAAATCGGTACTTATTACTGACGAATGTGCTGGATGGGCAGGAGATTCTCAACCTTTGGCAGATGCCAAGAAGGAAGCATGTGCTGTAGTATCTACAGGAAATGTATCTCACCTTGTTCATTTGGATAAACCGGACAAAATTATTGGTAATGTAGAAGCCATTAAGAACTTAGCTGGTGGTTGGGATGGATGTTTGGATGAAGAAAAAGGAACTATTGTTTGCGAACTTAACGCTGTTACTGGTTCTACATCTGAAATAGGATTCCACAACTTAACAGTTAAGCTTTACTAGGAGGTTTTTATGAAAAAAATATTATACTATGTAAATCAGTTTTTTGGACAAATAGGTGGAGAAGACAAAGCTGATTATAAGCCTCATTTTGAAGACAAACCGATCGGTTGTGCACAAGCTTTTGATAAGGCTTTGGTAGATGGTGAAGTTGTTGGAACTGTCGTTTGTGGTGACAACTATTACAACGAACATAAAGAAGAATCAGATAAATTTATATTAGATGTATTTGAAAAAGTTAATCCTGACATTGTCGTAGCAGGACCTGCATTTAACGCTGGTAGATACGGTATGGCTTGTTCTGGTGTTATCAATTTATTAAAAGATAAAAACATCCCACTTGTAACTGGAATGTACATTGAAAACCCAGCTGTCGATATGTGTAGACTTCACAGCTACATCATTGAAACTGCAGACTCTGCAGCAAAAATGAAACAAGCTATAAAAGAAATGGCTACTTTGACAAATAAAATTATCGAAGGAAAGAATCTTTCTCCAAAAGAAGACAATTACCTTGCACAAGGTAGACGTTTGACAGAATTTTCTGACAAAATCGGTGCACGTCGTGCAGTGGAAATGCTTCTTAAGAGATTTAACGATGAAGAATTTGAAACAGAACTTCCAATGCCAGAATTTGACGAAGTTGAACCAGCAGCTCCAATAGCTGACATGAGTAAGGCTACTATAGCACTTATCACAACTGGTGGTGTTGTTCCTGAAGGAAACCCTGACAAAGTTCAATCAGCATCAGCTCAAAAATGGGCAAAATACGATGTAAGTGATTTGGATGAATTAAAAGGCAAGTTCGTCACAATCCACGGTGGATTTGACCCTGTATATTGTAATGCAAAAGCAGACAGAGTTGCACCTTTGGATCAACTTACAAGACTTAAAAAGATGCGCGTAATAGGAAATGTGTTCAAATATTTCTACACAACAACTGGAACAGGAACATCTGTAGCCAACTCTAAGAGATTTGGTAAGGAAATTGGACAAGAATTGAAAGATGCCAACGTTGACGGCGTTATAATGACTAGTACCTGAGGTACTTGTACACGTTGCGGTGCAACGATAGTAAAAGAAATCGAAAGATATGGTATCCCTATAGTTCATATGGCTACTATAACTACAATTTCACAATCAGTAGGAGCAAACAGAATTATACCTACAGTCGCAATTCCATACCCAGTTGGTAATCCAGAATTGGGTGCTCGTGAAGATAATATGAGAGAAGAAATGGTTGAACGTGCGATTAAAGCATTAGAAACAAAAGTCGACAAACCGACTATATTTAAGTCTTAATGGGGGTGTAATTATGAGCGACAATAGAGGTAATTGGAATAGTAGATTTGGATATATTATGGCAGCTGCAGGATTTTCCATTGGATTGGGAAATATATGGAGATTTCCATATCTAGTCGGAACAAATGGAGGGGGAGCGTTCGTATTAGTTTATCTATTAATATGCGTGTTCATTGGGATACCTCTATTCTATATGGAAGTTACACTTGGTAGAAAAGCAGAAGCAAGTCCAATTGCAGGAATGAGAAAACTAACTAAAAAAGGCAGTCCTTGGGTAAGTTTTGGATGGCTAGGTGTATTGAGTGCATTTTTTATTCTAACTTATTACATTCAAATAATGGGTTGGATATTAAACTATCTTGTGAAGATGCTTACAGGAGAAATGACAGGGTTTACAGCAACACAGTACACTGAAAACTTTGCAGAAATGTTGGATTCTCCAATGACACTTTTAATATTTACATTGATTTGTACTATAATTATAGGGGTTATTTCAGCTAAAAACTTAAACGACGGATTGGAAAAAGCTTGTAAATTTATGATGCCAGCATTATTTATAATGCTAATAGCAGTTGTAATTAGATCTGTGACTCTTCCAAATGCAATTGAAGGTGTCAAATGGTACATGAATGTAGATTTCTCGAAAATCAATGCAGAATCCATATTAGCAGCATTAGGACAATGTTTCTTCTCAGTAGGAATCGCAAGTGGTGGTGCATTTGTATATGGATCTTATCTCAACAAAGATTCAGACATACCAACAGATGGATTAATGGTTATAGGATTTGACACACTGGCAGCTCTTATCGCTGGATTTGCAATATTCCCAGCAGTATTTGCACTAGGATTACAACCAGATTCAGGCTCAAACCTATTATTCGTAACTATGAGTAACGTGTTTATGAATTTACCATTCGGAAGATTTTTCGGAGTATTGTTCTTCTTATTGATGTTCTTTGCAGCACTATCATCCTCATTAGGATATTTGGAACCTGTAAGTTCATCATTTGCTGAATTACTTAAAATTGACAGAAAAAAAGGCGTAATCTACGCACTAACATCAATATTTGTAGTGGGATTGTTAACTATATTTGGACAAAACATACTAAAATCTGTCACAATTATGGACAAAAACTTGTTCGATTTTGCAGACTTCTTATCAGGAAATATATTAATGCCACTTGGCGCTATAGCGTTAATACTTTACACATTATTCAAATGGAAATTCGATGTATTTAGAGAAGATGTCAATAACGGAGCAAATTCTATAAAAGTGCCTAAGTTTATGAAATACGTATCATATGTTTTACCATTTGTATTGATAATAATATTCCTTAAAGGACTAGGAATATTCTAGTAAAACAATTTCATATCTCTTATATATTATACCAGAGTTAGAAATCAATCTAATTCTGGTATTTTATTGTATCAAGTATCAGTTGAATGATTTACACTAACAGTTTTTTTTGTTAGAATTTAAGTAAGAGAAGAGGGTTTTAAATGAAAATATTAGACTTTAAACTATTCGATAATATATCGGACAGATCAAAGAGAGAGCTACTTAAATTAGATGTTTTTTCGAAAAACTATGAATCCGGTGAAAAGGTTCTTAGCAAGGAAGAGGATTTAAGTTATGCAATGTTTATTGACAAAGGTTGCTTAAAAGCGTGTGAATACACCATAAATGGAAAGGAAATAGTGTCCTCGTACTATTTTGCAGGGGACGCATTTCCATTTTACTTGTATTTTGGACACACTAAAAAGTTTCCATACGATGTATATGCTACCAAGAAAACAAAAGTGTACTTCTTGCCATTAAAAGAGTTTGAAAAAATCATGGATACAGACATCGTCCTAACGAAAAATATCCTGAAATTTGTAGCTGAATACACTTGTTTTAACAAGCTTGTAATCAGAGCGACTCAGTATTCAAAAGTATCACAGAGACTAGCTTATTGGATACTCCATTTGCAAGAAGTGGATTATTTGAAACTTCCAACTTCACAAACTATGCTTGCAGATATTCTTCGTGTGAACAGACCAAGCTTGAATCAAGAATTGAAGAAGTTCGCTGAAGACAAGGCGATTTGCATAGAAGGAATGGAAATTCGCGTAATAGACAGCGATTATTTACGAAAAATAATTGACTAGCTTTACCGACCGAAATCAACCAATACTTTACAATAAAATGTTTATTTTAGCTAAAAATATAATATAATATTGTTATGGAGGAAAATATGGAAACCATAATATTTTTGATGTTGATAGCTAAGTGTTTGATGGATTTATATTTGAAGAGATTGTCCATCAAAAACGTTGGAGTGTTTGCGTTGATTTCGGTGTTTTTGTATGCGATTTTCCGCATTACGAATACTACATCAAACTACGACTTTGCTTTATTACTTGGCTGTAGCGACATGATGGTTGATGATTTCAAAACTAATGAGGTGTACTGGATTAATGTTTTGTTTTTCATCATTTGTAGTATTATTGTTTCTGTGTTTTCGAGATTTTTTCTGACGAGTTTTCTGCTATTATTGATTCTTTTGATGCTTAATTTTTTCACTGAGGAAAAGTTTATGGGTAATGTGGATTGTTTGATTATTCTAGGACTTGGCATGAGCAAAAGCCTCACAGATTTGGTGAGTTTTGTGTTTTATCTTGGAATTATTAGTGGAATCAGGGCTTTGATTTATATTATAAGAAAAGAAGATAATGAGGAGATTGCATTCATTCCTGTGATTTGGTCTTCTTTTTTGTTGTATGTGGTGATGGGAAATGTTTTCTAAATTAAAAATGAAATCCAAGGCATTTAGTTTAATAGAGGTGATGGTGAGTCTATTCATAATTTCCGTTGTGATTATGACTTGCGTTCTAAAATACGACTTTAAAACTGATGTTGCAAGTAGAAAAGAGATTAATACGCTTGTTAGCGATTTGAAAAGTGCCAGAAGTGTTGCAATGAATTCGGGAAGAAGTATTCAATTTCGATTCGACACAAATTACTATTATTTTTACGATTCTAATAAAATGAAGAATCTTTTTGAAAGAGAATTGAAAAATGGGACATTTCGATTAAATAAAGATGGAGCAAATACTATAGACCTTGGAAATATCGGCGCAAATATATCCAAATCATCTGCAGCGACACATTTTCCGACTATTTATTACGAAACCAAAAACAAAAACAAAACATACAAGATTAATTGTTACATAGCGACAGGGAGAGTGGATGTGGATGAGACGAAAAAATAAGGGATTTACACTGCTTGAGGTTTTGTTTGCATTGTTTTTGGTGAGTCTTTGTGTCGTAGTGTACTATCCACAGCTTAAAAATGTGATTACGATGCAGGATAAATCCTACACTGAAAATATTGTGCTACGCGATTTGGACAATTCTGTGGAATATTTGAAAGCTCACGATGATGTGGATGATTCAATTGTTGATGAGAATTCAAAAGTTGTGGTAAAGAAGGATGATGTGGGAGATTTGGTTAAGGTAAATGTCAGTGTAACTAATGGAGATATCACTAAAGATGTGTCATTTTACAAAGAAAAGTAGGGGATTTACGTTGCTTGAAGTTATGGTGAGTTTGTTCATATTCTCCGTAGTGTTGGGTGTGATTTTCCTATCGTTTAAGACAAATTTTAAAATTATGCAGTCGAGTTTTAATCTGAAAAACAACGTGGACGATGTCGACCACTGCGCATATTACATAAAAAACGAAATCGAAAGGTCGAGGTCTGTAATTACAGAAAAGCCTAATTGGACTCATTTCGACCAATCAATGGGATTTGTACTAGTAAAATATATTGATGATAAGCAAAACTATGTGTATTTTACAAAAGAAAACGGCAAAATCATACGATACGCTTTTACAGATCCTAGTAGTTTTGATGATTTAAAAGAACACGGGCCCAACGGTAGGATAACTCAGAATAAACTCAAGGACAACGGTGATGATTTCACATTTAGTCAGGAAGACAACTACATTTATTTAAAAGAAAATGGGAAGAAACTTGTAGTCTACATTGGAGATAAGGTAAAATGAAACGAAAATCCAAAGCCTACATCACAATTTATGCTCTATACATGATATTCGTGTTGATGATTGTCATTGCGTTTTTGATAGTTCAAGTGAAAAATATCAGAACTGTCAACGCTTACAAATACGACTACATTCAAGCCAAAGCGATTGCTTATTCAAAGGTTCGAATCATCAATCAAAGGAAACTTTTTGATGAAGAATTGAAGAAAAATTCTACAAAAGGAACATTTACTTTGCAGATTGCAGATATCCCAGAACTAAGCAGTCCAACGAAGATTGATTATTACGAAGAAAATGACGGAGACAGGAAAGTTTTTTCGTTCACAAGCAATTATCCCGACAATAAAGGATCCAGAGTAACGACTAGAATGGTGTATAATAGGAAAAATCCTTTTGAAAAAAGAATTATATCAGAAGAAAAAATCGATGAACTGTTGCCGGAAATCATTGAAGAAAAGAAAAGCATCGGAATAAAAGATTGTTTAATATTTTCATTGAATGATGAAACATATTTTGTGGACAAAAAAATCTCTTATGAAAAATACAACGAATTCGTAGCCGAAAAAACAAATCAAAACAACGAAGAAGTTTCGGAAGATGAAAAGGAAAATGCCTCTGAAGAAAATGACGGAGATAAAGAAACAGAAATAGATGATGAATTTCTTACTAAATTAGTACAATTTTCCAGAAAAGAGAAAAACATTGTAATTGATTCAGAAGATATCACGATACTTAACGATGTTACAATAGATGGAGTGTTTATCGATAAGGCTAACGTGTATTATGTGAAAAATGAAAAAGTTCAAAAAACTCCTGAAATTACGGTTAATGGAATATTGATACTCAAAAATTCCAACGCAGATAACTATAAAGTAAATGGAGAATATTTATCAACGAAAGAGGTCGACATAAAATTTACAGAAGATAAAACAAAATACACGAGTAAAAAATACGAGTTTGCGGGTAGTTATTACAAATAATCGATGGAATGATTGAAACTCTACTTTGAAATGATGTATAATATATATATGATAAGCGAAAAGGGGAGGGTTTGCTTATGAAAAAATTTAAAAAAATAGGTGAAATGAATAGCAAACAATCTGAGCTTTACGATAATGTATACGAGATTTTCGAGTTTATGGGAGAAACACTGGAACTTCCGAAAAATCGATTCAAAAATAAAAAAAACGGCTTGTTTAAAATGGGATTATTAGCTTTTATCATCACAGCTATTTTGGAATATTATTCAAGCTTTGACACAATTGCATTTATCAGGAGAAACTTTCTCGTAGGATACATTTATTTTGCGATAAGATGCGTGTTCATATTTGCGTTTGCTATTCTTAAATTCAAAATAATTTACAGAGTAGCTAACAAGTTTTTCGTAAAAGATGATTGGCGAGAAGACGAAAACTACAGCATATTGCTATTAGTTATGTTTCAAGCAGCAATGTCAATGGCACTTTATCCACTGGGAGTTTACATTGTTATTGCAGAAGCTTTCGTTATATTGTTGTTTTTCTTGGGACTTAACATCAAAAACTTCAAATTTGAGAAAATACCTTACGTCATCATCACATTCATGTCTTTGTACATTGGCTTGAGATTTGTTAGACTTTTCATTTACAACATAGTGATAAATTGGATAGAAACTACAAACATTGTTTTCTTATAACACAAGCGCTCACAACTGTGGGCGTTTTTTGAATGCAAATACATACAAAAATTAAAAAGGTAAGCTAATAAAAGCCTACCTTTTTAAATAGAGAATTTTAAATGAAATGGTTAGTTAGCTAATTTATAAGTGATAACAACAGGTGTTTTATCAGCTGGAACTGAATCAGCCAAAGTATATTTAACTCCGTCTTTTTCGTCAGCGCCGATTAATTGATTTGCGTTTGAAGTTATTCCCAAAGGACAACTTTGCAAACATGTCATACAACCTGTATTCATATCTTTTGCTGGTTTTTGGTTACCACCAAATCTGATGTCGAATTCTTTTCCTGAAGAATCTTTGATAACATCGTTAATTCCTTGTTCATTGTCTGATCCTTGGAATTTGAATGTAAGATCAATCTTATCACCTTTAACGGCTTCTTTTCCCATGTTATCCATAGTAACATTGTTACCTGGTTTTCCGCCCAATTTTTCTAATGCATCGTACAAATCATTTTGGTTAGCATAAGAAACAAACATTGATTGTTCATTATTTTTACCTGATTTTGCTACGATAGCATGCATTGTGCTTTCGTTTTTGAACTTATCGTTAACTTCAGCGTAAACTTTGATTTGTTTGTTAGCTTCGTCAACAATCATAGGATTATCAGCTGTAGGTTCTTGAGCTTCTTCCTTCTTTTCTTCAGTTTTTTCTTCAGTTTTTTCTTCTTTCTTTTCTTCAGTTTTTTGTTCTGTAGAAGTTGTTTCCTTTTTTTCTTCCTTAGAACATCCTGCGAAAACCAAACTTGCCATTAATAACAATGCCAAAATTTTGAATTTTTTCATAAAATCATCCCTTCTTTAAATAGTTTAATTATTTTCGTTTCATTCATTAATACTATAGCTATATTTTATCACAGTTTTATATGGTCATTTATTGTAAAATCAAATAAATAACACACTACTTATAAGCTGAGTAAATAAATGAAATCTAAGGTATAATAATAAAAGAGGTGATTAGTGTGAAAAAATACGGAGAAGACGTGGCAATTGTAGAAGAAAATCCTAAACCTAAGAAAATTTACGATAATAATATGCGTCAAGGTGAAGAAATCATAATAAAAAAGGGAACACCTACGATTAAAAAATTGTACTACGAAGATATCAACGGACAACCGACAATTAAAAAGGAAGAAATAATCGAAGAAGGCTCTCCAACGGTTATAAAAGTTGGAACAAAGGGGATTATTAACGATTTGAACTTGAACAAATCTGACATGTAATGTGATAAAATTTTACGTTTGTGGTATAGTATTAATAGAAATGAATTGTTAAATTCATTCAAATTTACAAGGGGGAAAATTTATGGCAAGCTTAAAAGGTACAAAAACAGCTACTAATTTGATGGCTGCATTTGCAGGGGAAAGTCAAGCAAATATGCGTTATACATACTTTGCTAACGCAGCAAAAAAAGAAGGATACGTTCAAATTTCTATGATTTTTGAAGAAACAGCAAGAAACGAAATGGCTCACGCAAAAAGATTCATGAAGTTTTTGAGTGAAGATTTACAAGATGCTGAAATAGAAATCGAAGCAGGATTCCCAGTTCACTTAGGAGACACTAAGACTAACCTTAAATCAGCAGCAGAAGGAGAACACTTCGAAAATTCTGAAATGTATCCAGAATTCTCCAAAATCGCTGAAGAAGAAGGATTCAAGGAAATCGCACGTGTATTCACTGAAATCGGAGAAGTTGAAGAAGCTCACGAAAAAAGATACAGAAAATTATTAGAAAACATCGAAAAAGAAAAAGTATTCGAAAGAGAAGAAGTATACTTATGGAAATGCAACAACTGTGGCTACATTCACGAAGGTAAAACAGCACCAAAGAAATGCCCAGCATGTGATCACCCACAAGGATTCTTCGAAATCTTCAAAGAAACTTATTAAAATTAGACAATACTAATAAAATTCAAAGTCCTCAAAGGTTAATTTTAAACCTCTGAGGACTTTTTGTCTTAAAAATTACTAGTTTGTCTTAAGTTGTTATTCTTCGCTAAATTTCTTATCTTTGCCTTGATGCTTTCTATATTAATCACGATAATACCTCTATATATTTTCTTATATCTTCTTCTATATTCAATATCCTACTGTATTTAATAAGTCTTCTTAGATTTTTGTTATTTGATTTAAAATATCTTGTAATTCCATCCGTGAAAATTTGAGTATCAATTTTTTTCCTGTTCATTACAATATCGCAAATCGTCCTATCTATATCGTAGACAGCAACGTTATTTCCCAATGGAGTTTCAATTTCTGAAATTCCCACATCAAAAAATTCTTTTTGAATATAATGCAACTTCAAATTCTTATATCTTTTTTTAATATGACTGGCATTATAACCCTGTGGAACGGATATATGAAAAATATTTGGCGTCCTGTCTGATAAATCATGAAGATATAACGCTGTTTGATGTGAAAAAACGATCCTCTTGCTTTTAGAAGAAATCAGAACGAAATCATCAGTTAATTCTCCATTAACTTGGTAAACTCCAGGTCGTAGCCTTTCCAATTTGCCAACATTTGATAAATCTGACAAAAATTGTCTGTGATAACCAAGTTTCATCGCATCTTCATTTGTAATTATTGAATTATTTTCTAGATGATTTTTCAATGCATTCATATATCTCACCGTCACTTTCGCTTTAATTATACAATATTAAAGCGAAAGTGTAAACAACACACAAATCATACCAAAATTTTACGCACAATTTTCCAACATTTTACCAAAACCATTGACAATTAGCTAAAAATAGTATACAATATATCTGTAATTATTTATCTATGGGTACCAAATACAATTATTTGGTAGTTTTTATCTGATGACTATTGCTCGATAAAGAGCCTGGAAAGGATCTGATGTGATACTCTTATAGGCTAAAAAGAACAATAAGGTTCAGAGTTTTTACAAGAAAAAATCAGCAAACAAAAAAGCATCAAAACCAGAGATTGCAAAGGCAAGTTAAACTTGAACCGCAGTCTTTTTTTCGTGGTCAACTTTAACTTCCTAATTTCTAAACGGGGGAAGATAAAATGCTTAGTAGAATGCTAAAATTTTTCGGATTAACTAAAAAAGGATTACTTAAAATAATCCTAGGATGTGCAATAATGGCGTTCGCAGTAGTGAACGTACATAAACAATCAGGCGTAACTGAGGGCGGAGTGCTTGGAATGATGTTGTTCTTGAACAAAATCTTCGGATTTGACCAATCAATAACATCGGTAGTATTGGATGTGAGCTGCTACGTTCTTGGATTTTCAATAATGGGATTTGATTTTGTGAAGAAAGCTTTCGTAGCCACAATATCATTTGCCGTATTTGCGAAATTTTTCAATATTATAGGGCCAGTGTTACCAAGTATGTACGATGTGCCATTGTTAGCAAGTATTGTCGGAGGAATCTGCATCGGATTGGGATGCGGACTTGTAGTAAGTGAAGGTGGAGCAGCAGGTGGAGACGACGCCTTAGCAATGACGATATCCACTAAATCGGGACTCAAAATATCATTAGCGTATTTGTTCTCGGATATAACAGTGTTGGCACTGTCACTTATCTATATTCCAGTCGGCAGAATTATGTTCTCACTTTTGACAACTGTAATATCATCATTTTTGATAGGACAATTCGAAGTGGAACTTCCAAATTCAGAAATCAAAATGGCAAATCAAGCCATATCAAAAGCTTAAATCAATCAAGCCTAGTGCTTGATTTTTTTATTGCTCACATTCTCTTTCAAACACCAAATCAATTTTAGGATTGTTTCCAATACCGATTTTAGTTTTATTGATAGTAGTCACAAACCTAAAACCTTCCTTGGCATAATCATCTATGATTTTTTTATAATCATCTGATGCTAATCCACAAGTTCTCACTTTAACGTATTTGTATTCGTATTTTTGTTTCATGATAATCTCCTCAATTTATTTTTCTGTTAATAGATTATTACCCAAAATTTTAAAATAATATATCAGATGATTTACAAATACAATAACAAGATATATAATTGGGTTAAGAAAACGATGTGTAAAATCAAAGGAGGTAGATATGAGACTAAAAGACAATAAAATAATAATCCTATTGATATTTCTGACTAGTTCGATACTGATATTTGGATTTAATTATTTATATGGAAACAACAGAAAACCTTCTCCTTATTTTATGAGTGACAAACTTATAGCTTTTGAATCAAACAATAATAATCATAGTCTTGACTTTCTTAATATGAATGAAAATATATCAGTTGTAGCTGAAATAAAAAACTCCAAAGATGTTGCAATATATGATCCAGTGATGAAATACTATATGGGTTCTTCAAAAATAATTGACGCAACTACATTTAGGTATTTTTCAAAAGAAGATTACAAAAACAAGAAAAACGTGTCTATTTTGATATATCCAGTGACATATTTTGTAGAAGGGAAAATATCTGGTTATGATAAAAAAGAAATAGAAGATAAGTATCATACTGAGATAATTAATATGTTTGATGTTCAATCTGACATTGCTAATGATGGAAAAGTCGATATAGTGAGAAATCTATTCACAATTAAACCAGAAAACATTTCAACACTTTACATAGACTCCAGTGATGATAAGTCATTGAAATCGATTGCGGATTCTCTTGAAAAAATCGGATATAAGAGAAAAGAAATCAAAATGTACGACAAGCTTACTTTGAGGGATTTAATAAAATCATATCCAGAATACAAGGTGTATGCTCAGTTTATTACTAATAGTACGGTCATGGCTTTGGCAATGTATGCAATTTCATTGTGGATGTTTTTGAACAAGTACAAGAAATTCGTAATTATAAGTGCGAATTTTGGTGCAAAACTAAAAGACATCATGAAGATGTTCATTAAAAAAGCACTTGGATATAGTTTTTTAACATGTGCAATATCAACAGCGTTGACGTATGGATATCTTACAATTATTAATGAAAACAATATCACAATTTTTCTTATATTGCAATTGCAGATTATTTTAATAATATTGACTGTGATTTTGAGTGCTTTAAGAGCTAAACTCAGCTACGATGATTTTGAAAAAGAGGTCTTGTATGATAAAAGATAATATTAAACTAGGACTAATAGATGTTTTCAGAAATAAAGTTGTGTTTTGTTTGATGGTGCTTTTAATTTTCTCATTGGGAATAATTGTGGAATCTGCAACAGATTCCTATTTGATGAATACGTTCGCGGAATTTCAATTAAGTGAACAGCCTTATAGCGCTGTTGTGTTAGAGATAACTGATGACAAGGGATACGATTATTCGAATACTTATGGAAAAAAACTGAACGATATATTTTCCCAAAATGGGCACACTTATACCACGAATTCATTGCTAAGTACAAATTACGATACAAATATAATTGTGTTGTATGGGAAACTCAACAAAAACACTAATAGCAGAGTTTTTTGGTTAGTTGATAATAAAAATGTGACTGATTTGAAGAATGAGGCGGAATTTGAAGTGGTTTCTCATGATGCGATGGACTATGATATGATGAATCAGGAAATCAAACACTCTATTGATTATGATAAGAGGGTATTATTGGAGATAAAATCTGATAAATATAAAAATGTTAGTGGCTACAAGTTTCAAGATGCAGAAATACTTGATTTAATTGAGAATGCAAAGTTTTCAGAAGATGAGATAAATAAAGGCATTGACAGAGAATTTGAGAAGATTTTCGATGACAACAAGCTAATGGTCATTAATAATACAAATAAAAAATACGACGACGATGAAAATACATTCATCATAAAATACATTGTTGTGTATTGTCTGATTATGACGGCTATAACGATATTGGGTTTTGTGATTTTCTTCAAATATATGCTAAAAAGCTTACAAAAAGAGTACAAAATCCACATTTTATCAGGAGCTAGAACCAAGGATATTATGGCACGAAACTCCGTTTTCGTAGTTTTAGTAAATGTTGCAGCATTTTGTTTGCTTTTCGTATTAAATGGATTTGCAATTAATACTTTTTCGGTAGTGGCGTTTATTTACATGATTTTATGCATATTGATATTAGAAATAATTATGTATTTGATTTTGAAAAGAAGCGATCTGATTGATTTGATAGGTGATTGATTATGATAGAAATAAAAAATTTGACCAAAAAATTCAGCACAAATGGCGAAGAACTCCTTGTATTGGATAATGCTGAAATGAATATAAATGATGGGGACAATATCATTATTTCAGGAGAAAACGGAGCAGGTAAGACTACTTTTTTGAAGATTGTGGGTTTGTTGGATAGGAAATATTCAGGAGATTATATTCTGGATTCCAAATCAGTTGGTGATTTTACTGAAAAAGATATGTCTAAATACAGGAATGAAGTGTTTGGGTTTATTTTTCAGGAATACAATTTGATAGAATCAGAGACTACCTACGATAATATTCTCATACCATTAATCTATTCATCGAAATACAAGAGAGCTGATAGGAAACAAAGAATTCAAGAGATTAGCGAAGAATTTGAAATAACGGAGATTTTGAACAAAAAAGTGAAGTATCTATCAGGCGGAGAAAGACAAAAAGTGACAATTGCAAGAGCTTTGGTGAATGAGCCGTCTGTTATTCTAATGGATGAGCCATCGAACACACTTAATCTGAGAATGAAGGACAAGCTGATAGAATATATCGAAGTTTTGAAAAGAAAATCAAAAACTATTGTAGTTGTCAGTCACGACAAGTATTTGACTGATAATTTGAAAAAACAAGATTTTGCGGAATATGAACTGGAAGATGGAAAGTTTCACAAAAATGAAGAATAATTTTAACGATTGAATCAAGCCTTGTGCTTGATTTTTAATTGCAAGAAAACTTGGGTATATATAATTAACTGGAGGTTTTTATGGAGAATACAAAAAAACTAAAATTTTCTAATCTTTTGATTGCGATTTTACAAGGAGTTATCCTTTTGCTTTTGTTCGTAATTCCGGAGCTTGTTGTTGGAGTGATTGGAGGAATTGTTGCCAAGTTTATAGGATTTGATGGTAATTTCCAAGATTTTTATGCGAAAAACGGGGCGGCTTTTCTTCTATGTGGACAAATCCTAAGGATTATTATTTTCCTTTTAATCATTAAATTTAGAACGAAGATTTTTCAAACGAAATACAATAGGGATTACTTAAAGAAAAGAAAGATTTCTTTTTCAGAAATCGTGAAGCTTTTCGTGGTGGGAATTGGTCTTATGGGTCTTATCAATATTACTGTTGCTTTGATGATGTATTTGGGCAAATTCTTCCCACAAATCGTGTCCAGCCTTGAAGTTTACAACAAGGCATCTGAACAATTGATGAAGGGCAATATGATGTTGTCGGTTCTTGCTATTACGATTTTTGCTCCGATTTCAGAGGAGTTGATGTTGCGTGGGACTTTGTTCACAGAAAACGAACGACTTCTTCCTTATAAATGGGCGATTATTCTGAATGGGATTGTGTTCGGAGTGTTCCATTTTAATTTGTTCCAAGGAGCGTATGCATTAATCGGAGGGATTGTGATTTGTGCGGTGTATTACTACACGGAATCCATCTACGCATCCATTCTTCTTCACATGATTAACAACACTTTCAGCATGGTTATTTCTTCAAATGAGGCTGTGGTGCAAAGTTTTGCGTCGATTTTTGGAATTGTAATGCTTGTGTGTATGGTTTTGATGTTTGTTTTCTTGAAAGATTTCAAGAAGAAGAGAGAACTCAGACATTTAAATTACGAAGATTTGAAAGAATAAATTTGAAATTATCTACAAACCTTGATGTGTAAATTCGCATTGAGGTTTTTTAGTGTGGGAAATTGATGTTGATTTTTTTGTTGAAAAACTATAGTATAATAGCATGTAAGAGAGGTTAGATTATGATTTATTTGGATTATGCGGCGACATCTTTGAAAAGGGTGGAGCTTATTGAATATATTATGAATAATATGATGGGTTTTGATGCGAATGCTGATAGTATTCACAAAATGGGAAGGCTTGCGAAGAAGACTTTGGAGAATTCCCGCCATGAGATTGCGAAGTTTTTGAATACTACAGATGATAGGATTGTGTTCACAAGCGGTGCGAGCGAATCCAACAATTATATTATCAATAATTTTTCCGATGAAAATTACGATATTATCACATCACAAATAGAGCATCCATCTATTTTGAATCCACTAGATCACAACAAATCTAATGTAATTTTGATAGATGCACAACAAAACGGTGTGGTTGATTGCGAAGAAATTATTGGAAATATCACACCTAATACAAAGCTAATTATTCTTCAACATGTAAACAATGAAACGGGAGCTATCCAGCCTGTGAAAAAACTTGGAGAATATTTGAAGGATACGGAGATTTGGTATCATATCGATGCGACTCAATCGGTGGGTCATGTGGATGTCGATGTTGAGGATTTGCATTGCGATTCGTTGTCGTTTTCAGGACACAAACTAGGAGGACTCAACGGATTCGGGGTGTTGTATATAAGGAAGGATTTGAATAATCTGATTTATGCAGGTGAGCAAGAAAATTACAGAAGAGGTGGCACTTCTTTTGTGATGGGGGCATTTACTTTGGAGAAATCTCTTTTAAAATCTGTCGGAGAACGTGAGTATATTGCAAATTTGAAGAAGATTTTCATTGAAAACATCAAATTTGATTACAAAATTAATGGTAATGTGGACAATTCTGCATCTCACATTTTGAACTTGTATATCCCGTTTGAGAAGAATGATTTCTTGTTGACTTATTTGGATATGCACGGAATTTGCGCGTCAGCAGGATCTGCTTGTTCTGCAGGTAGCATCACGAATTCACATGTGATTGAAAATATGTACGACGGACAAAGGGCAGAGCATTCGGTGAGGTTTAGCTTTGGGTTTAAAAATACAGAAGAAGAAATATTGAAAGCGGTAAATGTGTTAAATGATTTGTACGAAAAAGGAAAATATAATGGATAATTCGAAAATAAAAGTAGTAGTAGGAATAAGTGGAGGCGTGGATTCGTCAGTTGCGGCGCTTCTGTTGAAACAACAAGGCTATGATGTCGTGGGGATTTTCATGAAAAATTGGGACGAGACTGATGAAAATGGCGTATGCACAGCAGAAGAAGATTACAAGGATGCGGTGGCTGTTGCGAATGAAATCGGCATAGATTATTATTCGATTAATTTTGAGAAGGAATACTACGACAGAGTGTTCACTTATTTCTTGGACGAATACAAAAAAGGCAGAACTCCCAATCCCGACATAATGTGCAACAAGGAAATCAAATTCAAAGCGTTCTTGGATTTTGCGATGAAACTTGGCGCAGATTATGTGGCAACGGGTCACTATGCAAGAATTGAACGAGGTGATGACGGAGTGAAGCTACTTCGTGGGCTTGATAATAACAAAGATCAGACGTATTTTCTAAGCCAACTGACACAAGATCAAATCAAAAACGTAATGTTTCCAGTTGGAGAACTTCAAAAAAAAGAAGTGCGTGAGATAGCGAAGAAATATAACTTGGCTACGGCTGACAAGAAAGATTCTACGGGAATTTGTTTCATCGGAGAGAGAAACTTCAATGAATTTTTGTCACATTATTTACCAGCAAAACAAGGAAACATCGTAGATGTCGATGGAAATATAATGGGCAAACACAACGGACTTATGTATCACACAATCGGTCAACGAAGAGGGCTTGGAATTGGCGGAGACGGAGCAGCGTGGTTTGTGTGCGGGAAAAATTTGGAGACAAATGAATTAATCGTATGCCAAGGAGAAGACAATCCACTATTGTACTCCAACAAATTATACGCCAGTCAATTTGAAACATCGCTAAATCATTTGGATAGAAATGAGTTCGATTGTACAGCGAAATTCAGATACAGACAAAAAGACATCCGAGCGCACGTCAAATTCATCGACGACACGCATGTGGAAGTCACTTATGATGACACAAAAGCCGTAACACCAGGACAAGCAGCAGTGTTCTACGACGGCGAAGTGTGCATAGGATCTGCGATAATAGACGAAGTGTACAATGGAGATAAAAAATTAATGGTATAAGCAAGTCCACTAGGTTGTAAAATCTGGTGGATTTTTTGAATGAAAATATTTAAAATGTATGTTATTTGTATGTTGTTTGTGATAAAATAATGTTGAAAGGAGTTGGTATTATGGCACAAACAAATATTAATATAAGAATGGATGAAAATCTAAAAAAGCAATTTGATTCATTTTGTTCAGAGGTTGGAATGAGTATGTCAACAGCTTTTAATATCTTCGCAAGAACGGTTGTAAGACAAAGAAAAATTCCTTTTGAAATATCTACAGAAAAAGATCCATTTTACAGCGCTGAAAACATTGAAAGATTAAAAAAATCCATAGAACAAATGGAGAAAACTGGCGGTACTATTCATGAGGTAAACAAAAAGTAACCTCCAATTATTACAATATGTCAAATGGTGAATAAATTGACGATATTTGTGGTAAATATTGTATAAGAAGGAGTGTAGACTATGCAAAAACAAGAAATAAAAGAAGCAATTGATGTGTGTGATGATTTAATAATAAAACTTGAAGATGTACTTAACGATTTGAAATCGGCGAAAAACTGGGCTATGGCAGATTTTATATTTGGTGATGGTATGATTGGTTTTTTCAAGAGAAGCAAAATGGAAAAAGCGCAAAGCAAACTTCACCTAATCGAAAATCTTTCACTTAGATTAAAAAAAGAATTGTCGGACATTCACGTGGAATTGGAAGATTTCGGTGATTTATATTCAATGAAAGATTTTATGTTAGACATTGTATTCGACAATCCGTTCACAGATTGGAGAATCAGAAAAGAAATTAATCAAGTGTACGATTCAACGTATGAATATTTGGAAAATATTGAAATGTTGAGAGATAACTTAACAAAAGAATACAATAAATTGTAAAAATATTTTGGAATAGCTGTTTAAGTTTAATAGAAAGGTTTTCACAAAAGGAGGAGTATCATGAAAAATGATAAAAAATTTACAATTGTGGCAATACTTTTTGCAATATCACTTGTGTGCAATGCGTATTTTATAACTAACATGACAAAGGCTGACGATGCTGACACTCATAGAATAATTGAAAGATACGTCAAGGAAAATCCCGAAAAAGAAGACGATACTTTAATTAAAGCTACATTAGAAAAGTTTGCCAAGGACGAAAAACATTTGGTATTGACTCAAGATGGCAAAGACGTAACCAAACAACACGAAGATAAGCTGTTGGAATTCAACAAAAACCAAGACTATAAAGCAGCCAAAGAATACGTCCTCAATGAAAACATATCAATCGGTTATTCAGATGACAATGTAAAATAACAAAAAATAGCAGCCGTGGCTGCTATTTTACTTTACTATGACTTGTACTCCTTTGAGTATGTCGAATGCTATTTTTTTATTTCTTTTAAATTTTTGACATGCTCTCTATTACTAATATTTAGTTTGTTTTCTTCGATTAACTTCAATATATTATCAACATCTGTTTCGTTTATTATTTCCGTTGATGAAAGTTCTTCAATATTTTTAGCTACTTGTGATATTTTGCAAACTACAGAATTTTTCACTTCAAATTTGATTTCAGCTTCTGGTGAAAAAGCTACTATTGAAAAATATCTCATGTCAGGATAAGAATCTTTTATAATTGATTCAACTGCTTTAATGTGGGCGTAGTTTTGCAAAATAGGATTCATGAAGTTTGTTTTATTTCCATAAATATTTTGAGTCCACTTTTTTGCGTGTTCTGATCCATAAATCCAACCTTTATAATTTTTGGTTTCGACTGAAAATATACCATATTTTGAAACCACTAGGTGGTCAATCTGTGTAGTTTTTGTATTACCTTGTTTGTTTTCTAAAACAAGGTTGTTTATAATTCTGTATTTTTCTTTATCAAGACTATTTAGTTTGATTTTTACAGCTGATTCACCCATGGCTCCCTTTAGACGTGGTAGCAAGAGCTTAAGAATTACACAAAAAGCTAAAAATAATCCTAATATAATGTAAATGTCATGCATAATTATTTCCTTTACATAAAAAATATATGTTTTTTAGCCTGCTATTTTACTTTACTACGACTTGTACTCCTTTGAGTATGTCGAATGTTTCTTTGTTTAGTTTTTCATCGAAGCTATCAGTCAAGTTTTTGTCGACTATTACTGTTGCTTCTGGGTTGAATGTTTTGGCTAGTATTGCGTTGGAAAGTATGCAGATGTTGGATACGAGTCCACACAATTCTATTTCTGAGAATTGGTGTTCTTTTAAGTAATCACAAAGTTCAATGCTTCCAAATGTTGGTTTTTCGATTAATATGTCGTCTTTTTCTACTAATTCTGCAACTTTTCCGTACAATTTGTGTCCGTTACTTCCTTTGATACAGTGTTCTACTGGAAGGAATTTGCCTTCTTGTGTGTTCAAATAATTTTCTTCGTGAGTATCGAATGTGAATATGATTTGTTCATTGTCTTTTCTTGCTTTTTCGATTCTGTCACAGATTTTGTCTTCGAGTTTGTTTGCATCGTCAAATCCCAAAGCTCCGTCTACGAAATCATTTTGAAAATCTACTACGATTAAAAGTTTATCCATTTATGTCACTCCTTTAAGTTATTATATCTCAAATACAAAATTTTTTACAATAAGTGTTTAAATTATCAAAAGATTGGTATATAATCATAAAGGTTAGGAAAATAAAATTAAACAATCAATCGGCAGAAAAATAATGTTTGGTTGATTTTTATGAAGGAGAAAATATGGATAAAATATATATAACTGGTCACAAAAACCCTGATACAGATTCTATCTGTGCGGCGTTATCTTATCAAGAATTGAAGAAAAGAACAGGAGAAGAAAACGTCGAAGCGATAAGACTTGGCGATGTCAACAGAGAAACTCAATTCGTGTTGGATTATTTTGGAGTGGATGCGCCTACTTTCAAGGACTCAATGAAGCCACAAGTCAAAGATTTGAACTTCGATGTGGCAACATGCGTGTCCCAAAACGCGAGCCTTTACAAAGCGACTAATATTATGCAAGAAAAAAATGTCGCAAGTTTGCCAGTAATCGACATCGAAGAAAGACTTCTTGGGGTTGTGTCAATTTCTGACATCACAAAATGTTACATGGAAGTGTGGGACGATCAAATCCTTCACCACTCAGAAACTCCTGTGGAAAATATCATCGATGTTTTGAGCGCAAATATTTTGAATATTCCAGCAGAAGACAGGGCGTTATCCGGAAAAATGGTCGTAGGAGCGATGGATCCGAAACAAATGGCAAAATTTTTGGAAGAAAACGACATCGTGATTTTGGGTAACAGAGAAGACTCACAAGTAGATGCGATAGATAAGAATGTGTCCATGATTATACTTACTGGTGGCAACAAATTATCAGATGAATTGATAGAAAAAGCAAAACAAAAAGACATTATAGTAATTTCTACGGAATTCCAAACATACATGGCAGCACGTCTTCTTCCACAATCTGTGCCTGTAAATTACGTTATGACAAGAGATGATGTTGTTAATTTCACATTGACAGACACTGTTGAAGATGTGAAAAACACAATGTCCAAGACAAGATACAGATCATATCCAGTAGTTGACAATCAAAACAAAGTCGTGGGAAATATTTCCAGATATCACGTTATCAATGAAGAAAAGAAGAAGCTAATCTTGGTGGATCACAACGAAAGAAACCAATCAGTTGATGATATGGAATGCTGCGACATCACAGAAATCATCGACCACCACAGAGTTGCAAATGTAGCTACACAAAACCCAGTTTATTTCAGAAATGAACCTGTTGGATCAACTTGTACAATTCTTTCCAAAATGTTCTTGGAAAAAGGAATTGTTCCTACAAGACAAACTGCGGGATTGTTGTGTTCAGCAATAATTTCCGACACATTATTGTTCAGATCACCAACTGCAACTGAAACAGACAGAATGATTTTGGATAGAATGGCAAAAATCGCCAACATTAACCCAGAAGACTTTGCGATGGAAATGTTCAAAGCTGGAACATCTTTAGAAGGAAAATCACCAGCAGATTTGTTAAACACTGATGTGAAGACATTCAACATCGAATCATACACTTGTAGAGTAGCACAAATCTTCTCAATGGATTTGGATAATCTTGGCAAAATCAAAGACAGTTTATTAGAAGAAATGAACAAAATCAGAAACGACAAGAAAGAAGCTACATTTGTACTAATTCTTACAGATATCTTCAGAGAAGAAAGCGAAGTTTTGGTTTCTGGAATGTTCCAAGAACAATTAGCGGGGGCGTTCGATACTAAAATCGACAACAATTCATTCTTGGCAAAGGGACTTCTTTCAAGAAAAAAACAAATGATCCCAAAACTTAACCAAGCTGTGTTAAAATATATCCAAGAGAATTAATTTGAAAGGGAGAGATAAATTGAAAATTACAATTTTAGGGGCAGGAGCAATGGGTTGTATGCTTGCAAAAGCAATCGAATCTCCTGGTAACGAAGTCAATTTAGTAGATCCATACGAAGCTCACATGGAAAAAATTAGAAAAGATGGAATCAGAATTATCGACAGAACTGGCGGTGAAAGCACAGTAAAAGTAACATCTGCAAGTACATCTTCAGAAAATTTGGAAGTTCAAGATGTCGTTGTAATTCTTGTAAAAGGATACGACACAGAAAAGATTTTGACTGAAAATATGAACATCGTAGGCGATAAAACAGTCGTAATGACACTTCAAAATGGTATCGGCAACGTAGACATATTGAAAAAGTACATCAAAGAAGAAAACATCGCACAAGGAATTATGTTCATCTCTGCATCTATCGAAGAACCAGGAGTTATCAGCGCAGGCTATGACAGCGACAAAACAAATGTAATATTTGGTGCTATCAATGAAAACCACGACGATAAATTGTTCCACGAAATCGAAAAAACATTCAGCATGAACGACATCAAAACAGAATTAAACCCAGATGTAGACAGAATTATGTGGAGAAAATTATACATCAACGCAATCTACAACCTACCTTGCGCAGTAATGCATTTGTCCACAAAATACACTAGAACTGACGAAAATTCTGTAGCAATTTTAAAAGCTATCTCAGACGAATTCATAGCAGTTACTGACAAATTGGGCTACGACTTCGACGGCGACAAGCTTTTCAGAAAATACGTCACAGATGCATTCGAAGAATACGGAGATATATTGCCATCTGCAGCACAAGATACACAAAAACACAGAAAAACAGAAGCAGAATTCTTAAATGGAGCAATCGTAAGACAAGCGAAAAAACTTGGATTAGAAGCACCAGTTAATGAAACAATCTACAGATTAGCAATGGTTCAAATGAATAACTACGACAATATGTTTAGTTTGTAAAATAAAATACGACAATTATTGCCACCAATAATTTTGGGATTTATCCAATTTTATTGGTGGTTTTTATTTGCTAAAATAAAAAAGCAAATAAAAGAACATTAAATTTATTTAGAAAAAGTATTGCGTTTTTTAAGAAATTTTTTTATAATAAAAAGCGATACTGATAATCAAAACCATTTGAGAGCTGATGAATAGTTCATAAGTTGGAAAATATTAGTATAAATTTCTTATAGAAAGGAAAAATATGGATAGAGATAAATTAAAAAAATATTTATCTTTTACTCTTGCTACATTAGTAACAGTTGCGATGGCGTTTTCTATTATTTCTTATAATAAAAAACACAAGATAAATTACGCTACAAACAACAAAACACAAATAGCATCTGGTAGTAATGTAGAGGGATTAAAAGACGGAGAATACGAAGGAAATAGCCAGGGATACGGTGGAGATTTCAAGGTCAAAATTAAAATAAAAAATGGACAGTTGTCGGCAATTAATGTCGTAACAAACAATGAAACACCTGAATATTACGAAAAAGCATCTGTAATTATTGCGCAGATTTTGGAAAAAGGAAACACCGATGTGGACTCTATTTCAGGGGCGACGATTTCATCTGAAGCGATCAAAAACGCTGTAAGAGATGCGCTACATAAAGCTGGTTCAAAAAAAGAAACACCAAAACTAGCACAAAAAACACAAAAACATAACACACCAAATGTAGCCACAAAAGGACTAAAAGATGGAGTGTACGAAGCAAGTTCCAATGGTTATGGTGGAAGATTATCGGTAAGGGTCACAGTAACAAATGGCAAATTGACAAATATTGATGTGATTTCAAATAACGAAACGCCGTCGTATTTTAACAGAGCATCTTCTGTGATCGACAGAATTTTAAGCACAGGAAGTGTGAATGTGGATTCTGTTGCAGGAGCGACGATATCTTCAAACGCGATTAAACAAGCAGTATCCAAAGCGTTGGCACAAGCAGGTTCCAAAGAAAAAGCGAAGATTTCAAAAGTAAATCAAAACGCAAAATCAGGCAAGAAAAGCATCAGAAATCTTGTCGGAAAAATTTCCGTAGGAAGCAAACAAATAAAAGATGGTCAGTACATAGGAACCGCACAAGGTTTCAACGGGCCAATCAAAGTAAGAGTTACAGTAAAAGAAGGATCAATTGCAAAAATAGAAATATTATCTCATCACGATGATAATCCATATTTCCAAAGAGCTTCTCGTGTAATTTCGAAAATTCTTGGAAAACCTGGGAAATCAGTGGACACAGTATCACAAGCGACATACTCAAGCAGAGGAATTATAAACGCTGTGAATAATGCTCTGTCAAAAGCAGGAGTATTGCCAAACATATCCAAGGAAAAATCAAAACCAGGAAATTCTCAAGGAAAATCTCGAGGAAATAAAAACCAAGAAAAAGAAAATAACAAAAAACCACAAAACAACCCTGAAAATAATTCAAAAACGAATAGCGGCAAAATAAATAACGCAAAACTAAAAGACGGTCAATACACAGGAGTTGCACAAGGATTCAGTGGACCAATCACAGTTAGAGTTACAATAGCCAATGGATCAATTACAAATGTGGAAATATTATCTCATAGTGATGATGCACCATATTTTGCAAAAGCAATGGGTGTTGTTTCGAGAATTCTTGGGAAACCGGGAAAAACAGTGGACACGGTATCACAGGCGACATATTCAAGTAGAGGAATTATAAATGCAGTCAACAACGCATTGTCCAAAGCAGGAGTAGCGCCAAATATATCCAAGGAAAATTCAGCAGGAAATTCTAAAGAAAATTCAGCAGGAAATTCGGGTAACAAAAACGAAGAAAAACAACAAGACATTCCAGAAAAACCAGAAAATAATAACACAAACAGCAGTGGTAAAATAAATGATGCCAAACTAAAAGACGGTCAATACACAGGAGTCGCACAAGGATTCAGTGGGCCAATCACGGTTAGAGTTACAATAACAAACGGATTAATCTCTGGTGTGGAAATAATATCTCACAGTGATGATGCGCCGTATTTTGCAAAAGCAATGGCGGTAATTTCAAGAATTCTTGGAAAACCTGGAAAAACAGTAGACACAGTATCACAAGCGACATATTCAAGCAGAGGAATTATAAATGCAGTCAACAATGCGTTATCCAAAGCAGGAGTTGCACCAAACGAATCTAAAGAAAATCCAGGAAAAGAAAATAACAAACAACCGGAAAAAGAAAAACCAGATAAGGAAAATCCAGAAAAGAAAAATCCAGAAAAAGAAAAACCAGATAAGGACAAGAATGAACCAGAAAAAATTGACGATGCTTTGAAAAAATACTACAACGACAATCCACTGAGAGATGGAGAGTATAGCGGATGGGGCATTGGTTACATCAACACAAGGAAAACCAAGACCTACATCAAAGTTGAAAATGGCGAAATAATCGACATCAAAGTAGGTAAAGATTCGGAATACGGAGACGACATGGGTCCATTTAGAGAAAAAGCTGAGAAAGTTTTATCGTTCTTAAAAGGAAAAGAAGGACGACTCAATCTCGCAAAAATGGGATTATACCGCGAGTATTTTGAACAAATTAGAAACAGCAGAGATCCGAAATCAAAAGTAGAAGAATTATTTGGAAAAGAATACGGCACGCTTTTGAATGGACTTTCTGGAAACAACATTAAAACAGAATCTGATTTGACGCTACTTTCAAGAGCTGTAAAAGCGTACATGTCAGACAAATACAATTCAAAAGAAATGTTCGACAGCATATCGGGTGCGACTGTGAGCGCAAGTGGAATCGCACAATCGACAAGAGAAGCGACAGCAAAATCGTCAAATGATTACAAGAACAATTCAGACGTCAAAGAAATCAAGATTATATCACCTAAAAACAAAACAATTGAAGTGAACAAAAACGATGCAGCAGATTTTTCTGAAATGAAGATTATTGTAATCAAAAAAGACGGTTCATCCGAAAAAATCGGCTGGACAGATTTTCAAGCAAATGGAATTTCAATTACAGATGATAAGGGCAACGCAATTACGTATGATTTGTCAAAATATTCCGATACGAACCTAATCAAAGCAAAAGTTGTTCACGAAAAATCATTGTCATACGATGAGTTCAGAATTTTGATTGGAAACTACAGCAAGGATTATATCGTAGGATTGGAATACAGCGTTGACGGAATCAAATGGTACAGATTGGAAAACGCATCAAAAGATTTTGAAAATAGAAACAATATCGCAGACAGACAAATAATTGATGCACCAATCTCATTTGAATTTTCAAAAGTAAAAATTCGCGCAGTATCAAAAAACAACAAAAGATACGAATATATAACATCAAATGCTGCGATTAACAACACTCAAGCAAACTATCATCTTGTATCGAAAGACAATCCGAACTTGCCAAGCGTAATATTTGTAACATTCAAATTGTCGGGAAATGAATCGGACAAGAAACTTGTTGAAGACAAAGAAAAAGAAAATCACGAAGAAAAAGAACAAGAATCAAAAGAAGAAATTCCAGTTGATCAAAAAGTAATTGACACTAGCTTGATGGATTCCAACGGACAAAAATGGATCGAAGGAAAACCAATCAGACCAGCGACAGTTACAAGCTTGGACAAAGATGCGAAAATAATTGCGAAAATAGATGGATTGCCACAAGGATTATCATTTGACGGAACGACAATAACAGGAACACCACAAGTAAGTGCAGAAGGCTGGCCTGAAGATGGAAGTGGATTCAAAACACTCACATTAAAACTAAAAGCCGAAAAAAATGGCAAAATATTAGTGAGAACATTGACATATTGGTTGTATCGTGACAAAGACCGTGACGGAATATCAGATGACGACGATGTAGATAACGGAGAAAAATTCACACCACAAAGAAATGGAGCACAGCCAATAATAGTCAACGGTACAAAACCAACCCTAGAAGATTACAAAGCGAAATTCTCCAACATCCCACAAGATGGATCGGTAGAAGTAACACTTGAAAAAGAACCTGATTATACAAAAGTAAGTGAACTTCCACAAAGAGTTAATCTGCTATTCAGAGTCAAAGGGACAAAAGAAGTTGGAAAAAGCTATGTAATGGTAATAGTGAAAAAACCAGTCTACAAAAAAGCTGAGCAAGAAACAAAAGAAGAAATCCCTGTTGATCAAAAAGTAATTGACACGAGCTTGATGGATTCCAACGGACAAAAATGGATCGAAGGAAAACCAATCAGACCAGCGACAGTGACAAGCTTGGATAAGGACGCGAAAATAATCGCCAAAATAGACGGATTGCCACAAGGATTATCATTTGACGGAACGACAATAACAGGAACACCACAAGTAAGCGCAGAAGGATGGCCGGAAGATGGAAGTGGATTTAAAACAATAACACTAAAATTAAAAGCCGAAAAAAACGGCAAAATATTAGTGAGAACATTGACATATTGGTTGTACCGTGACAAAGACCGTGATGGAATATCAGATGATGATGACTTAGACCATGGAGAAAAATTCACACCGCAAAGAAATGGAGCACAGCCAATAATAGTCAACGGAACAAAACCAACCATAGAAGACTTCAAAGCGAAATTCTCCAACATTCCACAAGATGGATCGGTAGAAGTAACACTTGAAAAAGAAACTGATTATACAAAAGTAGGACAATTTAGAGTTAACATAATATTTAAACTTAGAAAAACACAAGAAATATCAAAATCTTATGTGTTTATCAAAATCGAGAAACCTGTTGTAGAAGAAAAAGACAATGAAAAAGAACCTGACGAGAATTCTATTGATAAAAAGTCAGAAAAATCTCAACCAAAAAATGAAAAAAACAACTATAAAACTGATTTGAATATCGACACTAAAACACAAGATGAAAAACAAAAGAATTTGGAAAACTTGAAGGAGGAGATTAGATGACTTTAATAATAGGAATAATTTTCACTATAATATTTTATAGCTTAACAGCCCAATCAATAAAAAAACATCCGGGGGCATATTATCTAGGAATGTATGCGTGGACTGGTCTGGTTGTGTGTTATTATAACATGGGTTATTACAGATATTTGCCAACTTGGTTCAACGATTATTTCATGAAAATATTCGCTAGAGGAATATTTGCAACGGCAACATTCATGATAGTAATGTTCTTAGGGACTGTTACAAAACACAATGATTTTACGAAAAAACTGATGAGCATTCGTGGAGAAATGTCTATCATAGGAAGTTTGCTGGTTATAAGCCACAACATAATATTTGGAATACACTATTTTCCAGTGCTATTCACAAATCCTTCATCCTTGCCAAAAAGAGAACTAATCGCATCAATAATAACAATATTTTTATTGTTGATGCTGATTCCACTTTTTGTGACATCATTCAAATCAGTTCGAAGAAAAATGAACGCAAAAAACTGGAAGAAACTTCAAAGAATGGCGTATCCATTTTTTATAGGAATTTATGTGCATGTAATGGTGCTTTATTCAAATAATTGGAAAGCACACATCTCTGGAGTTATAATTTATACGATTATTTTTGCAAGCTATGTTATATTGAGATTAAGAAAATCCATATATAAGAAGAAAAAAGCACAACGATAATTTGTTTTAGGTTGTTTGTATAATAATAATGATATAATGTAGTTATCATAAAAGAAAGGATAATCATTATGTCAACACAAGAAATTTACGAAATTACGAGAAATTATGCTGTAGTTACAGCGGTATTTCTAATGGTCAGCATTTTCAGCTTGTATTTATCATTAAAACGTAAAGATAATGGTATTTTACACATAGTGACAACAGTATTTCTAATAGCTTTGTCATTTGCAATGATGAACATGAACTTCACGATTACTTTGTTACACGACGGACTTATTTCAAATGATTCAATGCTTGTGAAATTCTGCTTGTACGGCTGGATATTGGCATTAGTATTGATGGGATTAAGTGCAATAATAACCATCAGAAATATCTTAAAACAAAACAAAAAACAAACAAAATCGAATTACTAAAACAACGGCCACCAACAATTGTTGGTGGTTTTTACGTCTAAAATTTTACAGATTGATTATTACCTGTAAATATTATAAAATAAATTCAAAACAGGAGGGAACATATGAAAAACAAATTCAGATTAATCGTTTGCGTGAGCTTTATGTTGGTATTATTTGCAAGTTGCAACCAAAAACAAGATGAGCCTATAAAAAAAGCCACAGGAGTTGAATCCAAAAACGTAACCACAGAAGAAGACAAACAAAAAGCCATTGAAGAGTACGAACAAAACATCAAAGGCGTCAAGGAAATCAAAGTAGCAGAACTTGATGAAGTGAGTTCCAGAAAAGAAATCATAGTGTATCTTGGAAGAAAAACATGCCCAGATTGTCAGAAGTTTTCAAAAGTATTCAAACCATTCGTATCCAAATACGAAATCTACTACATAGATAGTGTCGCTGGAATCAAAAAATCTCCAGAAGATTTGAAAAAATTCAGAACCGACAACGACCTCAAAACAGTCCCAGCAGTGTTTCGAGTTAAAGACGGAAAAATCACCGATAGAATGAACATCGACGACAAAGTGGGAACTACACCAGAAGAATTACAAAACTTTTTTGATAAGAAATAACTCAAAGCCATAACGTTAGTTATGGCTTGTTTATTTATTAGGAAAGGTACTTACCAAACCTCTTTTCCTGTAACTTTTCCCCAATCAATATCTTCTTTTTCATATTGCCCATTAAAATCTTCAAACAAATCTTCAATATTCATCTCATCATCAGACGAATTTTCGATTATTAGTTTGTTCTCCTCAATTTTTAAATCTAAAATATCATTCACTTTCCAATTTAAAGCATCCAAAATCGATCTTGGAATTTGCAACACATGAGAATTTCCACACTTAGATAATTTGATTTTCATAATTTTCTCCAAACGCTAAATCATTAATATATAGTATACGGATTTTTGCGATTTTTTCAACTACAATTATAAACATCGTAAAATAAAAACGGATTGTAGATTTGACTCTACAATCCATTTTTTTATTCCAAAACTATTAAAAGTTGGTCTGTGTCTATGGTGTCATTTTCTTTGATTAGGATTGATTTTACAATTCCTTCTGATTTGGATAGTATGTTGGTTTCCATTTTCATGGCTTCCACTACTACCAATGGGTCGTTGACTGATACTTTGTCGTTTTCTTTGACTAATACTTTTACGACTCTTCCTGGAATTGATGCTCCGATTTCTTTGTCGTTGTTAGGATCTGCTACTGATAGGTTGTCTTCTTCACGTTCAGTGATTTTTGCAGATTCATCGAACACTTTTACTTCACGTCTGTTTCCGTTGACTTCATAAGTGAAGTTTCTGTAGCCGTCTTTTTCCAATCTTCCTTTTTCAATAAGTTTGATGATGAGGATTTTACCTTCTTCTATTGGAACTTCGACTGTTTCTTTTTCGTTTATTCCTTCGAAGAATGTCGGAGTGTCCATGTAAGTGAAGTTGCCTTTTGTTTTTCTGTAGTCGATGTATTCTTCGAATACTTTTGGATAAAGTGCGTGTGATACGATGTCTTTTTCGTCGAATTCCATTTTGTATTTGTGTTGTAAATCTTTTTTGTCTTTTTCAAAATCAAATGGGTCGATGTAAAGTCCAGCTCTTTTTGTGATTGGCTTTTCATCTTTTAATACGATTTTTTGTAATTTTTCGTTGAAGCCACCTTCAGGTTGTCCCATCATTCCTTTGAAGAATGATATTACAGAGTCTGGGTAGTCGAGGTTTTTGCCTTTTTCGTAGATGTTTTCAGGAGTGAGTCCATTTGCCACCATGAATATAGCCATGTCTCCGACCATTTTAGATGATGGTGTAACTTTGATGATGTCACCTAGCATGTCGTTGACTTTTTTGTACATTAATTTTACTTCGTCGAATTTTTCTCCAAGTCCGAACGATTCTACTTGTGGTTTGAGGTTGGAATATTGTCCTCCAGGAATTTCGTAGCGATAAATTTCTGTTGTACCACTTTTCAAATCGCTCTCGAATTGTGAGTAGTATGAGCGAACGTCTTTGTAGTAGTTGCTGATTTTGTCACAGTTTGAAAGGCTGATTCCCGTTTGACGTGGCGTATTTTCAAGAGCGGCTACGACTGAGTTGAGTGCAGGTTGACTTGTGAGTGAGCTCATTGAGTTAAAGCAAGTGTCCACTATGTCAACTCCGGATTCACAAGCGTTGATTATCGTAGCGACTCCGTTTCCTGTGGTGTCGTGTGTGTGCAAATGAATCGGAACAGAGACTTCGTTTTTCAATGCCGAGATTAGCTTCGTTGCAGCGTATGGTTTTAACAAAGCGCTCATGTCTTTTATGGCGATAATATTTGCGCCGATGGATTCTAGTTCCTTTGCTTTTTTTACATAATATTCTAGTGTGTATTTGTCTCTTTTTTCGTCCAAGATGTCACCTGTGTAGCAAAGTGTTGCTTCCAAGATTTTTCCTTGTTCGAGTACGCTGTCACACGCAAGTCTCATTCCGTCGATGTAGTTTAATGAATCGAATACTCTGAACACGTCGATTCCGTTTTCTGCAGCTTTTTGCACGAATTTTACCACGACATTATCTGGGTAGTTTTTGTATCCTACGGTGTTGTTTCCACGAAGTAACATTTGGAATAAAATATTCGGAATTCTTTTGCGAAGTTCTTGTAGTCTAATCCAAGGATCTTCCTTCAAAAATCTGTAGCTTACGTCAAATGTTGCGCCACCCCACATTTCCAAACTGAACAAGTCCTTCATCAATTCATTGGTAGCTTCTGCGATAGGAAGCATATCTCTTGTTCTCATTCGTGTCGCCATCAATGATTGGTGCGCATCTCTTAGGGTTGTGTCTGTGATTAGAAGTTTATCTTGGTTCAAAATCCAATCGCTAAGTCCCTTGGCGCCTTTTTCTTCGAAAATATCTTTGGTTCCTGTAGAATTTGTCTTGGTAAATTCTGGTATTTGTGGAATGTTGTAATCTTTTTTGTCGTTATTAATGGAGCGTTCACTGATGAAATTCAACACCTTTAATTCCTTATCAGTTGATGGTTTGATGTCGAAAAGTTCAGGATTTTTGGAAATAAATCCAGTGTCACACACTCCTTTGTGGAATTCTTCAGTGTTTAAGACGTTGATGATGAAGCCGATATTTGTCTTCACACCGCTGATTTTAGTTTCTCTCAAAGCACGGATTGCTTTGTTGATTGTGTCGTTGAATGTTCTGGAGAAAGCAGTGATTTTAACCAAAAGCGAATCGTAATATGGCGTGATTACTGAGCCTGTGAATCCATTTCCACCGTCAAGTCTCACTCCGAATCCGGAACTTGTACGATACAAATCAATCTTACCAGTATCAGGCATGAAATTATTCGCAGGATCTTCTGTCGTGATACGGCATTGAATTGCGTAACCGTTGCAGTGAACATCGTCTTGTGAATAAATTCCTATCTCATCAGAATCAAAACTTTTGCCGTCTGCAATCAGAATTTGAGTTTGAACGATATCTATTCCAGTGATAAGTTCACTAACTGTGTGTTCTACTTGAACTCTTGGGTTTACTTCGATAAAATAGTGGTTTTCGTCTTCGTCCACCAAAAACTCCACAGTACCAGCATTTGTGTAGCCAACTTCCTTGCAGATTTTGATGGCATCGTTGTGAAGTTCGTTTTTTGTCTTTTCTGAAATCGAAAATGCAGGAGCAAATTCCACAACCTTTTGGTGACGTCTTTGAATGGAACAATCTCTCTCATACAAGTGAAGAATGTTTCCGTGATTGTCTGCAATGATTTGCACTTCGATGTGTTTTGGATTGCGGATGTATTTTTCGATGAACATATCGTCCGAGCCGAAAGCCTTCTTGGATTCGTTTTGCGCGCTGACGAAAGAACTCATCAAATCAGATTCTTTTTCTACAATTCTCATTCCACGTCCGCCGCCACCAGCACATGCTTTTACCATAACTGGATAGCCGATTTTGTTTGCGATTTCCAATGCTTCATTTTTATTTCTGATAGGAGTTTCCACACCCTCGATAGTTTGTACGCCAGCTTTTTTGGCAACTAACTTCGATTGGACCTTGTCACCCAAACTATGTAGAACGGATTCGTCAGGACCCACGAAAATTATTCCGTTTTCCTTGCAACGTCTAGCAAATTCTGCATTTTCACTCAAAAATCCATAACCAGGATGAATGGCATCGCAGTGCTTGGATTTTGCAATCGCAATGATTTTTTCGATATCTAAATAACTCGACAAAGGAGATGCCGCATCCTTTATCAAATACGATTCGTCTGCCTTCGTTCTGAAAAGGGAAGTCTTGTCCTCTTCGCTATAAATCGCAACGCTTCTTATTCCAAGCTCACTACAAGCTCTGAAAATTCTTATAGCAATCTCGCCACGGTTTGCCACTAGAAGTTTTTTTATTTTATCCATATTACACCTCTTTAAATTTGGATATATTCAATATTATTTCGGTCTAACAATTCAATCGCATACTCATCTACACGATAAGCTTCGTGATAATAAATCTTGCTAATTCCAGCTTGAATTAAAGATTTCGTGCAGTTCAAACAAGGAAAATGAGTCACATAACAAATACAACCCTTCACAGCGATTCCTTCCTTCGCACAATACAACAAAGCATTCATCTCCGCGTGAATCGTAGCAATACAATGTCCGTCACGCAAAGTGTGACCAACCTCGTCGCAGTGAGGATTGCCACTAATAGCACCATTGTAACCTGTCGATACAATCCTGTTGTCAGAATTCACCAACACACAACCAACAAACGCCCTGTCACAAGTGCTACGTGTCGCAACATTCAATGCCAAATCCATAAAATATTCATTCCAAGATTTTCTCATATTGACCTCTCATCATCATTAAAAAATTTCTTTACCTTTAATATTATCATAAAAGCAAAAAAATCAAAACTGAAAAGCGACAAAACTACACACATAAAAAGCCACACAATGTGGCTTAGAGAAATAAAAATATTTACAAAAGCAAATCTGTACGTTATAATGTACATGAGGAGTTGATATTATGATTAAGACGTCAGTAACAAATTTTAGAAAAAATATCTTCGGAATTCTTGAACAAACAATTAAATTTAATGAACCTGTGAACATAAGTACAAAAACTGGAAATGCAGTTGTTCTTAGTGAAGATGATTACAATGGATTGATGGAAACTCTTAGAATATACTCAAACCCAAAAGAAAAAGAAAAAATAATAGACGGTTTGAATACAAAATTAGAAGATTGCGTTTCTGAAGATGAGGTTGAATGGTAACATATAAAATTGTTTATACTAAGAAAGCAATAAAAGATATAAAGAATTTAAAGTCCGCTGGTATAGACAAAAAGGCAAAGATGTTAGTTGAATTAATAAAACAAAATCCATATCAAACACCTCCTTATTATGAAAAACTACAGGGAGAGTTGAAAGGCGCTTATTCAAGAAGAATCAACATACAACATCGTTTAGTTTATGAAGTTTTTGAAAAAGAGAAGACAATTAAAATAATAAGCTTATGGTCACATTATGAATTTTAAAAAATGGTGAATTCATCTAAATTTCACCATTTTTTATTTGCAAAAATTAAAGAAGCTTTATTTACTCCACAAAAAAAGCCACACAATGTGGCTTTTAATTACTCATTTATGAACAAGTTAGGTGCTGTATAATATTTTCTGGCGCCACTTACGACGTTATCTTTTCCGATACGTGTATAAGGGGCTACGAAGTGTTTGTTGTAGATGAACAGTCCCACAACTTGTGTGAATTTGTTGAGAACAGGAGATTTTTCTTCAAATTCCAAGAACTCGCACTTATTCATATCGTAATATTCTTGGAAGACGTAGCCTGTGCGGATAAATTCTGGAAGTTTTTCTTGCAATTCTTCTTCTCTCATTTCACTTCCTACGTATATTCCAAGTGATGCGTAGCCATCAATTGGTTTGAAGATGTATTTATCTTTGTTCATTATGATTTCGTAAGCATCACGTTCTTCGATTTTTTTCGTGAATGGAACGTGTTCGTCGATGAATTTCTTTTCTTCATTATTCAACAAAGCTTGTGTTTGTTCGTCTCTGAAGATTTCAAATATAAGCTTGGAGTGCATCAATTGTGACCTGAATGATCCTACCATGAAGAATGCATTGTCCATGTACGCATCCAAGAATGGCTTGATTTGATCTTTTATTTTCAATAATTCTAATGTTACTATTCTTCTGTAGACCAAATCTATTACGTAATCTCCGTGGCATAATTTGCCGTTTTTGTATTCCAAATCTCTGATGTCGATGATTTCGCAGTTGAATCCATTTTCTTCGTATACTCTTTTGAATTCTTCAAATTCGTTTGGAGTTCCCACTTCCAAATTATCCACGATTGCTACATTTGGTTTCTTATCGGATACGTATTTTTTGTACATATCAGCTGTTTCCCAAACCCATGGAGTGAACATATCGACATTTTCAACGTCGTGTTTTTCCATGAATTTTTGCATAGCTTTTGTTTGAAGAAGAAGTTGTCCTAGTGTGTTGTCTTCGTTCATCGCAGATGATCCGTCTGTGTTAAGTTCGCAAAGCATGTAGTTTACTCCGTCGTAGAACACGTCGTAGCGACAGATTGGAACGGGAACATCGTATCCTGGATCGTGAAGCACAAGTTCTTCAATTGCTGGATCCAATTGGAATATTTTACGATATTCAGGGTTTTCCACGAATTCTTTGGTGATTTTGTCAGTCATGCTCATCAAAATATTTGAAATATATACAAAATCTGAGCGGTTCTTTTTGTTGTAGAAAAGACCTTGGTAGGTCATAGGGATTGGTTCTCCGTGATAAATGGCCTTAGAAACTTTTGTTTTGGCGATAAAATCCACGAAATCCCTATAATACATATCTTCGTCTTCTCGTACTATTTTATATAATTCTAATGAATATTCGTCATTAAACATCTAAATCCTCCAATTTAATTTCATTTTCAATCACAGCTTCACGAAGTCCTTTTTCTTTGTAAATTTGTTCAAATATGTCCCTAGGATTCATTCCTTTTTCCAACATTTCTTCTAGTGGAATAAGATAGCCGATTTCATTTGCAGGAAGTCCTGCCTTTGCCATATCCACAAGCATTTTGCAAAACTCTAACATATTTACATTCATAAATGTAGCATCCAGTCCTTTTTCACGTGCATCTAGTTTTGCTTTCATGCAATTTTCATACGTCATATTTTTGAAAAGCTCAGATAATTTGTCCAAGTTAGTATCGTCGTAGAACAAGCCTTTGATTAGAGCGACTGCTGAGAAATTAAGTGGATATTTGATTTCGTCCATCATTCTGATTTCAATGTATCGTTTTGCTCTTACATCGGGAAATACTATGGATAATGCGTGGAAAATCATATCAGTATCCCTAACATCTTCAAATACTTCCTTGAAAGTTTTTCCTCCTACATAGTATTGTTCGTGGTTTTCATCAATTGAGAAAATCAACGGCGTGTTTAATATATTTTCGGCGTATTTCTTGTAGCTCAAATCATCATCGAAACTAAAAGGATACATTCCGGACCTGTCAGTGTCTGTGTTTTCCCAGATAATTTCTCTCATGTTACGACTTTTTGCAGGATTTCCTTCGAAAATGTATGCGTTGTCGAATAATGTGTAGAAAACTGGAGACAAACAGTTACAAATCTTGTATTTCTTAACGAAATCATCTTCGGATGAATAGTCAATGCTACATTGTAAAGAGCAAGTGCCCTTCATCATATTGTGAGCCATGTCTCCTCTTTCGTTGAAATATTTGTACATAAAATCGTATCTTTTTTTAGGCAAGATTTTAATCTCGTCGATTTTAGTCACAGGATGATAGCCCAAAGTCACCATCGCTTGGTTTTTCTTATCGAAAACTTCAACAAGTTTTCTCATATTTTTGATGTAAATATCCTTCAATTCGTCGATGTTCCACTTTGATGACAAAGCAACTTCGAATTGGCTTCCAGGTTCTGTCGACACTGCCAAATCATCATTTTCAAGTCCAAGAATGTAGTCTCCTTCCTTGTAAGCGACACATCCTCCTTCGTGAAGTTCTCTGAGAGTTTCTCCGACTCCGTCTTCACCGAAATACGACACAGTCTTCAAAGTATCTTTGTCTATGATGAAATGTTCCATCTCCATTCCGACAGTGAATTCTTCCTTTAATTTTTCTCCGCTTTTAATGTAGTTAATTACAGCTTCAAGCTGTTTTTCGTAATCCATTTTTACTCCTTTTTAATGTCTGCTACAGTAATATCACAAATTTTTATCAAATCTTTGGGAGCGATTTTGATTTGCGCTCCGATTTTGCCGCCAGACACGTAAATATATTCTTTATTTTCACAACTTTTGTCGATAAAAGTTTTAAATTTTGTTTTCATTCCGATAGGAGAGCAACCGCCTCTTATGTAGCCCGTAGTTTTCAACAAATCTTTTACGTGAATCATTTCAAGCTTTTTCACTCCGGCTATTTTCGCACACTTTTTTAGGTCAAGCTCGTCTTTTACAGCTACAACGAACACGAAATTTTCGTTCGTGTTGGAAACTGTGACAAGTGTTTTGAACACGTAAGCTTCGTCTTGGTTCAATTTCTGTGCGACGTTTTCGCCGCTCACATCGTCTCCTACAGAATATTCTATATATTTATACCCAATTTTTTCTTTGTCGAGCATTCTCATTGCGTTAGTTTTTTTCATAAAAACATCCTTTCATTATTAATATTATACTACAAGTGAAAATTTTGTGGATTTATAAAATATTTGATACATTTACTTGCGTAAAATGTCTGTTTATGGGTAAATATATACGAGGAGGATTTTTAATGGAACTAAGTTTAAACATTAGATATATATACCACAGTTCATTTTCTTTGGAGTTTGAAGACAAGATTATTATTTTCGATTATTTTCAAGGAACTTTGCCAAAAAATGTGAACGATAAGAAGGTGATTTTCGTGGTGACTCATTCACACGCGGATCACTACAACGAGAGTATTTTTGATTATGAAAATGCCAGTGACATTACATACATTGTCAGTGAAGATGTCTACGAAGAGGTTTTTGATTACGATACGAAGGACAATGTTGTGTTTTTGGGACAAGATAATATCGAGGAATTGAAGAAGCATTTCGACAAGAAGGTTATAAAACTTGAAGTTGGTGAATCGACTTCTGTATACGGTGCGGATTTTACAGCACTTGGTTCGACAGATATGGGAATTAGCGTGTATTTTGAAGCTAATCATTTGAAGTTTTTCTTCGCTGGAGATTTGAACAATTGGGTGTGGGAAGAAGACACAGAAGAAGAAAAAGAAAAGATGCAACAAGATTTCTCCAAGGAAATCGACAAGATAGGGCATGTTGACATTGGATTTTTCCCAATTGATCCTAGATTAAAGGAAAGATATGATTTGGGTGTGAATGAATTTGTCGACAAATGCAATCCGAAAGTTTTGTTCCCAATGCATTTTACAAAAGATCCAACAATCGTGGACAAATTTATCGACACTCACGATTACGAGGATTGCAAGATTGTGAATATGAAAAAGGAACACGATACTTTTCAAGTTATAATAAAATAATTGATTTAATATAATATTTTTGGTAAAATTAATATACAAGAGGGAGTAGCTTAAAAATATTGTGTCGTCATTACGGTTAAAACCCGGCACAAAGCCACTTTGGTTAGCAAGACTTTTGCCAGAAATGGTGAAAGTTTTTTTTATTATGAAAATTAACAGGAGGTAAGAGATTGGATTGGTACAAGGAATCTAATGAGAGTGTTATCAAAAGTTTGGACACTGATCAAAACAACGGTCTATCCGACAGTAAGGTAACGAGTTTGTTAGAAAAATACGGCAAGAACGTATTAAAAGAAAAGAAGAAAAAGTCCATGGCAGCCAAATTAAAGGATCAATTTTTGGATCCGATGATAATTATTTTGCTATTGGCATCTATTTTATCCATGGCTATAGGAGAAATTACAGATAGTATTATTATCATCGCTATCGTTATTGTGAATGCGGTGCTTTCGATTTATCAAGAAGGTAAAGCGGAACAAGCAATAGAAGCTTTGCAAAAAATGGCAAGTCCTAAAGCCAAGGTTATAAGAAACGGCAAGATTATGGAAGTGGATTCACAAAATTTGGTTCCAGGAGATATCGTAGAATTGGAAACAGGGGATATTATCCCTGCTGATTTGAGATTATTGGAATCTACTAACTTGAAAATCGACGAATCATCGTTGACTGGTGAATCGGTTGCTGTAGAAAAGAACGCTAAGGATGAGATTACGACGGACGCAGGAATTGGCGACAGAACAAACATGGCGTACAGTTCTTCTATCGTAAGTTACGGTAGAGCGAAGGGTGTCGTTGTGGAAACTGCACAAAACACAGAAATCGGTAAAATCGCAACGAGTTTATCACAGGTTGAAGACGAAGAAACTCCTCTTCAAAGAAAGCTTGCACAATTGTCTAAGCAATTGGGTATCGTAACAGTTGTTGTGTGCGCAATTGTGTTTGCAGTTGGATATTTCTTGTATGATTTTGATGCATTGAATATGCTTATGACTGCGGTATCACTTGCCGTTGCGGCGATTCCAGAAGGACTTCCAGCTATAGTTACAATCGTGCTTAGTTTGGGAATGGGAAGAATGGCAGAGAAAAACGCCATCGTCAAGAAACTTTTGGCAGTTGAAACATTGGGAACAACAACTGTAATTTGCTCCGACAAAACTGGTACATTGACTCAAAACGAAATGACTGTGAAGAAAATTTACGTCGATGGAACAGATGTCGATGTCACAGGAACAGGCTACAAACCTGTTGGAGATTATTTGATTGAAGACCGTAAAATGCAAGAAGATGACATCAAATCTCTTAACACTTTGCTTCACATAATGAGTCTTACTAACGATTCGAAATTAATCGAAGAAGACGGAACTTACAAAATCGTGGGAGACCCTACAGAAGGAGCGCTTCACACAGCAGCAGGAAAACAAGACATCACAAAAGATGAATCCAATCAAAACTATCCTAGAATAGAAGAAATTCCATTCGATTCAGAAAGAAAAATGATGACTACATTCCACGACAAATTCTTAACTGACAAAGTTGTATCCTTCACAAAAGGTGCACCAGATATAATTATCGAAAAATGTAGCAAGATTTTAATCGACAACGAAATCAAACCACTAACAGAAGAATTAAAACAAAAATTATTGGCAAAAAACAGCGAATACGCTAAGCAAGCACTTCGTGTACTAGCTTATGCGCTTCGTGAACACGAAGAATTACCAAATGAAATTACATCCGAAAATATCGAAAAAGACATGGTATTTGTAGGATTATCTGGAATGATAGATCCACCAAGACTAGAAGTAAAAGATGCAATCAAAGAATGTAAAACTGCGGGAATCACACCAGTTATGATTACTGGAGACTACTTAGAAACAGCAGTTGCAATCGCAAAAGATTTGGGAATTTGTACGGATGATTCACAAGCAATCATGGGAGCTGAACTTAACAATATGTCAGACGAACAAATCCGTGAAATCGTCAAAGAAAAGAGAGTTTACGCGAGAGTTTCTCCACAAAATAAAGTACAAATCGTTAAAGCATTAAAAGAAAACGGACACATTGCAGCGATGACAGGTGACGGAGTAAACGATGCACCTGCAATCAAAAAAGCAGACATCGGAATTGCTATGGGAATCACTGGAACAGACGTTGCGAAGAACACATCAGAAGTTATCCTTACAGACGACAACTTTGCGACGATTGTTCATGCAGTAGAAGAAGGAAGAATAATTTACTCCAACATCAAAAAATTCGTATCATTCCTACTAAGCTGTAACATCGCAGAAATTCTTATCGTATTCTTGGCTATAATGTTCAAATGGGACACACCATTTATCCCAATTCAATTATTATGGTTAAACTTAGTGACAGACTCATTCCCAGCAATGGCGCTTGGAGTTGAAAAAGGAGAAGCTGACATCATGAACAGAGCTCCTCGTTCACCAAAAGAACCAATCATCGACAAGAACATGAGACTAAGCATCATCGTTCAATCATTGGCAATCACAGTGGCAACATTGTTTGCTTATAACTATGGATTGAACCACTTCGATGGTCATATTGAATCTGCAAGAACAGTTGCGTTTGCAACATTGATACTATCAGAATTACTAAGAAGTTATTCAGTAAGAAGTGAACACAAATCAGTATTCCAAATCGGATTATTCTCAAACAAAGCATTAGTAATGGGAACATCACTTTCATTATTATTAATGCTAGCAGTAATCTACATTCCTGGAGTAAATGATGTATTCGAAACAATACCACTTCACCTTGAACACTACAAAGTAATCTTGCCATGCGCATTATTGCCATTCGCAGCAGGAGAAATATTGAAAGCAGTAAAAAGCAAAAAATAATAGATAATAAGAAAGGCGTATCATTTGATACGTCTTTTTTAGTGGGAGAGAGGGGAAAAATGGTGTGTGGCGGACACAGGGATTGAGAGTTGCAGGATAAAGATTGTGTCAAGTTTAAGCAAACATCTCGCCCGAATATCTTGGGTGAAAATTTAATAATTTTATTCGCTAGGAATAACAGATCAAGCATTTTGCAGGAATTACTTGTAAGTCGCATCTCAAGCAAACATCTCGCCCGAATATCTTAGGGAAAATTTAATAATCTTATTCGCTCAGCCTCACTTCAGAAATCTTCTTTATTAGAATATGAAATGAAGATTTCATCGTTCGAAGCGTCGCTCATAAGAAACATTAAATTTTCTATGGTGATATTCGTAAGCTTCGGTTGTTTGCTTAAAGGTTTCGTAGAATTTACAGTTTCAAGATAAACATAGGTTAGAAAGTTCGCAAACATCTCGCACGAATATCTAGACTGCAAAAATAAATAAATTCTAAGCTTGTGAACCTAAAATTGTGAACTCGTGCTACGCACTCAGACAGCACAATTTTTTAACGGTTCACTTCGCTTGAATTTATAATTATTTTCTCCGTATGATATTCTTAGCAAAAAGGCTTGACTGCTTTCTATTTTCTACAGCGATATTCATCTGCTCGATTGTTTGCTTAAAGGTTTCGCAGTATTTACAGTTGAAGGACAAACGTAGTTCAGAATATAAGCAAACATCTAGCACGAATATCTAGACTACAAAAATAAATAAATTCTAAGCTTGTGAACCTAAAATTATGAACTCGTGCTACGCACTCAGACAGCACAATTTTTCAACGGTTCACTTCTCTTGAATTTATGTTTATTTTTTCCGTATGATATTCTTAGCTTCGATTGTTTGCTTAAACGGACACAAGAGTGGGGATTGGAACACGAACGTAGGTCAGATCTTTCCCAAATGCAAGAATAATCGCCACACCCACGTTAATCTTCTAACCACCGAAAAGAACACAAAAAAACAGGGACGAACCCTGTTTTACTATTTACGCGCTATCTTGAAACAGCTGATGTCATTACTTTGAGCAATTGACCTGTGACGGCGTCTCTTTCGTTTTCGTACTTTTGATGTAGTGCTTTGTATTTTATTGTGTATGTTTGCGATTCTTTGTCTAATTTGATTTCCCAATCTTTGATGTCTTCTTTTTCAAGATAATTTTCTTTTAGTTCCATTTCTTTTATTTTGTCTTCGTCCAAGAATACATTATTCTTTCTTTTTTCTTTTGTTACTGGGTCTTCTCCTTCAAGGTCGAGTCCGTTTTGTACTTTTACTCCATCTATGCTGACATTTGCTTCTGAATCGCCGTTTTTTGCGATGATTCCATCTTTTCCGATATTTGCTTCTGAGTCACCGTTTTTTGCAATGATTCCATCTTTTCCGATACTTACTTCTGAATCTCCGTTTTTGATATGTATGCCTTCTTCTCCAGAAGTTTTCACGCCAGTATTTCCAACGTTTTTCACTCCACAAGAACTTAGCATAGCGCATGCCAACAATACTACTAATAATTTTCTCTTCATGATATTATCCTCCTCGTATAATATAGTTGTAGTAATAAATACTACATTTTATTCTCAATCCCACTTTCATATGGGATAATAATTGTATAGATAGAGGTCGTAGCTATCCTCCTTGAAGCTAGTCTTCCTATTTAAGGGTTACGCCTCTACTTTACGTCCTTATCAGTATGAGCTGGATAGCACA